>Ga0209624_10002978_pt1 | contig 12276 bp, 10 predicted proteins | sample JacPinW_OM2H0_O1_FD_188565 | JGI IMG/M metagenome (GOLD analysis project Ga0209624, IMG submission 188565) | Forest soil microbial communities from Algoma, Ontario, Canada - Jack Pine, Ontario site 1_JW_OM2H0_O1 (SPAdes) (version 2) | ecosystem: Environmental > Terrestrial > Soil > Boreal... | reverse complement strand
GCAAAATCATTGGCCTGCCATCCCGCCTCCACCACCCACCGGCAAATGTCGCCCGAAGAACAACGCAACGCTGGAATCATGCCGGAGATGATCAGGCTGAGCATAGGTATCGAGCACATCGACGACATTTTAGAGGATTTGGACCAGGCGCTATCGACAGCAACAGCAGGTCAAACGACGACGAGCAGGCGATGACAAATTTCGTAGAGGAGAGCCCATGCCAGTTCATTTAGACCGCGATCATGACCACCGCACGAGCCCCGGCTGGCTCACTCAGTCGAGTCAATCTCTGCATATCGGGCTGGTCAATAACATGCCTGAGACGGCCTTCAAGGCTACCCAACGTCAGTTCGTCTCTCTTCTCGACGCGGCTTCAGGTGATATCCAGGTCCAGCTGTCGCTCTATACTCTCCCCGGCCTTTTTAAAAGCGATTCCGGCATCCATAGTGGTTATTCAAATGTTGACGCTCTCTTCGACACGCGTCTGGATGGTCTCATCGTTACCGGAAGAGAACCGACCACGTCAGATCTTCGCGACGAGCCATACTGGGAAAGCTTCACCCAGGTTCTTGAGTGGGCGCAACAAAACACCCGCTCAACCATCTGGTCCTGTCTGGCCGCGCATGCCGCAGTGCTGTACATGGATGGCATCAGTCGTCACAAGCGCTCAGACAAGGTCTGCGGGGTCTTTGAGTGTGTTCCCGCGCCGGATCACTGGCTGACGAAAGGTGTGCCGCTTCGCCTTCAAGTGCCCCATTCTCGCTGGAACGGACTGGCGGAAGCCGACTTGGCAGGACGCGGATATCAGGTGCTCGCTCGAACTGGTGATACAGAAGTCGACACATTCATAAAGCAGGGAAGCAGCCTCTTCCTGTTCTTCCAGGGGCATCCGGAATACGAATCCGACACTCTTTACCGCGAATATCGCAGGGATGTGGAGCGATATCTTCGCCATCAATTGAACGCATACCCTTCAATCCCGGCCAACTACCTCGACCAGAATACCGAGGATGCCTTAAATGCTGTGCGCAGGCAGGCACTCTCCACGCGCAGCAAGGATTTGTTGACTGACCTCACGGCTGCGTTGCAGACAAAGAGCATCAGCAATACATGGCATTCGACGGCAACCGGCATGTATAGAAACTGGTTGAAATTTATCTCTGTCTGGAAGAACGCGAGCGAGGGTGACGCTCATGTCGCTACTCAGTACACCATGTCCCGTTAAGTTTCTTTGAAGGAGTCGCGTTCGATGATCTCAACCATGTTAGTAGCAAGCGAAGTGGAAGTTGCTCTTCCAGAACTGAAGCTCCTGATCAATAACCAATGGGTTGCGAGCGAATCTGGCAAGACCTTCGCGACAATAAATCCGTCCACCGGTGAAGAGATCTGCCAGCTCGCAGAAGCCGATACCGCTGACGTGGATAAGGCTGTAGAGGCCGCACGCGAGGCCTTCGAACATGGGCCATGGAGAAAGATGAATGCCTCTGCGCGTGGACGCCTCCTCAACAAACTGGCTGATCTGATTGAACACAACGCCGATCAGCTAGCCAGGCTGGAGTCGCTCGATAACGGCAAGCCAGTCTCCGTGGCCAAAGCCGTGGATGTCGCCAAGACGGTTGCATGCTATCGCTACTTTGCCGGTTGGGCAGATAAGGTGCAAGGCAAAACGATCCCCATCGACGGAGACTTCCTTTGCTATACCCGTCACGAGCCGATCGGTGTCGTCGGACAGATCATTCCCTGGAACTTCCCAATGCTGATGATGGCGTGGAAGCTCGCTCCCGCACTAGCAACTGGAAATGCTGTCTTGCTGAAACCGGCAGAACAGACACCCCTGTCCGCGCTTCGCATCGGCGAATTGATCCTCGAAGCCGGCTTTCCGCCGGGGGTAGTGAACATTCTGCCAGGATTCGGCCCAACCGCAGGAGCGGCAATCGCTCGTCACATGGATGTAGATAAGGTTGCGTTCACTGGCTCAACCGAAGTGGGCCACCTCATCATGGAGGCTGCTGCTAAATCCAACCTGAAGCCGGTCACCCTCGAACTGGGTGGGAAGAGTCCTAACATTATCTTTGAAGATGTCGATCTGGACGAAGCTGTCGAGGGTGCGCACGTGGGGCTGTTCGCCAATCAGGGCCAATCCTGCTGCGCAGGCTCAAGGGTATTCGTCGAGGAGACGATCTATCAGCAGTTCGTGGAAAAAAGCATTACCCGTGCAAAAAAGAGAATCGTGGGCGACCCGTTCGATTCGCGTACAGAGCTTGGGCCCCTCGTGGATCAGTCCCAGTTCGACAAGGTCATGGGATACATAGAGTCCGGGCGCGGCGAAGGCGCCACCCTTGCATGCGGAGGGGATCGCATTGGCAACCGTGGCTATTTTATTCAGCCCACCGTCTTTTCTGACGTTCAGGACGAGATGACCATAGCCAGAGAAGAGATCTTCGGACCGGTGATGAGCGTGATCTCGTTCAAGGGCGTCGACGAGGCCATCGCCAGGGCAAATCGCACGAATTACGGATTGGCGGCTGCTGTCTGGACTCGCGATATCAAAAAAGCACTCGCAGTCTCAGGTGCAGTGCGCGCCGGTACGGTCTGGGTCAACTGCTACAACATCATGGACACCCGAGCTCCGTTCGGTGGCTTCAAACAGTCCGGTATCGGCCGTGAGCTGGGCGAGTACGGTCTGCAACAGTACACCCAGATAAAGTCAGTAATTGCCAAACTTTAGCGAGGGCCGAACAGTGATCTTGCACCGGCGATGTTCCGACAAAAGGACAAGGAATAATTCTCTTTGGGCATGAAAAACGGTGACGCCGGCGACGATGTCGTCCGTCCAGATGGTCATGATGGTGGGGGCGTCACTTCGAGCCATGTCTTCGACAAATTGATACGAAAGGAGGGATGGTAAATGAGGAATAGAAGCTTCATCGCTTTGCTCTTGCTGGGCGGGTGCGGTGCTGGAGTTCTCTTCTGGACCGTGTTGCGAGTACGGGGCAATTCCCGAACTTCCCCCGGCATTTATCTGCCGAACTGGGACGCTACAAGGGCGGCTGCCTATCTTGATAGTCGTGAGGTGTGGTGGCAAGGTTGGGCTCCCGCGCAGAAGGACCACGGAACGATCTGCATTTCCTGCCACACAGTGGTGCCATATGCGATGGCACGGCCCGCGTTACGACAAGCCGTTGATGAGACCGTGCTGAGTGCCCCCGAGAAGATTCTCATGGGCAGTGTGGAAAAGCGTGTGGGAAGCTGGAGCCAGATGGCTCCTTTTTACTCGGACCTGGACGGCCGAGATAAAGCAGCGCAGTCTCGCGCCACAGAGGCGGTGATGAATGCAGTGATCCTTGCGAGCTATGACGAGCACCAAGGCCACCTTCGCCCGATCACAAGGACGGCCTTTGACGAAGCATGGGCGTTGCAAGAACGGGCGGGTGAGAACGCCGGTGGGTGGAAATGGCAAGATTTTAACCTGGCTCCGTGGGAGTCGTGGGAGTCCGGATATCAGGGCGCTGCGCTGCTCGCCGTGAAGGCGGAGAATGCGCCTGATGGATATGCAGCTGAGCCGGACGCTGCGCCCTACTTGGAGCGCTTAAGAGAGTACTTAACGCGCGAGTACTCGTCACAACCGGTGATGAACCAGCTTTATGTGCTGTGGGCGTCTGCCAGGTCACCTGGACTACTTAACGCCGCGCAGCAGAAATCGTTACGAGCGGCCCTCCAGCGTCTCCAGCAGCCTGACGGTGGCTGGGCATTATCCTCGCTGGACCAGGGGAATCCATCACAGGACAGCGGGTGGCGATGGATCCGTAAACAGCTAAAGATTGCGCTGAAGCCACCTCAGAGCGACGGTTGTGCGACTGGTCTTGTTGTGTTGATTTTGGAGAAGTCGGGGACGAGCCGACAAGACCCTATGCTTATGCATGGGTTGCAGTGGCTTGAACGCCATCAGGATTCGGATGGCAGTTGGAGCGCCGAGTCCCTTAATGAGAAGCGTGATCCTCAGACCGACGTGGGGCGCTTTATGACCGATGCTGCCACCGGTTACGCGGTTATGGCACTTGAGGAATCTCGCCAGCAGTAACATTACGCCGCCCATCTCGCGTGTTTTCTCCGCTTAAAGGGCGAGAGTCAGCTCCGTTTAGCAAACTTGAGTCCAGAGCACGCGGTGCTACGCACCGGAAGGAAGATTGACACGTCATCCCCAATGGGTAACTGCAAAGGTCCTCAAAGTTTACGTTTGCTAACATACTTCCTGTCATTTAGTTGAGTTTTGGTGTTTCAGCTGTAAACGTAAGCGATTTGTAACAGTATTGTTGAACTTTCCTTCGATAAATTGCGTTGCAATAGCGGAATTGAAGAAACCGGCGAGGCGGGGAAGGCATCCAAGCGCTTCAGAGCATCGGTTCCAGGCAGAGCATCTCGAATGGCCTCCCCTAATCTCAACTCACAAGAAGTAGTCCCGTTCTCGCCCGCAACACCTTCGGCGAATGCAACTTCCCGCGCAAGATCGATTGCGACGCGTCTTAGAGACGCTGAGTTTGACGAGGTCGAAGCGGCTGCTGCCAATGCCGGAAAGAAGGTGGCAGAATGGCTCCGCGAAGCGGCCCTCCTTCATGCCCGCGCTGGCCAAGAGGAGCGGATAGATCTGATCTTGTTGACTGAGATCATGGCAATGCGCGCCCTGATGCTGAACTTATTTGCGAAGGCTTCGCAGGGCCCCCTGAGCACAGAAGACATACGGAAGATGTCCGCGTATTCCGACTCAATCAAAGAGCAAAAAGTAGAGGAGTTGCTTGCCCAAAGGCGTCGCCGGAAGAGTCTCAAAACACCGGAAAATGCGTCATGAAACTCTTGCATATTCGTGCTCCATTTCCGCGGCGTATTGCAGCGATTCTTGCTCTGGTTCCGTGTCTTCCCTTGCTCACATTCTGGGGTTGGATTAAGTGGGAACTTCCGCCTCTCCAGCGGTACTACCTGGCGGCGTATTGGGATAGTTCTGAGGGTGCTAAACAGCCAGGGGCGCAGGCCCAAATCCGATGGCTGTTGGAAACGGCTCCCGGTCGCAAGAGCCGATGGCTCATCGCGTCTGATGTGACGGAGGGGACGCAGAATGGTCTGCCCCTGGAACTCTCTTCCGAGGCCCTGGGTCAAGGATGGGTGGGAATAGAGAAGAGTCCTGCTCAAAGCATCAACTCAGCCGAGTTGGAAGGACTCCTTCGAGAATACTGTTATGATGGCCAGAGTCTTCGTCAACTGGCAAATGAACCGCTACTCTATAGTGGCGCGGAGTGGATGCTTGTCGTTTATCTCGCATTCGTGATGAGGGTGGAGATTGGGGACGAATGGAGATGGCTTCGCCAAGCCGATAACGAGTCGGAATGGGGAGGGGATTCGAGAGGGAATTGGACAGCGAATCAGAGGGGAATCATTAGCCGAATTTGGTCGGGTATTGCCCACTGGAATAGCAAGACGATGGTTCCGTTCAGCAGGGTCGGTTTCAAGGCCGCAATCAGCGGCCCTTCTAGCGTCGATCCGCCACTCCAAGTAGAGATTCTCCATGGTGATCGCCGACCAGTCTCCAAAGACGTTCAGCATGTGCGTTCAAACCCAAGGCAAATCGACGATCGACCCGCTTCTCACCCTCCCAAAGCGCTGTCCCAGGGACATACGATTTTCCCCGAATCGTCTAGGTCGAACGTCGCGTATTCGGAGTCAAAACCGTGGGATGAGTCTGAGTGGATTGACTAGCGTAAATGAGGTTCTACGTCCTCTATTCCCCAAAGGCAAAGCAAAGATCAATCATGTTGCACTGCTCGGTGCCAAGCAGAGGACAATACACGCGGGTTGAGCCGGGTTTGACTCATCTTGAAAGGTTCTCTGGGTAGGGCGATTTGAAGGCGGGAGCGACTGATTAATACAGCTGGCTAAATTCAGAAACAAGGCTCGGTATTCGCTCGCTACTTAGGGGCGTTTGATCCCCTGAATGTCCCAGCCAGAACTAACTTACTATCGACGTGCGATGAGCCTCAAATATCTCTTTAATAGCCACTCTAAATCTCTGGCTAAGTATAGAAATAACCAGTATTCATAGGGCGTTTGACTATTAATGAGTAAAAAAAATAATTTCAGATAATGACCTACTCAACCACAATTCGGGTTAGTCTAGGCGTCAAGGCGGTGTGAGATGCTGCCGCGCTCGTTGTGGAGTTGAAGCGCATGCTAACTATCTCCAGATCGTTGTCAGCTGGACAGGCCCGAACGTATCACGCTCGTGAGTTCAGTTCCGAGAAACAGAACTACTGGAGCCGTGACCAGCAAGGGCATAGCGAGTGGCAGGGCCGACTCGCAAAGGAGTGGGGCTTGCGTGGCAATGTTAGAGCCGATGAGTTCGCTCGTTTGAGCGAAGGGAGACATCCAGAGAGCGATGCGCAACTCGTCAAGCACCAGCCCGCTAGGACCTACGACAATCGATACGGAAAGCAGATCACCAGTTCAGAGCATCGCGCTGGATGGGACGCGACGTTCTCCGCACCCAAGTCTGTCTCGCTCACTGCCCTTGTCGGAGGCGATGAGCGTGTGCGTGAAGCCCATCGTGAAAGTGTTCGTTTGGCGTTGCACGAGTTGGAGCGGTACACGCAGGCGCGCATCGGTAATATTCATGCACCGGAGACAACAGGCAAGTTCGTTGCCGCGACCTTCGAGCACGACACCGCGCGTCCGGTAGGTGGCTATGCTGCTCCCCAACTTCACACTCACGCGGTCGTCTTCAATATGACTGAGCGTGACAATGGCCAAACACGGGCATTGCAAGAGCGTAGCTTGTTTCAGTCACAACAGTATGCGACCAGCGTGTACCGATCCGAGCTTGCAATGAGACTCTAAGGTTTCGGTTATGAGATCGAACGCGGCAAATATGGTCAACCTGAGATCAAGGGTTATTCGCAGGAGTATCTGGAGGCGTCGAGTCCCCGTCGATTACAGATCAAAGAACACTTGCAAGAGATACGCAGAGATGGCGCTGGGGCGGCTCAAGTTGCCGCTCATCGTACACGCGACAATAAGGAGATCCATTCCCCGGAAGAGGTGCTTCAGCGGCACTGGGAATTGGCTGCGCGGTTTGGTCATCAGGCAGATCGTGTCGTCGCGATGGCACGCGAACACCGACATGTGGTGCCACCAGACAAGATGGTGCAAGAGTCAGTGACATATTCGCGCAACCATGTCTTTGAACGCTCCGCAATTCAGGATGAACGCGCAATTCTAAAAGCGGCGTTGGAACGCAGTATGGGCCACGCTTCCTTTAGCCAGGTGCGCCAGGAGTTTGAGCAGCGGGTGACGCGAGGTGAGTTCCACGTCGTTGCACGGAAGGAGGGCCGAGTAGCCCAGCAGTACACGACCGCTGAGATGTTACGGATGGAGCGAGAGATTGTCGGTCACATTCAGCGTAGCAATCAGCAGAGCTATAGCGATTCAATGTTGGTTTCACCGCAGTTGCGAATTTGGACAGAGGACCGCCATTCTGAGTTGAGCCGGGCACAACGCGAAGCAGTCGACGACATTTTCCTGAGCCGCGAGAAGATTGTAGGACTCGATGGCGTCGCAGGCGCGGGTAAAACAACGACGCTCTCTGTCATCCGTGAAGGTGCCGAAGCGCAGGGCTACAGGGTCGAAGGATTTGCGCCGACATCTCGCGCGGCACACAAGCTTGCTGAGGCTGGCATGGAGACTTCCACTCTCCAGCATCACCTTGCCAAAGGGGTGCATCCAGACACAGGAGAGAAGCGGCTATATGTACTCGACGAGTCTTCTCTTGCCTCAACCCGCCAGATGCACGCGTTTATGCAATGTCTCCATCGCAACGATCGAGTGCTGTTGGTGGGAGACAGTCGCCAACATGAGGCCGTCGACGCTGGCCGTCCGTTCGCTCAATTGCAAGAAGCAGGGATGCGCACGGCGAAGCTGGATGAGATCGTTCGTCAGAGAGATCCGGAGTTGAAGCTGGCGGTCGAGCAGTTGTCACGCGGTCAGGTAGGAGCTGCGGTTGAGAGTCTTGACCAGCAAGACCGCGTGCATGAAGTAAAGGGGTATGACGATCGTATCACGGCGATTGCGCGCGAATACGCCAAATTTCCACAGAGCACACTGGTTGTTTCGCCGGACAACCGTTCGCGCGGCGAGATCAATCAGCGGATACATAGTGAACTGCAATCGCGCGGTGTTGTAGGTGAGCAAGAACATTCCGTTCGGACGCTTGTGCCTCGTCAGGAGATGACCGGAGCAGACCGCAGTTGGGCACAGCAGTATCAGGTTGATGACATCCTGCGCTACTCACGATCATCGAAGGAGACCGGGATCAAGAAGGGTGACTACACTCGGGTCCTTGCTGTGAATGCTCAGAAGAATTCGCTGACCGTTGTGCGGGCGAGTGGAGAACAGATCGCTTACGATCCTAGACGCCAGATGGGTGTCTCGGTCTACCGACAGAAGGGCATGGTGTTCTCTGTGGGGGATCGGATTCAGTTCACTGCGCCAAATCAGGAGTTAAAGATTGCGAATCGCGATTTAGGAACAGTCGAGAGCATCGCGCAGGACGGAACGATGCGGTTGAGTTTGGATGACAAGCGCAGCGTCGATTTCAATCCGCAACGCCATCCACATCTGGACCACGGATATGCGGTTACCAGCTATTCTAGCCAGGGGCAGACGGCAGATCGTGTCTTGGTCCATGTAGACACGGAACTTGGTGCGAAGGACCTGCTCAACAGCCGCATGGCGTATGTCTCGATCTCGCGTGGCCAATGGGACGCTCAGATTTTCACTGACAGCCGAGCGAAGCTGCCACAGGCATTAGGTCATGATGTTTCGCACCAGAGCGCCTATAAGCCGGAAAAGGCCATCGAGGTACCGCAGCAGAATGTGGGGCCACTGCCAAAGCACGACAACGAGTTGAGTATGGGGTTCGGGTTGAGTCTTTGAACACAGTGTTCGTGGAGAGAAAACAGGGGTTGTTCGCAATAAGCACGAAAATCTTGAATAGGGGATATGACTATGTCGGCAGAGCGGGTCATTGATTTCGATAAAAGCGGATTGAAGTTGTCGCCACAGGAGTTATTCAAGGGTGATCGCAGGAAACGTCCACAACGGGTTACTGTCGCACCTGAATACAAACTATTGGTGAGCCGCGAAGAAGCCGCGCAGCTTCTATCCATTAGCCAGCGTGGGCTCGACTACCTTGTGGCGTCGAAGCGTTTGCCATCGCGGAGAATCGGAGGCCGCGTCCTCATTCCTGTCGCTGATCTGCGAAAGTACGCTCATTGCGACCATCCCGAGCGAATTGTGGGCTGATAGGCAGATGCCCATGACCCCGGGGTGGCGAGGTCTCCCGCGCGAGAACGAAGCGCGGTTGCAGTATTGACAGGCAACCTGTAATTAAAGCGACGATACTCATGAGAGTTCATGCAGTTTTGACCGTCTCTCTCTTTTTTCTCCCGGGCAAGAGCTAAGAGTGAGCGCGGGGTGATCGGCCTGCACCAATTAACCTAGTGACGAAAGAGACGCTCGTCCCAATTAACGGGTTCGGGCGCGCCAGTTTCAATCAACGAAAACTGATGATGGAAAGGATTAAAGAGGAGGTTATTCTCTCGGCCCGAGGTGATGACGCTGGGTACTCGGAGGACCGCCGTTCGGTTCTCTTGAATCCATAGGTCACCGAAGGCGCGGGAGGCACGCACGTCTTCCGCATCCCAATCTGGCACCGCGGTTGTGGAGACTGTCTCGATCTCCACTTGGTCTGGAACATCGATTCGGATGACTCTGTGGTGCTTCGGTGGCTCAGAAAGATTGGAATGGACCAACACTTCCAGTAGGGCACCCGCGTATGTCTCCGCTGCATTGATTGCCCTGAAGCCTCGGGAGTTCCAGCGCCCACCATGGAGCATGGCTCCGGTCGGGTCAAAGATTGGGTGACGTGCGTCCGCGATTCGATACGCGATCATTTATACCGGCAGGCCAAAATAGAGTTTGTCGAGAAGATCTTCAACCCGCCGTGCCCCTAGTTCGGTGCGCGCGACTTCGAGGGGGGGCTGGCCGTTGAGTTCCCGGTGCGGCTTACTCATCCATTCGCGAGCCTTCTCCCGATCATCCCAAACGTATTCAGCTGCGGCGAGCACTCGTGCCAACCGTTCTGTTTTCTCGCTCTCGTCCACCGACAGTCGCTTGGTGCGCCGCTTCCAAGTCGCTTGCGGAACTACCTTGAATTTGTGCGCGCTCGCACTCCGGCGATCCTCGTAAAGGCGAGCAGAGAGGCGTTCGAGAGCTCGTTTCGGCAGACCCTCCGAAACGGCAAGTTCCAGTTCACCAACTGTTCGAATGGAGGCCCCGAGGCCCAATATTTCGGCGATGGATTCAGGTGCAATCATGCAAATTTCCTCTCAGCTCAGTATAGCTCAAGCGTTAGCTCATGTGAGCCCAATACGCATTGACTTGCTTTTCGCGTGGCAAATGCTGGATAAGCCGATATGCCGCCACCAAATGCAATGTGCTGCATTCGCATGAGATGCAGGGCACTGTGGAAGAGGTAGACGACACGAATTATGACTGGTTTGCCGGCCAGATGAACCAGTTCGCCGGCCCCAATGTATACAAAATGCCGGTAGACCTTGCTGGAAACGGGAAATAGCGGGCAGTACTGGTTGTCGAATGGATCCAATTACGTCGTCGCACGGGCGACGGAGAAGATCTACGACACGCTGGGCATCGGAGACAGGTTCGGTTTCTACATCGACGGCAACCACCCACACTGTGGAACGCTACCGGCCGAATCTCCGGTAATCGCAAACTTCGTCAACAAGTTCATGCTCGGGCAGGCGACGGCCAACACAGATGTTCACGTCTACCCGAACCCCGCTGACACTACGAACTATGGGTACCCCATTGTGGTCGCCGGCGGCAACTACGCATACTTCTTTCCGACCGTAAATTACCGGAGGTGGACGGATTGGTGGGGAACCGACAATCCACAATTTCCGGATAATTGGAACACCGGCGGAACAGTCGTTATGTCACTGGACAGTCTTCCTGGGCTTCCGGGACTTCCTGGACTCTCGGGATTCCTTGCTCTTCCGGGATCCGTGCGGATCAACTCCGGAGACACCGTTGAGGCTGGCTACGAGTTGACGCAGGGCGGCAACCACCCGGCAACGACAGTGTCTCTGGTGAGCGGGGCGAACATAACCGCCGACATCATATGTCAAGGCCCGAGCTCCCGAATTTCCCGAGCAGATCACTTCTTAACTTCCTCGGAATATCCGGTTGGTGGCGGCGTACTTCCATCACGGACCTTAAGCGGCAGCCGCAAAGCGGCTTCGAAAGGCGGACGATGAGCAACGGCTGCCCCAAAAGCGGCCACGCCCCGTCGGAGCATGCTAGTATGCCGGGAGCAGGCTGGGCGGGGGTGGGTGCGTTATGAAGCCCGTGCAGGTGTCCGCGGCGCTGACCATCACCGGCATACTTATCCTCGGGATCACTGGGGGCTACGCGCAATCGAACCTCGCCTCGGTCAGCGGCGTGGTCAGCGATCCCCAGGGGGCTGTCGTTCCGGCAGCGGCGATCTCGGCTACCAACACGGCAACTGGCGTCGATACCAAGACGGCTACGGACTCTGCGGGATTCTATGCCATTCGCAACCTGCCGATCGGGGCTTACACGCTCACGATCGAGCACCTGGGTTTCAGACGGTACGTCCGGCAGGGAATGATCTTGACCACGGGACAGTCGCTCGGTCTCGACGTGCGGCTCGAGCTTGGCGAGTTTAGCCAGACCGTGAACGTTACTGGTGAGGCGTCGCTCCTCGAAACGAGGACGTCCGACATCAGCAACGTGGTGACATCGAAGAGCGTTGAGGCCTTGCCGCTTGAGAACCGCCTTCCCCTGAACCTGGTTCAGCTCAGTGGGGCAGCAGTGTTCGTAGATAGCGTCACTCCGAATACGCCTCCCGATTTCAGCCTGGCGGGAGGACGGACTGGGACCCAGATGGCTTGGCTCGATGGAGCGGATATCCAAAATCTGCGGCTCGGGGTGGGTCTTATTACGATCGACCCCCCGTTAGATGCCATCCAAGAGGTCAAGGTCCTGGAAAACAACTATTCGGCGGAATACGGCGGCTCGGCTGGCGGAGTGATTGTGGAAACGACCAAGTCGGGAACGAATCAGTTCCACGGCAGCGCCTACGAGTTTTTCCGCAACGATGCCCTGGACGCCGCGGGCTTTTTTGCTCCG
>Ga0209624_10002977_pt1 | contig 12280 bp, 5 predicted proteins | sample JacPinW_OM2H0_O1_FD_188565 | JGI IMG/M metagenome (GOLD analysis project Ga0209624, IMG submission 188565) | Forest soil microbial communities from Algoma, Ontario, Canada - Jack Pine, Ontario site 1_JW_OM2H0_O1 (SPAdes) (version 2) | ecosystem: Environmental > Terrestrial > Soil > Boreal... | reverse complement strand
GGAAAACAATACGGCCACACAGACGCGATCCGCGTGCCATGAGATGGGTGTGTTCTTGCTGCAGAAAAACGAAGAATAAAATCTCTTGAAAAGGTCGACGTCGTTAGAGATGACGCGGTGGTCTCAATGGGTCGACGCAACACTCAGCTCAACCCTGCATTCCATTGAAAACAAAAGCTAAAGGCGCTATTTAGGTTAGATCAGCCGAAACGTTGCCCTGTCAAGGTTTTGCGCGCGTTAGCTAAACAGATCGGTTCTTCAAGCGAAGAATCGGCAGATCAACTGGTTAGCGGGTGTTGCGTCGACCGCCTGAGCTGGCAGCGCAAACCGGACAAGTTAGATTCCTGCCCAAAAACCCTCCTTGCCCAAAATCCCCTTTTCCCACGGAGTGCAGAATGATTGGCAAATGTGTTTGCCCAAAAGTGTGCCTGTGCTGCCTCAAAAAGAACTGTAATTGGGCAGTGTGAACAGCATGCATGAAGCCAAGCTGCGCTATGCCTTACAGGGTGAAGCACTGAGGATCCGCTATCGCTGCTCGGGTAGCTTTCCTGAAAACTTTGACGGCCTGTAGGTCCATCAGTCGCGAGGCTTCATTGCGTGGTAAGCCTCGAGTATCGAATCGATTGTTCACGGGCTTGGCTGTCTCTTGGCCATTAACGCCGTCGCCTTTTCCGCGATGAGACCGAAACCCTTTTCGACAGCGTCTTTCTTGAGAGTGAGGAGGTCAGTGCGACCAGTCCCTGACTTTCCGGAACTTAGGTTAATATCGCCTTGAACCAGGCGCGCGGCTAACTGCTCAGGCACGAATCCGCTTTTAATGGAGTCACGCTTCGTTATCGCAAGACCCTGAAGAGCATCATCCGGTTTTCCAGTGGCGGCCCGAATTCGAGCATCGATGATCCCCAGCGCAAGACGATTGGGAACGTTTTGAGATTTGGTTGAAAGTAATTTTGTATTTCCCAACTCCCGTTCGCCATCATTTAGTTTCTTTTCCGCGAACAGAGCCTGCACCAATACAACATCCGCGGCGACTTCATCGTCCGGATGCCCTTCCTTCCGATATTCGTCCCGCACTTCGCGCGCAACATGTTCGGCTTCGGCAGCGTTTCCTTCTTCGATCGACAGCGAAGCCAATTGCAGGCGCGATGCTGCAACGTTGCTCTTCTCCTCAATCTCATTGCGAATTTGCAGCGATTCCTCAAAGCTTTTGCGCGCCTGTGGGAAAGTTCCTTCAGCCACAAAGATCTCCCCCTGATTAGACAGCGCAAAAGCTAAGTTCGCTTTGTCACCGGACTGACGCGAAATGTCGATAGCTTCTTGAGCCGATTGTTTTGCGTTTGGAATATCTCCGCGAAGGTAAAAGCATCGAGTAATTCCGGCGAGGGTTTCTGTCAGGGTCCAACGGTTGCCGAATTGGCGCGCAACCTTTACGCTCTCAACGAAACTAGCGAGCGCACCGGAGCCGTCGCCCAAATCTATTTGGACATTGCCAAGATCAACCAGTATCTCCGCAACGTCTGGCGCGGCATCGACTTCGTGCGCAATAACCAGCGCGTCTTCAGTCATCTGTTTTGACGCGGCGAGATCGCCTTCATCGCGGAGTAAAAGCGCCAAATTCGCGAGTGCGTTCATCTGGCCCAATTTGTTACCCGTAGTCTTCCAAATGGACAGAGCGTCGCCATACATTTTCCTAGCTTCCGGTACATTGCCTCTCTCTTGGGCAATTCCTCCGATATTGATCATGGTCTTGGCGACCTCACCTGGATAATTCGCAGATTCCCATAATCGACGAGACTCTTCCCACGCTACCAGGGCTTTGTCTGGCTGCCCGAGACCAAGTTGTGCGTCTCCCTCCTGGAGCCTGGCGCTCGCCTCCACGAACTTCGACCCGTTAACTGCCGCCTGATTGGAGGATATTACGGCGGCTTCTAACATCCCCTTTGCATCCCCCATGCGAGACTTCGCTATGGCTTCCTGAAGCTCGATACGAGGATCTTCGTTCTGCGGCGCCGGTAGATTTTTTAATGTCGCAAGGGTGACAAGCGCATCTTTCGCTTTTCCACTGCGCGATTGAGCATTCGCGAGCCTCAAGCCATACTCGACGTTATCCGGAAAAAAGCTCACCAGCGTGCTATAAACCTGAATGGCAAGTTTCCAATCCTGTTCCATTCCTCGATACTGGCCCTCAACAAGCAGTCGATCCTCACGGCTCAAGTTACCCGATAGCTCGAACGCGATCTTTGCTTCGTTTTCAGCTTTCGCGTCGTAGCCTAATAGCTGCCACGTGCGAGCGAGAGCGAAATGGGTCAACGGAAATTTCGGATCGGTGGCGACCGCTTTTCGCAAAAGAGGTAAAGCTTCGAGCGAGTCAAGGACAAGTAGCTTCGAGAGTCCTTCCGCGTAAAGGCGAGCTACCTCAGGACTGGTCGGATAGCTCGCTTGAACCGCGGCGGCGTCTACAGGAGCCATGGTCCCAACACCCAATCTGTTCCGAAGATCTGCGCCGACCCGAGAAACCAAATCAAACAAATTTATCTCGCTACCAGCCTCGGCCACCGAAGCAAGCGTTTCACCGGTTGCGGCATCCTGAAGTCGAACATCGAGTCGAAGTTGTCCTCCCGATAGTTTTCCCAACGTCGTATAGCTGCCCGCGAGTATTAGGTCACTGCCCACGTAGTTACGCACACGTTTCAGGGTGTCGCTTGCGAGCGTGTCCGTGTCGGTCAAAGAAAGATCACGCTCCATACGAGCGACGTTTTCCGCCGGAATGATTCTTAGTTTCTCTCCAGCCGAGAGTTCCGTCGCAAGCATTCCGGCCAGGGCTGTGGAAAGCCATTTTTCTTCGTCGTGTCTAGAGGCGTTTTGAAAATTTAGGACGGCTAGCGACTTGCGAGACTTCGCGGCGGGCACCGAAACCGAGGCCGCAGGCTTCTTCCCCCCGCGGAAAAGCCGTGCGCCTGAACCTTTCCAGTTGAAGCCGAGAGCAAGCGCAATTAAGGCCATAGCCGCAAGCAGAAACACCCAAGCGATAAAACGGAATTTGTGTTCGGTAGTAGGTGGCACCGGGACCGAATGGGAGAACTGCACACCCTCCAGTGCTGATTGCACCTCACTCGCTCGCTGGTACCGATCGCTCGGCGATTTCTCCAAGCAATGCAAGATTACTCCGCCTAGATTTGAAGGAAGGTTGGCTGGAAACGGTGCGGGAGATTCTCGCAGAATTGCTGAACTCATCTCGAACGCGGTGCGTCCGTGGAAGGGGTGGCTTCCGCTAGCCATTTCATAGAGCAAAACACCCAGCGCCCAGGTATCCGTGCGCGCATCGGCGGAATCGCCACGCAGCAATTCCGGAGCAAGATAGGGCAGCGTGCCTACAATCATTCTTGATTCCGTCAAGAATGGCGCTTTCGACGAAGTAGCTTCCTGTATCTTGGTGTCAAGCAAGCGCGCAGCTAAACCGAAATCCAGAACCTTCACTCGGCCTTCCGGGGTAACCACCGCGTTTGTACTTTTCAGGTCGCGGTGAACTATCCCGTGCCGGTGAGCATGATCGAGCGCATCCGCTATTTGAATCCCGTAACGAACCACGGTCTCAGGCGGTAGCCCCGTCGTCCCAACTAAGGAGCTGAGCGGCTGACCCTCCACCTGCTCCATAACAATGTAAGCTTCGCCGTCGGAATCGCCAACTTCATGGATCGTGCAAATATTGGGATGATTCAGGGACGAAGCGGTCCGAGCTTCATGCAGCAGCAGGTCGCGCGCAGTCTGGTCCACAAGCGCGCGATTTCCCACGACCTTGATCGCGACTTTACGTCGCAGGACGGTATCGTACGCGGAATAAACCACTCCCATACCGCCCGCACCCAGCTGTCCTTCGATGCGGTAGTGCCCCAGGACTTTTCCTGCAGGAGAGGGGAGATCTGCCATTCGACGCATATTAGAATTCGCTTCCAAACAAGTCAATCGAAGCGTGGACGAAGAAGTTAATTAAACAAGCTGCTATCGCGCGCGTGCGTCAAGAATCGTTTTACGGCGGCGTAACGCTATGAAGAGGTTTCAGAAGTGCCAGGAATCTCCAATCGTTGGAGCTTAGTTCTCAATCCCTCGCGACTGATTCCGAGAATCTCCGCTGCGCGCGTGCGGTTCCCTTCGGTGTGCTCCAAGACGCGCCAAATCAGCCGCTTTTCCATCTCTTGCAGCGACATCGGAGCGAAAGACGTTGTTTGCGACAAGGCTGCGGGCTGGCCATTGCCACGGCTTCGAATCCTTTCATTTAGTGAGTCGGCGCCACAGGGAACATCCGCGAGCGACATCACGGCCAGCCGCGCCATTTCGCTCTCCAGTTCCCGCACATTTCCCGGAAAACTGTAGGCCGTTAATGCCGCCATGCAATCTTCCGCAAGGCGAGGCGTCGGCCTTCCGTAGCGCCCTGCTGAAGTTCGAATGAAGTGTTCTGCGAGGAGCTTTATGTCATGGGGCCTATCCCGCAAGGGTGGCAACCGAATCGTGATCGCTGAAAGGCGGTAAAACAGATCGGCGCGAAATTTCCCCGCCTTCACTTCGCTTTCAAGATCGCGATTTGTAGCGGCGATAAAACGAACGTCCACCTGTTCGGTCCGTGAGTTGCCGAGCCGGGTAAACTCGCCCGACTGCAGCACCCGTAGCAGATGCGGTTGCAGATCGAGTGGTAGGTCGCCTATCTCATCCAGAAAAAGGGTGCCCCGGTGCGCCGCTCCTATAAATCCAACGCGGTCGCGGTTCGCGCCAGTGAACGCGCCTTGCACGAAACCAAAGAGTTCTGATCCAATAAGAGTTGCTGGAATTGCCGCGCAGTTCAAAGCAATAAAGGGCCCTTTTACTCGCGTACTATGCCGATAGACCGCCCTGGCGATTAATTCTTTCCCAGTTCCAGTTTCTCCTTCGATCAGAACGGGCAGATCGGTCGTTGCGATCTGGTGTACGGTTTGCAAGACGCGTGCCATCTCGGGATCAGCAGTCAATATGCCGTCGGATTGACTGTGAGCGTGTTCTAAAGCCTCCGCGCGCCGTTGCGCTTGGCTCATCGCCACCGCGGCTCGCAGTCGTGGCGCGGCCAACGCGCAAACTTCGTCCAGCAAACTCCGTTGGTCCTCGGTAAAACAATTGCTCACGCGCCGATTTTCCAGATAAATAAGCGCAAACGCTTCATCGCACGTCACCAGGGGCGCGCATAAGACGGATCGCAGCGAAAGTTGCTGGATGCTCGGCTGCTTGCTGTAAGGCTCCGTCGTCGAGGCGTCGCCGATCAAAACCGCTTTCCCACTCTCCATCACGTTGCGGGCGATTGACCTACTGACCACCTCTTCGGCACGGGATAACGCTTCACTACGAAAGTTTCGCGCTGCAGTAGCTCTGAATTCTCCTCCCTCGCGGACGACGACAAACCCTCGGTCCGCGCCTAGTCCTTCAATTAGTGTGTCGAGAAGGCCGGAAAGAAGTTCGCCGTATTCCCCTTCCTTCAGGAGCGCTCGCGACACCCGGTAGAGCAGACCCAAATGCTCCGCCGATGGATTTTCTGCAGTTACAGACATGGCAAGTGTTCGACACCGGGAATATAGCATTATTCGTCGCGCTACGTGACCTCGGGACGAACCGGCATTGTCACGCAGATGGCTGTCAAGCTGCACCTTGGTGCGTGGAAGCCGCGTTGGCGATTCGGCCTTTGGGAGGTGAACACAATGATAACTATGACATTTGCCGCTCGCTTGATTGTTGCCATGCCAGAAAAGTGGGCCAAGACCTGCCAGATTTCTGGGCAGTCCCGGCTCTCGCACGCAGCGATCGTACTCGAAGCTTTAGGTGAGTACCGGGCATGGCTGATGGCTTCTTGGATCTTCCAGATGTTGATCACGGCCGCTGTTCTTAGTTCGCTGATTAACCGGGCGCATTGAAAGCCCCGGACTAATTGGAGACCGCAATCCAAAAACGGACCGGAATGTGGCTTTCGCTCGAGATGCTTTACACAATTTCAAAGACGACGGGGAGGAACGAAGCACTATGACAAACCTGGGACTCGAAGTTCAGCTAACTCGGGAGATGACAAAAAAATGGGTCGATCCAGATCAAAGTTCTCGGGGTTTCTACTCCTCGAGTGTCCGATACAAGAGCGAGCGCCTAGCTTTGCTTGCTCATTTCAAGCTGCTTCGAAAACTCGGGATTTTCCTTTGCGTTTTAGGAATGCCGTTTGTGGCACACGCGCAAGGCAACAAAACATCTTGGGAAAACCTCCGTGGCTTGGCGCCCGGGCACAAAATCCAAGTTGTTGAAATGAACTCTAAAAAGGTTTCCGGGACGTTTGTGAGCGTCTCGGACACCGCGATTTCGTTGCAAGACCCAGCCGGCGAACAGACCATCCAGAAAACGGATGTTCGCGTCGTCAAGCTTATGGAAAACAAACATCGTTTGCGCAACGCAGCAATCGGCGCCGCAGTGGGCGCAGGGGTGGGGGCAGGCATCGGCGCGGGGGTATATACGAGTTGTAAGCCAAACGAAACGTTTTGTATCGATCCTATTGGAAAAGGCGGAGCCGCCGGGATCTTTGCAGCGGTCGGAGGCGCAACTGGTGCGATCGTCGGAGCCTTATGGCCGAGCCACCAGACCCTTTATCGTGCGCCAGGGAAATGACTTCGAGTTGGATTTCAGCTCGTGTCTTTCGACGCCTAATCCCGCGCATTTAGCTATTCAACTTAAAGTGGAAATTCAGGAGGGATCATGGGACCTGGTATCGCACTTGAAATTCGGAATTTCTGTTGTCTGGGATTGCCGAAAAACGTAGAGAGAAAAAACCAGTTTTCGCATGTGTGACGACCTTGATTGCGGTTTGCGCGCTGTGCGTAGCTCCGGCGTTCGCACAGCAGTTGGCGACGGAACCGCAAGTTATCGCGTCGCAAGCAGGAGTGCCGTCGTTGATCAGGTTCACCGGGACGGCGCAGGACGTCAATGGCAATCCGCTCGCCGGACTGGTCGGCATCACATTCTCTATCTACGCTGAGGAAAGCGGGGGATCGCCGCTGTGGATGGAGACGCAAAATGTCCAAGCCGACAAGAACGGCCATTACGCCGCCCTGTTAGGCGCCACTAAGCCGGGAGGTTTGCCTCTCGGACTTTTTTCTTCCGGAGAATCTCGTTGGCTGGGCGTGCAAACAGAAGGTCAAGCCGAGCAAACGCGAGCGCTGCTGGTTGCCGTGCCTTACGCTTTGAAAGCGAGTGACGCAGAAACCATCGGTGGCTTGCCGCCTTCAGCGTTCGTGCTGGCGAATCAGGCGCAGTTCGCGAGCAATACGACGAAGACTGGCGCAACGGCTTCTGCTTCCTCCGCAAGCGCCCCAAATGCCGATACGTCCAAGAATCCTACGCCCCTGGTAAATGCGGATGTCACTGGAAAAGGCATAGTCGATTTCATTCCTATGTGGGACACCACCAGCGACATCGTGGACTCCATGATTTTCCAGAAAACTTCCGAGATCGGCATCGGCACCACGGCTCCTGCCGCCACACTCGACGTCAACGGTAAGAGCGACATCCGAGATACTTTGACACTTTTTCCCAAAGGCACCGATTCCGCTTTGGCGGTGAACGGCACAGCGTTCAAGATTTCGCAGACAGGTGAAGTCACCTTCATCGCAGGACAGACTTTTCCGGGCGGAGGCTCCATTACCGGCATTACTACTGCCGCTGGCAGCGGATTGTCGGGTGGAGGCACCACTGGCACGCTGAGCTTGAAAGTTCCTGCTGCGGGGATCACCACCGCCATGCTGGCGGATTCAAAAATAACTTTGAACGCTACTACTGCGGGTGGACTGGTTGTTCCGGGAGCGATGACGTTAGGAGATACGTACACCATCGGGCTAAAGACTTGCGCCGCGAATCAGTTCCTGGAATACAGCGGCACGGTATGGGCCTGCACAACCGTCGGCACAGATATGGGTGGCATCACGGACGTGGTTGCCGGCACCGATCTGACAGGCGGCGGCACGAGTGGCAAGGTGACACTAAACGTTGATACCACCAAGGTTCCACAACTGGCCGCGGCGAACACCTTCACAGCGAATCAGACCGTCTCGGGAAGCGTCACCGCGATGTTGTCAGCTAACGGCGTTGCCTTAAGCGGGGCGAGTCCCAATGTTGGTGTTTACGGCGCGTCGTCTGGCGCTAGCACGACCGGCATGGGTCGTGGCCAGGCTGGAGTTTGGGGCGACACTGGGGGCGCCTCCGGCGACGGGTTCTATGGAGTGGTAGGAACTGCTGACAAAAATTCAGCCGGATTATTTCTCAACAATGGAACTTTCACCACGCTACTTGTACAGAACTCCGGATCTGGGGACGCGATGCAAGCCTCCACGGCAGGCAATGTGGGAATTTATAGCCAGGCGGCTGGCCCAAGCATTGAGGGGTCCAATCTTGGCTCCACAGCGATATGGGGCGACACTGGGGCCGCAGCGGGTGCTGGTTTCTCGGCGGTACTCGGTACAGCGGACGATAACGTCGCGGGGTACTTCGTGAACAACGCCTTAGATGTTCCCGCGCTTGCTGCGACGAACGATTCGACGAACCGCTTGTCGATCGTCTTTCAGACCTTCGCTAACTTCGGCGAATGCATTATTGATGTCAGCGGCAATCTGAACTGCAGCGGGGGGGTGTCGGGAGTGGTCTCCACGAATGGTGGCACGCGAAAAGTTGCGCTGTATGCCATGCAATCCCCGGAAAATTGGTTCGAGGATGCCGGTTCCGGACAACTCGTCAACGGCTTCGTACGCGTCGAGCTCGACCCGACTTTCGCGCAAACAGTAAACGCCGCGGCTGGCTACCACGTGTTTCTGACTCCGAAGGGCGATTCTGAAGGTCTTTATGTCACGAACGAAATGTCGCAGGGATTCGAGGTTCACGAACAGCGCGGCGGGCACTCCAATATCGCCTTCGACTACAGAATCATGGCCAAGCGCTTGGGCTATGAGAACCTTCGCCTTGCGGATGTCACCGAGCAATTCAAGAAACAAGAAGCCCAGCGCAAGATTGCGCGAAGTCCCGCGCAGCCTGCCGCTGCGCCGCGGCCCGGCCAAGCCAAGCCAACGCCACCGGTCGGCTCAACTTCCCGGCCCATTTCGGTTCAATCACACTAGCGGGGGGCTGTCCGAGAAATACGCGTCGGCGATTCACGGGATTTTCCTTTGCGTTTTACGAATGTCGTTCGCAGTACACAAACAAAGCAATAAAGCGGTCTCGTTAGAGATAACGCGCTTGCCGGACAAGTAGACTCTTGCCCAAACGCATCCGCTGGGCTAGATCCTGATCAACGCGTAAACCTGACAAGTCGAGTACTAGACCGGAACATGTCCGGTTATCCGACTAATCAGGAGTTGACGCTACACCAAGGTATATCTTAGAGATTTATCTTTCATCAGATCGGAATTCCCCGGACCACCGTTCCGCGCTGACGAACCTAGGTCCGTCAAGTTGAATTCAATGACGTTTAGCCGACGCTACCCAGCCTATGTCAAGGTGCAATCATCCTAATCCTTCGTTATCTTGCCTACAGTGTCTTCCCCCCGATTCTTCGGGTGTATCAGCGAGTGACTTTATTTAGCAGCTTTGTGATTATTCCCGCGCAATCCGCTACCCATCCTGGGGTGTAGCGCGCAGTCTCAGTACGGCCCAAAACTTAGGAGGACGAATGCTGGCGACTCAACCTTCCTTGGGAGAACCTCGCTCAAAATATTCCAAGCTGGCGCAGACCCTTGTTGCAGTTCTCATTTTCTTGGCCATCGCACCAACGTATGCCAGCAATCCCTCCAGCGGCACAATCACAGATTCCACCACTACGTTGACTTACACTGCCGGTCCCTTTGATGTTCCTAACGTGACGGATAACGTCAGCGGCACGCCCACGTGTAGCCCGACCGTTCCCGCCGAGCAGTGCGATACTTTCTCGCTGACTGTCAGCGTGGCACCCGGAGATGCCACCACTAAACAAATCAGTGTTTCAATTAGCTTCCCAAACTCCGCGGGCGAATTCGATGTCTTTGTTTTTGATTCGAAGAACAATCTAGTAGCCAGTGACACGGCCGGCGGCGAACCTTCTTCCGTCGTCATACCCGCCGTCTCCGGAACTTATAGCATCGTGGTCGATCCTTGGAATCCTCTGGGCCAAAGTTTCGTCGGCACCGTCGCGCTTCAAAACATTCCCACAGCGCCTCCACCACCTCCCGGAATCCCTCCGCGCTATCAAACTTATCCCGCACCTCCGAGCGCGGGCGGCGCAAACGCGTCCGGCGAGCCTTCGATTGGCGTTGATTACAATCCCAACGTCGCCTCCCTCAAACACGGCACTGTAAATCAAGGGGGTGTTGCATTTTTTACCGCGAATCTTGCTGAGTTCCGTGTCAGTTTCGACGACTGCTCTTCCCCGGCCAATACCCTTTGGGAAGCCGTAACTAGTCCGGTTGAAACCGTGAACACGCTCGACCCTATCGGCTTCTGTGATCACTTCGGCGGCACTCCAACTCCTGGCCGCGTATTTCAATCGCAACTTGCTGGTGCCACCAGCCTCCTGGCCTATTCCGATAATGACGGAAATTCATGGACTCAATCTCAGGGTTCCGGCCAGCCCGCCGGAGTAGACCATCAAACTCTTGGTGCCGGACCGTACAATCCAAGCTCGACGCCACCACCGCCTCCCCACCCGCTTTACGCCAATGCTTTTTACTATTGCTCTCAAGATTCCGAAACGGCCTTTTGCTCGCGTAGCGATGACGGCGGCCTTACCTTCGGCCCTGGCGTTCCAATTTATAATTTCACTCAGTGTGGTGGAATTCACGGCCACGTAAAAGTTGCGCCTGACGGCAGCGTTTACGTCCCCAACAAGCAATGCGGTGCCAATCAAGGTTTCGCGGTCTCCACGGACAACGGTTTGACTTGGGCCGTTCGCACCATTCCAGACAGCCTCGCTGCCATCGGTCTAACCGATCCTTCTCTTGGCATCGCCTCCGATGGCACAGTTTATTTCGGTTACCAAGATGGTAGTGGCCACCCAAAAATTGCAGTCTCACATGACCGCGGACTCACCTGGGCCTCCTCCATCGACGCCGGCGCACAGTTCGGCATTCAAAATTCAACATTCCCCGAAGTTGTGGCTGGTGATCCGAATCGCGCCGCTTTCATGTACTTGGGAACTCCCACCGGCGGAAATTACGAAGATCCGACAAACTTTTCTGGAATTTGGCATCTGTATATCGCCACCACATTTGACGGCGGCAACAGCTACGTAACAGTCGACGCGACTCCCAACGATCCCGTACAAGTCGGCTCTATCTGTAACCTGGGCACGACCGGTTGTGAGAGTAATTCCGCGGGAGGCGCAGACCGCAACATGCTCGACTTCATGGACCTTACCATCGACTCGCAAGGCCGCGTCGTCGGCGCTTTCGCCGACGGCTGCGTGGTAGGTAGTTGCGATGCTACTTCTTCGCCTTCAGCCTCTCGCAGCGCGCTGGGCACCATCGTTCGTCAATCCGGTGGACGCCGTTTGCTTTCGGCCTTCGACCCCGTGGAACCCGCCAAGCCAGCCGCTCCCCTGCTTGGCTCCGCTCTTCAAAGTAAGACCGGAGTCCTTCTGAACTGGCAAGTTCCCGACAACGGCGGCTCACCGATCACTGGCTATCAAATATTTCGCGGCACAACCAGCGGCGGAGAAACTTTGCTTGCCAACATCCCTGCGGCAAAGACCGTTTATCTCGACAAAACCGCTAAATCCACCACTCAATATTTTTATCGCGTAGCAGCCAAGAATAAACTGGGAGCTGGTCCGCTCTGCGGCGAAGTAGCAACCACGCCCGCGCCTCCTTTGCAAAGTTCTTGCATCCTGCCCGGTATTACTGTGGTCAACGACCCCGCTGGCGACCAAACCGGCGCTCCCGCTAACAGCCAACTCGACATCCAATCCATCTCCGTTGCCGAGCCTTTCAATAGCACTGCCACCGGAAGCCAGCTTTATTTCACCATGCAGGTAGCTAATCTGAATTCGCCTCTTCCGCCCAATGCTCAGTGGGTGATTTTCTTCACCCCTCCCGACGGCACCGAATATTTTGTCGCCATGGACACCACCAGCAATCCCGCTACACCGGCGTTCACATACGGCCATGTCACCACGATCGCCACCGGCAATCCGTCTCTTACGACCGACGGCACCGCTGATGCCGGCAGCAATTTCAACACGAACGGGACCATCCTGATCATCATCGACAAC
>Ga0209624_10002976_pt1 | contig 12285 bp, 9 predicted proteins | sample JacPinW_OM2H0_O1_FD_188565 | JGI IMG/M metagenome (GOLD analysis project Ga0209624, IMG submission 188565) | Forest soil microbial communities from Algoma, Ontario, Canada - Jack Pine, Ontario site 1_JW_OM2H0_O1 (SPAdes) (version 2) | ecosystem: Environmental > Terrestrial > Soil > Boreal... | reverse complement strand
CGTGATCGGCGTCGCCGGGTGCGCCCGGCTCAAGGTCCCGGTGCGGCCCGGGCGAGAGCTACCGAGCGGGGCCGGCGATCATCTAGGAGTGAGGCCGCCGGCATCCTGGAGGAGTTCAAAAGGGCCAGTCGCCCTCGGGCCGTCGTCCACCCGCCGCGACAATATTGGCGATCGCAGTGTCCAGTCTCTTGGCGGCGGCGAGCGCTCGATCGTACTCAAGTTCACCGGGGCGGCTATCGACCTCGATAGCATAGAACCGCGCCCATGCTGCGGCCTGCTCCTCGCGCACCCACGCTGCCGTTTGCTCCTCCCTAAGAGTGTTGAGCAGTGCGTCCTTCGTCGTCCGACCGTTCGAAAGCATCATGCTGTTCTCTTCGCGCACAATCGCGCAAGAGCACAGTCGTGATTTGTTGTTAAAATGTCAACTAAGCAATTGTGTAAATAATCCCTAGGCGCGGCCCCCAGGCGAGAGCTACCGCGACGTGATCATCCGCGATGCGTCGGCCTGACGGAGGGGGCGCACACGAGACTGTCCGATCCGCGTTTTGCTCGCGACCCATGATGGCATCACGGCATTCGGAGTGGTGGGCGTCTCAAACCGGCGTCGATGGCACGATCCCCTTGCCTCGCCGATTTGACCTTAATAATTTGTTACTTGCCAAAGAGCGACTAAGGGCGCAAGTGTCCTGTAAAAAACAGATAGGGAAGGCGAGGATGTCTCTCATGCTTTTCTGGGGCGTTGGCTTCGCCGCCTTCGGCTGGCTCGTCTTCAAAATCGCCGACCGGATGTGAGCGAACAGGGCAGCACGGACCTGCTTCAAGATGATGGGAGGGCATGTGACTATCGTAGCGGCAGGACTAGGTGGCTGGCTCTTCCTTTTGCTCACGTGCGCCTACGCAAAGGCACGCGAACGACGGAGTTAGCCCAGGATGTCCGATTGGAAGGTTTTCTACCGAGACGATCATCGTCGGGACGCCCAGTCGACGCATACCAGTAAAGAGGCTGCTATAGTACAGGCGCTACAATTAGAGCGCCGCAAACATTGCCGAATACAGATAATTGAAGGGCAAAATGGAGAGCTGATCGACAGAGAGACATTTGAACGTGAGCACTTGAAAAAGCCGCCTCGTTATCTGAGACGCCCGCGCCTCGGCACCCAAGGCGAGGGCCGTGCACTATGAGCGTGTCCGAATAGTGGTGGCATGTTCGGGACGAATCTGATTCCCTTTGAGGCATGAGCAGACATTTTCGTTCCTGGACAATTATCAGACACAACTCTTGCCGGCGGCGGTCGTCGATTATATGCCGGCGGACCATCTGGTGCAGCCCGTCGTCGCTTTGGCGCGCGAGCACTTGGATCTGTCGGAGATCGTCCAAGCTACAAGAGCGGGCTTAGTCAGTCTCGCGTTCCGACCGCGACGTTGATCGGCAGGTTCAGCTCGATCAGGCGCGCCTGCAGCAACGACACAGTCAGGTCATCGCGCAGTTCAACCCATGTGTAAGAATTGCCCGGAGATCCTCCGAACTCCTCGAAGATAATCTGGCCAGCCTGCCTGAGCGCCGACCCTGCGCCACCTAAGTCGAGGCCCTTGAGCAGGTGGTGCGCCTTCGCCTGAGGTCCGGTGAAGTTATCCCAACTGTCCTCCCACCCGAATCCATTCAAGTGGACGTCGAGGTCGTCCATAGGCAGATCATGCTGACGGCAAACGCGCTCGATCTCGTCAGGGGTCTCGAGGCAATGTCCGAGTGCGCGCAAATGCTCGCGCCAGGTCGGCCGCGGCGGCGCGAACGGCTGATCAGGCCCGAGCGACACGCGCCATTCGCCGCCGTTGTCGCTCTCTTGCGGGTAGACATAGAGGGTCTCCTCGGGTTTTCTGGCCGGCGGCAAGACCAACGGCTTGCCGGATCTTCGAGAAAACGCTTTCGCTCGATTGACGAACGATGCCGTCACCAAAGCCCCAGCCTCAGGACGACCTATTGTTGCCCGCGCGGGCCACATCGTCATTCACCACCGTTGCCGGTCAAGGCTGGTTGGCGGGGCATAAAGCCCTCTCTTGATGCGTTGTTAGATGTAGCAGTCGCAGGTTCAGCAATCAAGCCGGCCGCTCCCACGGCCGATGAGGATCACTCGCCGCTCTTATCGCGGCGGCAGGTGGATGGCACCGCGATCCCCCGATGGCTCGGCCGCACGGCCGACAGCACCAGTTCCGGCTACCAAGCCTGACCTGCCTCCTCCACACATTTGACTATGGCCAACCGTGCAAATCGGAGGCTACTCCAACGCACCCATTCAGCGAGATACTTGGAGGCCCGATTTTGAAACGATCGCCGTGGTCGGTCACTTGTCTCAGTCTAACTGGACAGGGCGAGCTTTTGGCCACACAAAATCCCGACGGCTCTTTAGTCTTCTCGGCGGTGATGAAAGACGAGCAGGGATTGTGGTCCTTCCTCCTCGTTCCACCTTCCCCAAAATTGAAAACAGCAAAAGCGAAGCGCGATTAAAGTTACAGGATGCGGACCTCAAGGATTTTCCTATTTCACGCTTGCGGAACTTGGGTCTTCCAACTGAATAGTCGATATACGAGGGGAACTTTGTCCGAACAACCTGCAGATTTGCAATCTCTGGAAACAGCTTTATTGCGGGCTCGTGAAATTGCAGAAGAGTTTGACGAGGCCCTTATCTTGTATTTTATTGATATGGCGATTGCGGAGATGAGAATGAAAAATCCTCCGACCTTAACCGATCAGGAACCTCACCCCCCTAAGCAATCAACACTTTCAAAAAGAAGATAGATGTGCTGCGAGGGACTGGATAGCCACCTATTTCTGAGCTGGCGCAATCGATGATCCAAGATCCGCCATTCGAGTTGCCAAGTCGATGATTGCGGCGCGCAATTCTGGCTGTTTGATACGAAGAAACGCGCGGATGAGTAGGACACCCTCTTCAGGCGACGCGGAAATCTCAATTGCCGCAGGGACAAAGCCTACATAGCCGCCGTCGCCATGTTTATTACGTAAAAGACCCTCTAAAAGACAATCTATAGAATCTTTGATTGCGGTCTCTTTTTCTTCCATTTGCATCACCTCGACCGGACTGCCGAAATACAACACCGGCCTATGAGCCTCATAAGCTCGCCTGGCGGCCGAAGATGTCTTTGAATCGTGCTTGGTAGGCCCCTCGCGCTTCAGCGGCGGTTCACTGCTTTTTTTTGTGCCAGCCCCCGCATCCCAAATCGATACACACTTTCTAAACATGTGCAACCTCTCTTTAGGATTAAGGAGGCATTTCAGGCAACCTAGGAAATCCCACGAACGCTGCGCCCCCTGACGCGACCTCATTCGACAGGGGTCATCAGGGGGCTTATTGGGGGGCCGCAGACTCTGCTGTTGATTGAGAGAGGAGGTTGACCTGGCACTTCCGCTCAAGGGCCGAAGGGCACCTGTCGGCGTCATTGCGAGCGCCTGGGCCGATCAAGTCAACGGCGGCGGTGGCGGCAAGCTTGCTATTGCCTGCCAATCTTCTGCTTTTTCGCAACCATCTGAACACGGTGACCAAGTTAGGCCGCAGCCAACATGCGGTCCAAAGGTTTGCGGACGCACGCTGACGTCTCAAGCGCGGATAGACCGGCTGGTCGACAAGCGACGAGCATCGCACCCGCTCCCGCTTCCGCGCTTTCAATCTCAAGGCGCACGCTCTCCCTGCTGGTCCAACTCTTCCTGTCCGCAGTCAGGTCGGATGGCGCGCATTAGCAGATTTTTGGCGTGAAAAAGCAGGCGCGAGTCGCGTGCCATCCTTCATATCGGCGCACGCCGCTGCGAATGCTCGAAGGGGTATTTCGGGCATTGTCGCCGTGGCGTGAGGGCGCGCTCGGAGCGCCCCCTCGATTCCGACGCGCCTTCGCCGCCCGCTCCCTTCTTCGCCTGTAGCAACAGGAAGGGGCGGGCGGCACCTTCTCGGATGGGATTAGCAAGGCCGTCCTTAGTCCCAATCGCGCGCGTTCCTCTCCCCGTTCGGGCGTGTGTCCCACTAGGACAGCGCCAAGTAGTAATACCTATGGGTGCCGCGCCGATTATCCTTGACAGGAAGGGTAAATCCGCGTCACCTGACACGAACTCAGGGGACGAGCATGACGAACCTTCAAGAAAATTCGGGCACCCAACGCACTCGCCGCAACATCGTGAAGGCGGCCCCCGTATTGGCGTCTGCTATCGCTGTGTCTCTTGCAACGACGCGAAACGCGCTGGCCGGAAACGGAAACGGAAACGGCAACGGCAACGGCAACGGTAACGGTAACGGCAACGGAAACGGCAACGGCAACGGAAACGGAAACGGAAACGGAAAAAATCCGTTGTGTTTCCTGAAGGGAACAAAGATTCAGACGGCTGAAGGCGAGCGCAAGGTCGAGGACCTCGCGATTGGCGAATTGCTGCCGACGATGTTTGCCGGCTTGCGGCCCATCCAATGGATCGGACGCTATCCAATCAGGAGGAGCGATCCGTCAAAGCCTTGGGTCAAGGACGCGCTGCCGATTCGCATTACCCGTTCCGCTCTCGCGCCCGATGTTCCCCATTGCCCGCGCACGGCGCGCAAAACCGGCTGAGGCGGGGGTCCAGCCAGGTCAGGCATTCGCCGCGCAGAGGCGCTCATCGAGCAGGACGCCCTAAAGGGGCCGCCAAGGGCGCGACAGTTACCGGGAGGGTAAATCGTCTAGCACCGCCGCGCCCGAGGCCCTAGCCTAGGGGGCAAGCCAGAGCGAGACTACAACAACGCTGGTGCTGGTGGGGTTCCTAGCGGCCATGAGGAACGTGAAGGCACCGCCGCCAGCGCCTGCTTAGAGACCCCCTAAGGCAGTGCTGACGGCGGCGGCCAGCGAGCCCCTCGGCTCAAGCCAGCCTTGCACGCCATAAACAAGTTAAAAGCTTTGTCCAGACACGATATGTAAGTTTTTTTAATGTCCCCACGGGTCATCCTCGGTAGTGTCATCGGGAACGTCAGGGGCAGCTTTCTGTCGATTCGCTTCTTGTTGCCGTCGGCCAGCGTCTCGTGCGCGCGCTTCGGCTAGTCGTCTGTCCCGCGCAGCCTTGTGAGCGATCACCGCCGCTTCAAGCGTCTGCACGAAGGCAATGGCGGTCGCGGATGCCGCTTGCGTGTGCATGTAGACAAGATCGCGGAGGTGAAGAAAACACGCAACCCGGTCCTTATCGCGCGTGTGTCGAGACTCGGCTAAATCGACATGGCCAGTCTCGTCTGTTCCAAGAAATATCGTCATTTATCCCCTGCCCCTGCGGCGCTCTCGCCAAATGCCCCCGAAAGCACGTTAACTTCCGGCGTTGGCGAGCTCATTTCCACAAAAGAGTGGAGGTTTCGTTTTCAGCCTCGCAAGACCAACGTTTCACATGGACGGTCGGTGCGACGTGCATGCGAGAGAACGGCGTTCGCGCCATCATCGCCGCCTGCGCGAACTGCGGCTGCTCGGCAGACGTCAATGTCGACGCCTGCCTGAGACCCTGACGGTCCCCGAGGCCGCCAATCGTCTCCGCTGCAGCGGCTTGGCGGATTTCGTCCGGTTCCACTGGCATGCGGCCGCGCGGTACGGCCTCCTACGGGCTGGCGCTTATGCGGCGGGTGATACGTCACGGTTTTTCGTAGCCTTGAGGCGACTGCCGTCCGAGTTTGGCGCGCATTTCGTCGCCGTCCTGCAGAACGTAGCGCGCGGGACAAGACGCGGCGCTCTGTCGCCATGCTGACCAAACAGGTCCGCGAGCTGAGGATATCGAAGCCTGCGGCGCGGGAACCGTCCGGCTCGCTGGAACCGTGGCGCGAGACGTGAATTGACGTGCGGCCCGTCCACATGGAAGTCTTCTGGTTAGCGGGGCGGCGCAAAGGGCGGCCGCATGGGTACTATTCGGAAATACGGGTTCGTTTGGTTCCTGTGCCTCGCGGTCGCCTATGCCTTCGCGCCGATGAGCCTCCAGGAGGTCGCCAAGATCCGATGGCTTGATGACATCAACATTATCCTCAACAAGTCCCTCGCATCCGCAAAGCCGGAAGCTGGCGTTTCCGTAGTCGACCGAATCGCCGCAGCGAATGTCGATGAGGACCTGGACTATCGGATAGCCCAAAGGACAAAGTCGACCGAAGGATGGCGGTCGTTTCTGAGCGCTCATCCAGACGGCCCCCACGCGCAATCTGCACGCGCCGAACTCAACAAACTGGCTCCGGCCGAAAAGCCTCCTGCGCCGGCGGCCGCCCAGGCCTCGAATAGTGGCTCGTCGGACACGAAAACTTTGAGCGAGGTCGCCCCTCCGGGCCAGCTTTCCCAACCGTCCAAAGTCGCCACGCTTGTCTCCGATGAAATCTGCAAGCACGACCAGGATCGCCTCCAACAGTTGTCCACCAGCCCCACAAGCGACGAAGCGATGCGTCTCCTGGCGGAGTTGCGCTGCGAGAAGTTGCGACCACAGCTATTCCGGCTAACGGAACGTCTGGACTACCAAGATCCAAGCGCCGTCGCCGCTGCTCAAAGTCATTCTTCAAATGTTGCCCAAACAGAAGTTGCAAGTCGCCGAGCGACTGAACCTCAGGATGGGACGCGCGGGCGCGTCGCCTCGCGCAGCCTTCACCCAAGGCGACATGCGACCCGGTGGGCGGCCCCGAGCTTACCGCCGATCCTTATGGCGCTTTTCGGCGAGCGGCCGAGGAACTCGACCGCGTTCCGACGAACCCGAATCAGTGCTGGACCGGGCAGCGGCGGGCGCGGGGGGTGAGTGCCAATTGATCGCGCCGCCGGCGCGCTTTATCCGCCGGATCTGGCGGCCCGCGCCGAGGACGCCAACAGATTGGTGCCCGTAATACTTGCACAATGATAACACGGTCCTTCCACGGTTGGTCAAATCGGAGCTTGAACAGCTTTTCACCCCAAGCGGCCCCGATCGGGGCTGGTGGACTCGCCGCCGTGGGTGAGCGATCATCCTGCCAGCCATGTGAGGCGCGGCGATGGATGTCGGCGGGTGGCTTCGCGGTCTTGGGCTCGGTCAATACGAAGAGCAGTTCCGGGACAACAAGATCGACGCGGACCTGCTGCCGCGGCTGACGGTTGACGACCTCAAGGACATTGGCGTCTCGGTTGTTGGCGATCGAAGACGGCTACTCGACGCGATCGCCGCAATAGCCGGCGCAGGTCGTCCTGCGGACCTTTCCACTTCCCCGACGAAGGCTGCTCCATCCAAGGGCCTTCAGGCATCGGCCGAGCGTCGCCCGATCACAGTCATGTTCTGTGACCTCGTCGGCTCAACGAGTCTCGCCGCAAAGCTCGACGCTGAGGACTGGCGCAGCCTCGTCAACGCCTATCTCGATGAAGCTTCGGCGGCGGCGACCCGGCTTGGCGGCCACGTGCTGAAGAAGCTCGGTGACGGGCTGATGGCGCTGTTCGGCTATCCTCACGCGCAGGAGAACGACGCCGAGCGCGCGGTGCGCGCGGCGCTCGCGATCCAGCGCGCGCTTGTCGAAATCAACGCCAGAAACGCCAGCAAAGGCGCGCCGGAGCTTTCCGCGCGGATCGGCCTTGATTCCGGGCAGGTTGTGGTCGACGCGACGGGCGAAGTGTTCGGCGACGCGCCGAACCTGGCGGCGCGCGTCCAAGCTGCGGCTGAGCCAGGGTCGGTCCTGATCACAGGAAACGTGCAGCGCCAGGTAGCCGGACTCTTCGTCGTCGAGGAGAAGGGCGCGCACGAGTTGAAGGGTGTCGCCCGGCCTCAGTCGCTTTATCGAATCGTTCGCGCCAGCGGTGGCGGCCGAAGGGGTGGCGCGCGCGCTCTCACCCCCCTCGTCGGGCGTGAGGAGGAGCTCGATCTTCTAAGCCGACGCTGGGAGCGCGCGCGCAGGGGCGAAGGCCAGCTCGCGCTGCTTGTCGGCGAGCCTGGTCTGGGCAAGTCGCGGTTGATGGGGGAGTTTCACGCCCGTCTCGGCGAGACGCCGCATACCTGGACCGAATGGTCGTCGTCGCAGATATTGCAGAACACGCCGCTGCATCCAATCGCCGAATGGGGCCGGCAGCGATTCGGCGCGGATCTGCCTGCCGAACAGCGCCTGGCCGACCTCGAGAATACTCTGGGTCTGGTCGGTCTGGACCCAACCGAATACGCGCCGCTGCTCGCGCCGTTGGTCGATGTCCTCTTGCCAGAGGACCGGGCGACGGAACTCGCGCCGGAGGAGTTACGCCGCCGGCAACTCGCGGCAATGACGGCATGGATCTTGGCGGCCGCGCGGACGCAAGCCGTCGTGCTTGCCTTCGAGGACTTACACTGGGCTGATCCGACTTCGCTCGATCTCATGCGCTCGCTCTCCGAGCGCGGGGCGCAGGCGTCGTTGCTGATCATCGCCACGGCACGGCCGGAGTTCCGCCCGCCGTGGAACGTGCGCGCGCATCATAGCGTGATCTCCCTATCCCCGCTCGATCACGTGCAGATCGCGAAGATGGTGAGTGAACTCGCGGCCCATCATGAACTGCCGATGGACATCGTCGAAGGGGTGAGCGAGCGCACCGGCGGCGTTCCGCTGTTTGTCGAGGAGGTCACGCGCCTCATGTTGGAGCGTGGCGAACAGGGTGGCGCGCAAGCGATCCCGCCGACCTTGCAGCAATCGCTCGCCGCGCGGCTCGATCGGCTCGGCTCCGCGCGCGAGACTGCGCAGATCGGCGCAGTGCTGGGCCGCGGCTTCTCGTATGCGCTGGTCCAATCCTTGGCTGGCCTCGACGAAGGGGCGCTGCGATCGTCTTTGGAGCGGCTCGCCGAGGCCGATATTCTGTTTGTCGAGGGCGATGGAGCGCAAGCGACCTACCGCTTCAAGCACGCGCTGATCCAGGACGCCGCCTACGACAGCCTGCTCAAGAGCAGCCGCCAGGCGCTGCATGCACAGGCTGCCGAAATCCTTAGCCAAAGCGCATCGCCCGAACCCGAAGCGATCGCCCATCATTTCACCCAAGCCGGCCTCGACGATCAGGCGATCGAGTGGTGGGGTAAAGCGGGCGATCAGGCCTTGCGCCGCTCGGCCTTCCAGGAGGCGATTGCGCATCTCGGCAAGGCAATCGCCATGGCCGACAAGACGGGCGCGACGGCGCGCCGTTCAATAGGCGGCTCGGCCGTTCCGAACCAGCGACTGACGCAGTTGCACGTCGCCCACGGTAACGCGCTGGCGGCGGTGCGAGGCTTCGGCGCGCCGGAAACGACAGATGCGTTTGCAAGAGTCCGCGAATCCGCGTCGAGCGAAAGGCTCGACCCTGAGCGCTTAGCCGCCGAGGTTGGGCTTTGGGCTAGCAGTTATGTGCGGGGCGAATTGCCGTCAATGAAAAGGCACGCCGCGGTTTCTCTGCGCGACGTTGAGACAAAGCGCGATTCGCCGGAAGCCGGCGTCGCGCATCGCATCACCGGGATCACCCACTGGTTCGCCGGAGAGTTTGTCGAAGCCCGAGGGCATTTGGACCGCGCACTCGCTTTGTTCGAACCCGGGCGCGACGATGATCAGGCCTTTCATTTCGGACTCGATGGGGGCGTCGCCGCCTTGGCCAATTTAGCAATATCTACCTGGGCGCTTGGCGATTTCGAACGCGCGACATCGCTTGTCGTACGTACGCATGCGCGGATTTGGGAGGTTACGCATGTCAATACCCGCGCATGGGGCGGCATGATTTTGTGTATGTTCGACCTGATGCGCCACGACCGCCTGCACGCAGTGCAGAACGCATTCGAACTTGCTCGGCTCCAGCGTGAGCACGAGCTGGTCATGTTTCGGGGGTTCGCCGTGTTTCTCGAGTCATGGGCGCGCGCTACGGGTGACGCGTCCGGCGCGGGGCTCGAAAACATGCGCCGCGGTGTCGAAGTCCTGCGTGAACAAAACGTGCTGTTGTTTGACGGGTTACTGAAGATTGCGTTGGCTGAGGCTGAAGCACGGGCGGGCGATCCCGTTCGCGCTGTCGCCATCCTCGACGAAGCACTGGCGACGGCCGACCACACCGGCTATCGCGCATTCCAAGCGGAACTGCATCGGGCGCGCGGTGAAATCGTGCTCAAACACAACCCCGCCAACCCCGCGCCCGCGGAGGACGCCCTCCTGACCGCCGTAACGGTCGCGAAGCAGCAAGGAGCGCGCGGCTTCGAGCTGCGCGCGGCGCTCTCGCTCGCCAAGCTCTACCAATCGACTGCCCGCCCCACCGACGCCCACGCTGCCCTCGCGCCTGCGCTCGAAGGCTTTTCGCCGACGCCGGAAATGCCCGAGATCGCCGAGGCGCAGGCGCTGTTGACCGCGCTCGCGGCAAGCGACGAGGTCAAGGCGCAAGCCGTGCACCGGCGGCAACTGACGCAATTGCACGTCGCGTACGGCAACGCGCTCATCGCCGCACGCGGCTACAGCGCGCCGGAAACAGCGGCAGCCTTTGCCCGAGCCCGCGAGTCCGCTTCGGGCGACGCGGACGCGGCAGGGCGGGTGGCCGCTGACTATGGCTTATGGGCCAGCAGCTACATGCGGGGTGATCTCCCGTCGATGCGGGCGCACGCCGAGGCCTTTCTCAGCGACCTCGAGGCAAGCCCCGATTCGCCTGAGGCCAGCGTCGCCCACCGCGCCGCTGGGATGACTTGCTGGTTCGCTGGCGGGTATCGCGAGGCGCGGGGTCATTTGGAACGCGCGCTCGCCCTGTTCGAACCTGGCCGTGACGATGATTTGACCTTTCGCTTCGCGTGGGACCCCGGTGTCGCCGCGATGGCCAGCCTGGCGATTGTTTCGTGGTCTCTCGGCGAGGTGGATCGCGCGATTTCGCTGATCGACCGTATGCAGACGCGGATCGCAGGCCTCGCGCATGTCGGCACGCTTGCAGTTGGGCGAATGCACGCGGCCATGTTCGAATTGATGCGTGGCGACCACCTACGTGTTGCGCAGAACGCATTCGAGCTTGCTCGTCTCGCGCGAGAGCACGATCTGAACCTGTGGCGCGCGTTTGGAGTGTTTCTGCAGGGTTGGGCTGCCTCGCAGAACGGCGCGCTAGCCGACGGGCTTGAGGATATGCGTCGCGGCGCAGCGTTGCTGCGCGAACAGAACGCTATGTTGTCCGATGGACTATTGAAAGTCGCGCTGGCTGGGGCTGAGGCCGGGGCGGGCGACCTGGACCGCGCCGTCGCGATCCTCGACGAAGCGCTGTCAACGTGCGACCTTACCGGCTATCGCACGTTCGAAGCAGAACTGCATCGGGCGCGCGGGGAACTTCTGTTGAAACGCGACCCCGTCAATCCCGCTCTCGCGGAAGAAGCCTTCCGGACCGCCATCGCCATCGCACAAAGCCAAGGAACGCGCAGCTTCGAACTGCGCGCGGCGCTGTCGCTCGCCAAACTCTATCGATCGACCGCCCGCCCCATCGAAGCCCACGCCGTCCTCGCACCGGCGCTCGAAGGCTTTGCGCCGACATTGCAAATGACCGAGATCGCTGAGGCGCAGGCGCTTTTGGTGGCGATCGAGGCCGGCGCGCATGTTTGAGGCACGAGTAAACACGGCTATGAGCTGGCTTTCGTGCTATTCTGAGTGACGCCCAGAGGGTGCGCCATGGGGGAAACGCGCAAGCTCGCTGCAATCCTGGTCGCCGACGTTGTCGGGTACAGCCGACTGGCCGCGGCGGACGAGGATCGCACCCTGGCGCGCCTGCGGGGCCTCCGTAGCGATCTCGTCGATCCCGCCGTCGCTGGGCATCGCGGGCGTATCGTCAAGCGCACGGGCGACGGCCTCATCGCCGAGTTCCGCAGCGTCGTCGACGCGGTGCGCTGCGCGATCGAAGTCCAGATCGCTATGGTCGAACGCAACGCGGGTGTCGCGTCGGACAAGCGCGTCGAGTTCCGGGTCGGCATTCATTTGGGCGACGTCGTCGAAGAGGCCGACGGCGACCTAATGGGCGACGGAGTGAACATCGCCACCCGGCTGGAAAGTATAGCCAAGCCCGGCGCGATTTGTCTCTCCGAGCAAGCCTATTGGCAGGTCAAGGGACGGCTCGATTCGCCGGTCCATGATCTCGGCCCGACCCAGCTCAAGAACATCGCTGAGCCGATCAGAGTATATTTGCTTGAAGTTGGCAGAGTGGCCCAGGTGAAACCCGCGCTCGCCTCAGTGCCGGAAAAATCCACCCCGCCGCGCCTCTCGATGGTCGTGTTGCCGTTCGCTAACATCGGCGGCGACCGGGAGCAGGAGCATTTCGTAGACGGGGTCACGGAGAGCCTGACGACCGATCTTTCGCGCATGCGAGGCGCTG
>Ga0209624_10002975_pt1 | contig 12286 bp, 11 predicted proteins | sample JacPinW_OM2H0_O1_FD_188565 | JGI IMG/M metagenome (GOLD analysis project Ga0209624, IMG submission 188565) | Forest soil microbial communities from Algoma, Ontario, Canada - Jack Pine, Ontario site 1_JW_OM2H0_O1 (SPAdes) (version 2) | ecosystem: Environmental > Terrestrial > Soil > Boreal... | reverse complement strand
GAGGTCCAACAGCTCGGGAAACGTATAGACGTCGGCGACGTCGCGGCCCGAGAGCGTCAGGAGACCCAGGTAGTCCCGGAATCCGCTCGTGTGATGCAGCATCTCCCTGAGCGTAATCGGGTGCCCATAATCAGGGAGTTCCGGGATGTACTTGTGCACGTCATCGTCGAGGGACAGAAGCCCGCGGTGCTCGAGGATGACAATACTCGCCGCAGTGAACTGCTTGGACACCGAGCCCATGTAGAAGACCGACTCGCTCGTGAGAGGCACGGCAAGCTCCAAGCTCCCCTCACCATAACCACGCCGGTAGACGAAGCTCCCGTCCCGGATGACGCCCAGTGAACATCCTGGGGAAGCGGGCTTGTCGTAGGCGGGGAAGATCTTATCGACAGCCGAATCGTCGGGTTTTGCCGGGAACGCTGGGGAGATCACGGCGATGCACAGCAGGAACATGGCGGAACGCATTTGTATTTTCCTCGATCTTGAGCCGCGCGAGACCTACGAGTCTCCGCGCGGTTGGGGGCAATCTGATCTGAATTTAGATGGTCAGGACCCGCTGAAGGTTTAAATCTGGCCGGTTGTCCTTAGGTGAACATGTGTCGCTCGAGCCCTCTGCGAGCGCATGTGTCGGCGGGGTGAGGTGTGACACCTGCGCTCCCACGCCGCAATCGTAGAGGCTTTGCGCGAACCGTAATTGGGGCACCCCATAGCTGCCGCTCGTGACCGGCAGAAACGGGTCGAAAGTGCTAGTTCGCGGCCCTATGTGGCACTTGCCAAATAGTAACATTTACGTTACCATTATCCTATGAGTATTCGGGTCGAAGAATACATTCGCCCGGATGGCACTACCCCTTACAAGACCTGGTTCGATAGCCTTGATCCGCAGGCAGCCGCGAAGGTCGTGACCGCCACATTACGTCTGGAGCTTGGTAATACCTCTAACGTCAAATGGTTCTCAGGTATTGGTGAATACGTGATCGACTGGGGACCTGGTTATCGGATCTACCTCGCTAAGGACGGCAACGCGCTTATTGTTTTGTTTGGTGGTGGTACGAAACGCCGGCAACAGGCGGACATAGATCGTGCCGTCGCATTGCACATGGAATACAAATCCCGCAAGGCCCCTAAGGCCGCGGCCAATAAGGCGGAGAAACGCAAAAGGTAATTGACATGGCACTCACTCGTAATTTCAAGAAAACCGTAGTGGCTCGGATCGAGCGAGATCCTGCTTTCGCCAAAGCACTCCTGGATGAGGCCGCAACTCTGTTTCTCAGTGACGAACCTGAAACGGCGCGCGTTATTCTTCGAGACCTTGTGAATGCAACGCTTGGTTTCGAGCAGCTTGCAAAAATGACCGAAACTCCCAGTAAGAGCTTGCATCGCATGCTCTCGCCCAAAGGCAATCCGAGCATGGATAACTTGGCCGCCATTTTCGGCGCGATTGGCAGCCGTCTAAAAGTAGGACTTAGAGTTCATACAATTCGTGCGGCCTAGCGTGAAAGCATCGATGGCAAAAGCAGCAAAGATGAGACAGGAGTACGATTTTTCTTGCGGCATTCGCGGCAATTACATACCGCGGCTCGCCAAGGGAGCGAACGTTGTGGTGTTGGACCGCGCGGTCCTGCAAGCTGCTTAGCCGACTGTTCGAGCGGGACAGGGGGCGGCGATCGATGCTCGACTGGCCCTATTGCCAAATCTACTGCCAAAAGCGGGGAGGGGAGGGGGTTCCAGGGGACGGCAAGCTGCAGGTTTTCAATAACTTATTGATTATTTTTTGCCTCTACGTGGGTTCGAACTCCAGCCCTGCGTTGACACAGATCGTCCTTCGGCTGTAAGTTCGCTCAAGGCTCGGTGCAGCCTGCCGCTTGCGCCCCTTTCGGGGTAAGGTGAATGCGTCCACACGTGAATCTTTGATCCCTAACCGCGCGGCGAACGGATCAGTAATGCAAGCGCTGATCATCCAATGGTTCGCTGTGAATGGAGGATCAGACAATGTTCACGCAGAAAAATGCCAAGACAATGGCGAAATCTCTTCGAGACTCTCTCGTCTACCGAAACGTCTCGCTTTCCCACAGCACATGCCTAGAGATAGTCGCACGACAATTTGGTTTTGCTGATTGGAACACTCTCTCTGCCAAACTGCCTGCCCAGGGAGGGCTCGAGGGAACCTCCCAGATGACCCGAACCGCCGAGCCGTGGAGCAATTGTTCGTTCTGCGGTAAGTCGCGGCACGAAGTGCGCTCTCTCGTTGGGGGCTGCGGGGGCTGGGAGGCTTTTCGCGCGAGCCGCGGGCCGGAGAGGAGTAACGTTTTCATCTGCGATGAATGCGCCACGTTTGCCGCGCAGCACTTTGCTAACAGCTTTGGTACCGCCAAGGAAACTCCCGAGATCTAATCTCTCAAGCAAACGGGAAGTAGGATGGATGGGACACCGGATTGGTGTCGGTCTAAACGCGGCCAGGCCGAACACTAGGCCCGCATAATTTTTCGCACCTCGCCGTACGGATCGGCCTCAATACGGCTATTCACGTCGAACATCATCGTCGAGCGTGTTTGCGCATCGTAAGCCGGCCAGTGAGGCAATCCTAAACTGCTCCCCTTATTGGGATCGCCGGATCGCGCAAATGCTGCCCAAGCGCCGCTCGTCTGCCTGCCGAGTTTCTTGGTAGATTCAGCGCGGCCAAGCAGGATCGGACCTTTGTCGACATTGTCGAACGCGAACGGAATCTCCATCGTGTGCGGCGCGCGCATGCTGCCGTTATCAACTGGTGCGCCCCACTCCCAGATGTACATGTATACCGGCGCCGCATTCTGCGCGGCTTTGCGTTCGGCCAATGTAATCGATCCCATGAATGCGAACGCTGCGCTCGCCACGTCTGTGTACAGGTAGCTCGGCGAGTCGGTCGGTCGCATTTTGCGGAACGCGGCGATCAGCTTGTCGGTTTTCTCGCCGAACTGCGGTTTCAACTTTTCGACCAACTCGCTGTCAGTAAGCTTGCCCCACCACGGCATCCCGACGTTGTACAAGGTTGCCTCGTCCTTCGTGCAGCCGATCATCACAGGCACTCCCGCTGATTGCGCCGGCGCCACCGGATCGAACGGATGCGCGTTCAGGACCACGCCGTCAACGACCGGCCCCCAGCGCAGAGCACCGCCGCTATCACTACCGGACGCGGCCGCCAGCAGTTTGTCCGCCGGCATTTCTTGCAGCGCCTTGACGTCGAGGACGCCTAGAGTCTTCATAACGGTCTTGGTAGCGGCGAGCGCCACCTCCTTGGTCGTGCCGCGCAAACCCGGGCCGCTTTCGATGATTGCGCGATGCGCCAGCCCTCTGGCCGCCGGCATGGCGAGGATTGCCGACACCTTTGCGCCGCCGCCCGATTGTCCGAAGATCGTGACGTTGCCGGGATCGCCGCCGAATTCGCCGATGTTGTCGCGCACCCACTCGAGCACCGCAACCAGGTCCAACATGCCGACGTTCCCCGACGCAGGGTCGCCTGCCTCGCCAAGGTACAGGTACCCGAATGCATTCAGGCGATGATTGACCGTGACGACGACGACGTCGTGATTCTTTGCGAGGTTGTGGCCATCGTAGACCGTCCAAGCACCGGAACCGTAATTGAATCCGCCGCCGTGGAACCACACCATCACCGGGCGCTGCTTACTGCTGCCGAGCTGCGGAGTCCAGACATTGAGAAACAGGCAGTCCTCGCTCTGCCGCACGATGTCCTCGGGCGCATACATTACCTGGTACAACGCAGGCCCGACATCGCGCGGAAAGCTCACTGCGGAGCCGCCGGTGCTCAGCTGCATCGCAGAGCGACCATAATATAGGCATCCAGCCGCGCTTTTCCAAGGATCAGGCTTTTTCGGCGGCATGAACCGCAGCGCACCGATCGGTGGTGCACCATAGCGCACGCCGCGAAAAGTCTGAATGCCGTCGGCTGTCAATCCGACGATCGGACCATTAGTGGTTTTAACTGCCGGCGTTACAGCAGTCGCGGCAATTTCCGCCCGCGCCCAGCCGCCGACCATGGACGTCAGTGCGGCGCCAGCGCCCATTCGGAGAATTTGACGACGATCGAATCCGTGTCCCTCACCCTTCGCAGACTGCTTCCTCATACGGTCCTCTTTTTACGTGTCGCCGCGCTCACTTTATAGGCTCGGAAGCACAGAATGTCACCTGTAACGAGGGAGCCCCTAGATACTGTCTGATCGCGTGAATACCTGCTTCCGTCGCGCCTTCGCGGTAAGGAAAGCCGTGTGACGCGCTCCGCAGAAGTGAACATTGTCTCATGCGTGCCGCTCGCTGATATGGTTTCCCCTACATCCCCGGCGGCTCTCTCGCTATAGGCTGCCTGGATGACACTCGGTCGATAGCCGTTGAGAGACTATTTGTCGCGCGTGCACGGACCGGCGCCCCGCCAAACTGCGCGAATATAGAGGGAAGCCTCCGATACGAGAACGTCGCATCTCCGAGTGCGAACGTGAATGTCACAAAGGAACCACCCTTGATAGAGTCTTTCCGCCGTTTCTCGACAGCAGATTGGATTGTCGCGGGCACCGCGCTGTTCATCATCTGCAACGGCGTGTTGGTTTGCATCGGATGGTGGGTGAGCATACCAATACTGGTCCAACTGTCCCCTGATGCGCCGACTCATTTCAATACCGCTTTGATCTTCATTTTATTGGGAGTGGGAGAGTTGGGCTTGGTGCTCCGGCGCCGAAGCGTCGTGATGGCCATGGCGGTCGTCGTGACTTGTGTTGCGTGCGCCGAATTGGTCGAATATGCGCTCGGTGAAAACCTGGGTATCGATACGCTGTTTGCGGTACCGTTCGTTGGCTTCGATGCCCTTTATCCTGGACGTATGTCGGGCAATACGATTGCGTGTTTTCTTCTCGTATGCGCCGCGCAAGTCCTCATGTCCAAGCCGGACCGAGACGCCGGTCCCGTAACCACAGCCGCTGTCGTTTTGAAAACGCTCGCGGGCGGAATCGCCTTTCTCGCCATGCTCGGTTACGTGGTAGGGCTCAAGAGCGCCTACGGGTGGACTGATGCCGTTGGGATGTCGATACGCTCATGTGCGGGATTTTTGCTTATCTTCATCGCCAGAATTGCCGCATTGTGGCAGCGCGATATTGTGGACAAGCCCAGCTTGCCAAGTTGGTTCCTGCCCTTTCTGGCAATCTCCGTGAGCATCATAACAATAGGTCTGATCTGGATATTCTCCAGCCCGGTTGCCCGACCATTCATGCTCGATCCTCTTTACGCGGAAGTAGCCCACCGAAGATCCATCGCAATGACGTTGAGCGTCGGCACGCTTATCGTCCTTGGAACGATCAGCGTGCTGGTTGCAAGGCACAAAGCGGTGACGGCACACGCGAGTGAGAAGAAACTATCCTTAGTGATGGAGAACATGTCCGATGGGATCATGCTTATGGATATCAAAGGGGATGTGTTCTACCAAAATCCGGCATCTCTACGCATCCGCGGCTTCCAACAGTCCAACATGAACGAGTTTACCAACGAAAGCCAAAAGGTAACCAACGAAAGCCAAGGGGTAACCTGGAAAGCTTGGGATGAAAGTGGACAACTTTTGGATCCTAGTCAGTGGCCGGTTCCACGCATTATTCGTGGAGAGCAAGTTAAAGGCGAAGTGCTACGAGCACGACGTAGTGACGGTCACGAGTTCTTCGCCAAGTGCAACGGGGCATCTATCTACAACGAAGGTACGCTCGCTTTCAGCTACATTACGATGGAGGACATCACCGAGCGCAGGCAGGCGGAGAGGGAGGTGCGGGAAAGCGAAGAGCATTTTCGGTCGTTGGCCAACTCCATGCCGCAACTCGCTTCGATGGCCCGTGCTGATGGATTCATCCTCTGGTACAACCAGCGCTGGTACGACTACACGGGCATGACGCCGGAGCAGATGGAAGGATGGGGATGGCAGAGCGTGCATGACCCCGCCGTACTCCCGACCGTTTTGACCACGTGGCGCGACGCGATTGCGCTCGCGCAGCCGTTCGAAATGGAGTTTCCGTTGCGCGGGGCAGACGGAACGTTCCGCAACTTTCTCACCCGCGTTCAGCCGATGAAAGATTCGGAGGGTCGCTTGGTGCAGTGGTTTGGCACGACCACCGACGTCGATCAATTGAAGCGGATCGAACAGTCGCTGCGGGTGACACGAGCGCGGCTGGAGTCGACGCTCGAAGCCGGTTCGGTCGGGACCTGGACCTGGGATATCCCCAGCGACCGCCTGATTGCTGACGAATTCACAGCCCGCATGTTTTCGGTCGCCGTGGACGCGGCGGCGGAAGGGCTGCCCGCGGCAGCCTATCTGCAAGCCGTTCATGAGGAAGATCGCGCGGGCGTCGCCGACGCCCTCGAACGCGCAATCCAGCTCTGCGGCGTTTACGATATCGAATATCGGGTCCGGCAAAGCGGTGGAGCATTCCGGTGGCTGCAGGCGAGAGGGCGCGTCGAGTCGGACGGCGCGGGCCAGGCTGCGAATTTTCATGGAGCGGTGATTGACATCACCGATCGGAAGCTCTCGGAGTTGTCGTTGCGCGACAACAATCAGCAGTTGGAGAGATCCAATCGCGACCTTGAGGATTTTGCTTACATCGCCTCACATGATTTGAAGACGCCGCTGAACGGAATCAAAAGTGCCGCTTTATGGCTCGAGGAAGACTTGCACGATCTTTCGGACGAGTCGCGAAAGCTACTGGGACTCATGCGAAACCGGATCAACCGCATGGAAAGACTGCTCGATGATCTGCTCACCTTTTCACGCGTTGGCCGCACCGATACGGCGGTCCGTGAAACCAAGTTGGCGGACATCTTCGACAGTATCATCGAGGTCTTGAATCCGCCGGCGCACATTCAGATTCGTGTTGAAGGAGAACTCCCGGTGATTGTTACTGCGAGTGCGCAACTGGAGCAGGTCTTAAGAAACCTCGTTAACAATGCCATTAAGCACCACGATAAACAGAGCGGCGAAGTTGTCCTTTCCGGAAAGCGTGCAGGAGACTTCGTCGAATTCGTCGTCCGCGATGACGGCCCGGGGATACTGCCCGAATTCCACGATAAAATCTTTCAATTGTTCCAGACGCTGAAGCGGCGCGACGAAGTAGAAGGCACCGGAATGGGACTCGCCATCGTGAAGAAATTGGTAGAGCGGCAGAATTGCCGCATTACGGTGCACTCTGAAGGAAACGGCACGGGGACGCAGTTCCGTTTTCAGTGGCCGACTCTACCCGCTGCGATTTATGCCAAGGAGGCGACAAATGCGTGAACCGCAAACCGCGCATCTATTGCACGTTGAGGACGACGATCTATGTATCATGGGGTTGGTACGCGCGTTCAAAAAAGCCAAGATTGCGAATCCTGTCAGCTTCGCGCACGACGGCATCGATGCACTGGAAATGTTACGGGGAACGAACGGTCGGGAGCGCTTTCCGCGTCCATTCTTGATTCTCCTCGACCTCAACATGCCACGCATGGATGGGATCGAGTTTCTCAAAGAGTTGCGACAAGACGAGGAGTTAAGGAAAAGCATTGTGTTCGTTATGACTACCTCGGATGCCGACCAAGACAAGGTCAAAGCTTATAATCTCGGGGTGGCAGGCTATATCCTTAAGACGAATCCGGCGAATGCATTTCTGGAAGCAACGGCGCTGCTGGATACTTATTGGCGGGTGGTCGAATTTCCGCCTGCGTGATTTGCGTGCTGCGGGCTCTTTGGAAGCGATGAATGGATTTCGGCGATAAAGCCGCCGGGAAACTCCACAACGGCGGTGCGGCGATCGTCTGCGTCGATGGGTGCGACCAGAACCGTGACCCCGTTGGCATTGGCCTTGGCGAGCGTCTCGCCCAGATCGCGCACTTCATAGCCGCTGATGTCACGTCCAAACGGATGGGGCAGATGTCCGTCCGTCGACATGATCTGCATTTTGCCGAACTTCGACTCAAGTCGTACGCGCCGATAAGTTTGACCGGGTCTGCCGAGTTCCGCTGCATTTGCGTGCCACTCATCCGAGGTCACTCTGCCGCGGGAAAAATGTATGAATGCATGCACGAAATTGTCGATGCGATCCGGTGCTGCATAAATGCGATTCTCGGGCACGAATGCGAGCGGTTCATACGATGGCGGTACGAAGTGCCAGTAAAGCTGCATCTTGACGCCGCCAGGCCATTCTATGACGGCATCCATGCCGATCGGATCCTTGAATGGCTCGACAATAATGCTGGCGCCGGCCGATCGAGCTGCTGCCATTGCCTGGTCCATGTCGGTGACCAGGTATCCCGTCCGTTCGAGGCCAAACGGATACGGTATCGGGGTTGTATAGGCGAACGTCGAGATCGTTCCCACCGGACTCATGATGTACTGAAATTGTGTGCTGCTTGCGGTTGGCGTCACAGTCGATACAACCGGCTTGCTGGCGCGACCGCCAAACGTCGCGGTGAAGGCGGCGACGAAGGCATCGAGATTGGCTGGCGAGACATACACATGCGTCGAGTCGTATTGGGGCCCGACCGCGACGTCAGTTGCCACGAAATGAGGTGCTGCGCCGGCCGCGGCGGCCACGCGCCACGCAAGAGTGCAGATGACTATGCAAGACCACGTGACCGGATTTGAGGTGGCGAGAGGCATCTATCAACAAAGCGTAACACGACTCGTTTCGGCGAGCCCGCACTAACAGATATGCACGCCTATGGAGCCGCGGGCACCAAGCGAATGCGCGTAATCTCCGAAGGAACGCCGAAGCGATTCGGAGGCCCCCAGTAGCCGGTGCCACGGCTTACGTAGATCCACAGGTTTTTCAATCGATGCAGGCCGCTGGTGAAGGGCTGGAAAAAATGCACGAATAGATTCCACGGCCAGAACTGTCCGCCGTGCGTGTGGCCCGAGATTTGGACATCGAATCCCGCCTGAGCGGCGGCGCTCGCCGAGCTGGGTTGGTGGGCAAGCAGTATCTTTGCTCCCGCATCTCCTGGTGCACCGAACAACGCAGCCGCAGGGTCGCTGCGCTGCGCGGGATCAAAACGATGTGCGTTGTAGTCGGTGACGCCGGCGATCACTAACGTTGCGCCGTCGTGCTTTAGAACGACGTGTTCATTCTTGAGCACCTGCATGCCCAGACGCCGAATCTCCTCGGTCCACGCCCGCTCTCCGGAGTAGTACTCGTGATTGCCCGTGACGAAGAAGGCACCGTGGCGGGCGGCCAGTCCGGCCAATGGCGCGGTATGAACCGATAGCTGCTGTACGGAGCCATCGACCAGGTCCCCAGTCACCGCGATCAGATCCGCGTTCAAGCCATTGACGCGGCGAACGATCCCTTCGACGAATCCCCGTTTGATCGTCGGACCCACGTGCACATCGCTAATCTGCGCGATCGAAAAGCCATGCAAGGCACGCGGAAGGCCCGTCACGGGAATGCGCACCTCGACGATGTCGGGTTTGCGCCGCGCGACGAACAAGCCGATCACCGTCATCAAAAAAGTGAGCAACAATGTCGCTTGAGCACTCGGTGCGACCCAGAACTGCGCTTGTTCGCCGGACATGAACAGATGTGTGCCCGCCAGGACGAATTCGCGTAGCAGCGTGAGCACGAAAAGAGAAGAGAGAAACCCCATCGCCGTTAAGCCCACCCAGGACACGCGGTCGGCCAGCTTCCGATCGAGCATGGTCCGCGCTCGCATGGAGAAGGGAATAAACAGGCAGATAGCGACTAACAGCACGATGCCCGCAGTTATCACCATCGAGCCGAGCGACATCGCCGATAGCAGCCGCCATCCGACATAACCCGGCAATGCGAGGTACAGCCAGAGAGGATGCAAGAACAGGCGGCGAACGGTCCGGACGGAGTTCATCCCAATGAACAGTGGTGGCGGTACAATGAAACTTCAAGAGCGGGGGATCAAGTGAAACTAAGTTTCGTCGAAGGCGCCGGTGACGCGCCCCTGAAATACGAAACCATCGGTAGGGCATTCGACGAAACCGCGCGTCGATTCGCTCAGCGCGATGCGCTGATTGTCCCCTCGCAGCAGGTCCGGTGGAGCTACGCGGAACTCGAGCGTCGCGTCGATTTGCTCGCCGCCGGGCTGCTTTCGCTGGGGTTGAATCCGGGTGATCGCATCGGCATTTGGGCGCCAAACTGCGCCGAGTGGACTGTGACCCAATTCGCCAGCGCCAAAGCGGGTCTCATTCTGGTGAATATCAACCCCGCGTATCGCCTTTCCGAATTGGAATTCTGCCTCAACAAAGTTGGCTGTCGCGCACTCATCACGGCGGAGCGGCTCAAGAGCAGCGACTATCTCGCGATGCTTCGCGTCTTGGCGCCGGAGCTCGATAGCTGCACCCCCAATGGATTGGTCAGCGCGAGGCTGCCGCAACTTCAACTAGTGATCCGATTAGGGCGCGCGCATACCGCCGGATGCCTCAATTTTGATGAAGTGCTGCAGCATGGAACGCAGGCAGAGCGCGCGCGTCTCGATCAGATTGGTTCAGACTTGCAGCCGGACCAGGCCATCAATATCCAGTTCACCAGCGGTACCACGGGGCTGCCAAAGGGAGCCACTTTAAGTCACTACAACATTTTGAATAATGGCTACTTCGTTGGTCGCGGGATTGGACTGACGGAGCGTGATCGAATCTGCATTCCCGTGCCGCTATATCATTGCTTCGGCATGGTGATGGGAAACCTCGGAGCCATCACGCATGGGGCGGCGATGATTTACCCGGCCGAAAGTTTCGATCCGGTGAAAACATTGGAAGCCATCGATGCAGAGCGGGCGACTGCCCTGTATGGCGTGCCAACCATGTTCATTGCTGAATTGGAAACCCCTGATTTTGCGCGTTATGACTTGTCCAGTCTGCGAACCGGAATCATGGCGGGCTCGCCGTGCCCGATCGAAGTCATGAAACGCGTGATTGGCAGCATGAATCTTGCGGAAATCACGAATTGCTACGGCATGACGGAAACGAGCCCTGTGAGTTTTCAAACCGCCAGAGACGATTCGTTCGAGCGGCGCGTGTCGACCGTCGGGCGGGTGCACCCGCACGTCCAAGTCAAGGTGGTCGATTTGCAAGGACGGTGCGTGCCGCGCGGAGTACAGGGCGAGATCCATACTCGAGGCTACTCGGTGATGAAGGGCTACTGGGACGATCCGGAGAAGACTCGCGAAGTTCTCGATGACGCCGGTTGGATGCACACCGGAGACCTGGGTGTCATCGATGCTCAAGGCTACGGAAATGTGACCGGGCGCTTGAAAGACATGGTTATCCGAGGCGGCGAAAACGTTTACCCGCGCGAGGTGGAGGAATTCTTGTATCGGCACAGCAAGGTGCTGGCGGTGCAGGTGTGCGGGGTACCGGACACCAAGTTCGGCGAAGAAGTCTGCGCGTGGATTCAATTAAGGCCGGGAACGAGCAGCACCGAGGAAGAATTCCGCGAATTCTGCAAAGGTCAAATCGCCCACTATAAAATCCCGCGATATATTCGCTTCGTCTCCGAATTTCCCATGACCATCACCGGAAAGGTGCAGAAGTTCGCCATGCGCGACCACATGGTCAAGGAATTGGGTCTATCGGAAGAAAAGACCGCCTGATAATTTCTTGGGCTCGGCGCCTCAGCGAGGTTTTTGGAACTTCAGTACGAAATTATCCGCCTCGCCGATGGCCGCATACTTAGCGCGGTCCTTATCACCCTCCGCGAAGCTGGGCGGCAGCGTCCAAACACCCTTGGGCCAATCCTTGGTATCGCGGGGATTGGCGTTGATTTCTGAGGACCCCACGAGCACGAATCCGGCCTTCTTCGCCAACGCGATCGTATAATCTTGGCGCACGTAGCCGTTCTCACCCTTCGGGTCCTGCGCCACGTCGTTGCGGCCGCGATGTTCTTCTATGCCGAGGATGCCGCCGGGTTTCAGAGCTGTGAAGCATGCCGCCAATGCTTGGTCGGCATAGCCTTCACCCATCCAGTTGTGTAGGTTGCGAAAGGTGAGCACGAGATCGGCCGAGCCGGGCGGAGCGATATCGAAGTGCCCCGTGCCCAGCGAAGTTTCATGAATCGTGCCGAGCCGGTCCTTTTCAGCGGCGATGCGCGCGCGGAAGCGTGCCACTCCGGCACTCTCCTCGCCGCCGGGCGCCGGCAATGCAATGGTGTAGTGACCGCTCGGCGCAAGATACGGGCCTAGAATGTCCGTCCAGTAGCCGCCGCCCGGCCACAACTCCACCACGTTCATTTTTGGAGTGATTCCGAAAAACGTCAGCTCTTCGACGGGG
>Ga0209624_10002974_pt1 | contig 12286 bp, 5 predicted proteins | sample JacPinW_OM2H0_O1_FD_188565 | JGI IMG/M metagenome (GOLD analysis project Ga0209624, IMG submission 188565) | Forest soil microbial communities from Algoma, Ontario, Canada - Jack Pine, Ontario site 1_JW_OM2H0_O1 (SPAdes) (version 2) | ecosystem: Environmental > Terrestrial > Soil > Boreal... | reverse complement strand
GATGACAGCGATCATGACGCTGCCCCAGTCATCGGCGTTTTGGTCTCTCGTCAAAGGCTTCGACGGCGAGTGTCCTTGTTGCCGTCGGCGATTCGCAGACGGACCGGAGCCGCTGGCGATGTGACCGAAGCGCGCAACACTGAGCTCGTAAAGCAGGGGAGTCGGGTGTTGCCCCGTTAAGTCAGGCGTTCAGAATCTCAACCGCCGCGGTCAGCCCTGCCCAGCGAATCGATTCCTCGTCCATGTCCGATTCGACGTTGTCGGCCGTCGAACTCGGGAGGAGATACAACGAGCTCTTGATGCCGGCCCCTTCTTTGACCATGTCTTTGCCCCCTTGACCGAAAACGAGCAGCGGTCCACTCGAGGTGAAGACACCCTCATTCACGCCGCCCAGTGTAACGGCGATTCCGCTCTTGCCGGAAGCGGTGAAGTCGATCGTTTCGGTCCCAGACGTGCCGACGAACAACGCCGTCTCGCTACTGTTGAACGGATCAGTTTCCACAGCGACCGAAACCACCTTGACCGCGGTCGTGGCAGTCGCGCTAGTGTGACCGAACTCGTCGGTTGCGGTCACGCTGACGGTGAACGTGCCTGTCTTTGTGTAGACATGGCTGATGAGTACCGGGCTCTTGGACGAGAAGGTCGCCGAATGCGTGTCTCCAAACGAGACGGAGAATGTGAACGCCGCCGCTTGGGCTGCGGCGTTTGTGTCGCTGACTTCGACCACCAGCGGCACAGGCTCCCCAGGCACCGCCACAGGGAACAGGGTCTTGAGGGTAACCGTTGGCTGCGAGGATGGCACCACGACCGTGATGGCAACAGTGGCAGAGGCCGTTTTGTTATTGCCCAGGTCTTTGTAAGAGATCGACAACGACGCGGAACCCGAATAGCCGGTCGTAGGAGTAAATTTCAGGCCGTTGAGGGCCCCATTGAGATTGGCGAGTGTTCCCCTGATGGTGATTGAGGGGGAGGCACTCGAGCCGGAACTTGCGGAGGAGCCCAACGTAATTCCTTTGCTGGTCGCGAAGATGAGCGTGCCATGCGTCGCGGTCAACGTGAGCTGTTCGGTGCCGCCGCCCGCCTGCGCGTCAGTCAGGGTAATCGCATTTGGGTTAGCGCTCGAAAATACCAAGAAAGCGTCCTCGTTGACCGTCGCAGTTGACGGAGCGGAAATTGCTGGTCCCGTGGACGTCGCCGTAATTGTGAACGTGACGGGTGCGCTGTCGGTGGGGCCAGTCACGTAGTTGGAATTCGTGCTGGTGAAAGCCGCCACAACGGTGTAGGTGCCGGCCGCGCTGGGAGCCGTTGCTGAGCCGGTGCCGGTTGCGGTGCTTCCCACGTAGTACGTAAACGCGAAAGCCCCGCTCACCGTGGCGCCACCCACGCCCGTTGCGGTCGCAGAGGCCGGATAGGAGTTGCCATTCGCAGGGCCGCCCGTATCCGTCGTCACCACCGTTAGTGTCGCCTGACCGATCGTGAAGGTGACTGGACCACTTTCGGTCGGACCGGTCACGTAATTGGAATTCGTGCTCGTGAACGCAGTGACGACAGTATAGGTGCCGGCATTAGTCGGCGCCGTCGACGTCGGCGTTCCGGTGACTGTGCTTCCCACGTAATAGGCGAAGGCGAAATTGCCGCTGACCGTGGCTTCACCTACCCCTGTCGCCGTCGCGGAAGCCGGGTGCGGATTGCCGTTGTACGTCCCTCCCGCATCGGTCACCGTCACGCTCGGCGTTACCTGGCCGATCGTGAAAGTGATCGAATTGCTGGCGCCGTTGTAGTCCCGGCTGCCGGCGAACGACGCTTCGACCGTGTAGGTCCCCGCATTGCTCGGGGCGGCCGACAAGGGTGTGCCGTTGGTGGTCGTCCCGGCATAGTAGGCCAGGGTCAGTCCCACACCTTCGAGCGTCGAACCCGGAGTGCCACTCACACCCGTCACGCTGTCGGTCGCTGTGAACGGGCTGCCATTGAACGTGCCACCCGCATCCGAGACCGTCACGGTCGGCATCGCCTGGCCGATCGTGAACGTGGTCGAATTACTGGTGCCGCTGTAATCCTGGCTGCCGGCGAACGTGGTCTGAGCCGTATACGTCCCCGCGATACTCGGCGCACCCGAAAGGGGCGTCTCGCTAACTGTCGATCCGGCGTAATACGTGAACGTGAGTCCCACGCCTTCCAGCGTGCTGCCGGGCGTGCCATTGACCCCCGCCACGGTCCCCGCCGCTTGAAACGGATCGCCGTTGTATGTTCCGCCGGCATCACTCGCCGTCACGTTCGGCGTGGCCTGTCCGATCGTGAATGTGTCGGTTTCACTTTCGCTCGCGTAATCCTGGCTGCCCGCAAACGATGCGACGACCGTGTATGTTCCGGCCGCGCTCGGAGCATCCGAGAGTGGCGCCCCGCTGGCCGTTGACCCGGCATAATAGGTCAGCGTCAGCCCAACCCCTTCGAGGCTATTGCTGGGCGTGTTATCGACGCCTGAAGCTACACCCTCGATCGTGGCTGCCGCGGGGAAAGGGCTTCCGTTGAACGTGCCCCCGGCATCGCCGAGTGTTAGGACGGGTGTAGCCTGTCCGATCGTGAAACTTAACGGCTCACTGTCGGTATTGCCGTAGTTCGGATCTGAACTCGTGAAGGCGGCGACAACTGTATAGGTGCCGGCTATCGACGGAGCAGTTGACGAACCCTGTCCGCTTACTGTGTTGCCTGCATAGTACGTAAACGCGAAGCTGCCACTGACCGGCGCCCCATCGGTCCCCGTGGCCGAGGCCGTGGCCGGAAACTCATTGCCGTCGTAGGTTCCACCGGCATCGGTGGTCACTACATTAGGATTAGGCATTCCGATCGCAGTAATCGAAATACCCGCCGCTCCGGTGATCCCGTAAGATAAATCCTCGTCGGACAGCCACAGAGTGTCGGCGCCGCTGTAATTTGACGCCGGCGTATAGCTAAGACTGGCGAGATCACTGTCCAGGTTAGCCAGAACGCCATTGACGAGAATCCACCCCGTCCCGTTGCCGCTGACCGTCAGGCCCGCAGTCGTGCCTAATGACAGTGTTCCGTGATCGACGCTTAGGATTAACTGTTCGGAGAACCCAACCGAATCGCTCACACTGATAGAGTTGCTGGCTGTGAAAGCCAGCGTAGCGTTGTCGTTAACGCTCACGCTTGCCGGTGCCGTGATTACCGGCGCCAACGAGTTGACTGTGATCGCGACACTCTCCGTTCCGGCAAGGTTGTCCGACGTGTCCTCGTTCGAGATCGACAGCGTATCGGACCCGCTGTAACCCGGTGATGGTGTATAGCTAAGGCCGGGCAAATCACTGTTCAGGCTCACCAATGTCCCGCTCAGCAAGAGTGAGTCTGTTCCGTTGCCAGTCACAGTCAGGCCGACCGTGTTTTCCAAGTCCAAAGTCCCCTCACCGACCGTCAGGGCCAATTGCTCGGTCGTTCCGACAGGATCCGTTAGGCTGATCGCGTTTGCACCATCGAAGACAAACGTACCGCCGACGGGCAAACTGACCGCCGCTGGAGCGCTCACCACAGGGGACGCCTGTAGCCCCGTTTCGCTCGCCACATCGCCAACCAAGGTGGTAAGTGCAACCGCGTCCGTCTGCGAGATCGTCGTGCCTGAAGCAGCCGAGACGGACGCGCTAAACGCTTGGAAGTTGCCGATTGCGTCCGTCGGATCGCCGGTGTACAAATCCATGCATGCGGCCGCAAATTCACTCGCAAGCGATTGAGCGACCGTTGGGTCACCTACGAACTGCGGATAGAGAAAGGCTTGGACCGCCGCCGCCGTCGGCGGAGGGCCTAATGGATTGGACGCTACCTGTGGAGCCGGTGCTGGACCGGTGGGCGGATTCCCGAGATCCGGCACCGCGTACTGGAGGTACCACACCGGTACCTCTGAATGACCAACCGGGGATCCGTTCACGGTGAGATTCGTCAGCGAGTAATAATTAATCGCAACGCCAGACGAGTTATCGATTTCCCCAAGATCCCCTTGTAGATTCAACGTGTTTTCAAACGAAAGCAAAGGAAACGCACCCTGCGACGTCTGTTGGTAGTAGATGTCTACCTCATTCGCATTGCCCGGAATGACAATCGCAGGATCTTGGGCGAGCGCCACAAAGTCTTCGTAGGCCGCTGTCGCTAGCCATGCAAGCGGGTTATTCGGTGCGATGCTAAAGGCTTGGTCTCCGATGTTGGCGGGATGGGGATCAAGAAGCGTCAACTGCTTGTAGCTTCCCTCCAACGCGGGATCCTCAGTAGACGCCAGGTCCTGCAGTGCTTGAGTGACAACGACCGCGCCTCGGCTGTGGCCAATTAAATTCAGATCAACAACGCTACCGGGGGCAACGCTGGGCACGTCGACCAGGGTATCGGCGACATCAATGATTTCAGTCGCAAGCTCGTTTCCGGCGGCAACCGCTTCGCCTGGAACTGGCAAGTTGCTCGTGTCTGCCCAGTCGAACGCGATCGCGTAGTTGTAGCCCTGAGTTTGCAGCGCGTTTGCGACCGCCGACGTCCAAGGCGGTGCGACGCCCTTCGGGGCGAAACCATGCGTGACAACTCCAAGCACCAGCTTTTGAAAGTACACCTGGTGATCCGGATCCGTTGACTGCCCATCCGTTGGATCCGCAACAACGTTCACATATTCTTGAGACGGATTGATGTTGAGGACAGCTCCATTCAGGCTGAGCTCAACCTGTTGCTGGCCCTGTTGCAGAGCGCCCGGGTTTGTGATGCTTACCGTCGCGAGCGGCGCCGACGGATCATAGCTGCCTGGAGACGCTGATCGAAACACCTGCAGCGTAATTGGTGTCGACAGGTCATCAGCCAGGACATTGTACGTCAGGAGCAGGTCGCCTGGGCCGGCTTCCGTGGCTTCCACCAATGTGAAGTCCTGGACGTCAAACGGGTCAGTGGTCACTGGCGCGAGCCCGTTGCTGCTCGCTTGGAGCGTATAACCAATTCCCTCATCGTTAATTGTCAGGTCTGGGAAATCAGCCACTCCGTTGACGGCAGTGACGGTTGATGTGCCGCCAAGCGTGCTGTTGCCGGGATTCGTGAGGGCGATCGTTACACTTCCAAGATAGGGATAATACGCTGCACCAAGCGCTTGATTCATCTCTGCTATGTAGAAATCACTATCAGCATCAGCATAGCTATAGACCTCGACGTCAAACGGCTGTCCAGGACCGACCTTCTGTGGAGGCTGGACATAGACCGCTAACTCTTGGGGTACCTGCTGCAAAGTAAACGTATAATTTACAGTCTGACTAAGACTTGACGGGTCGAGTTCATCAGTCCCTGTAGCTGTGCCGGTCAGAGTACCGCTAATAGTGCCACCGGATGACGCCGGGCTAGACGCATGGCCCTGCGCATAGTAGTATCCAGTATCGTCAACATCCGTACCGTACAAAGGGTAATGCGGGAGAAGTTGAATATTGAAGGAGCCGGAGGCAACGGTGCCTACAACGGTCTGGTTAAGAATCTGAAACGCTGAATTAAGTGGACAGACAAGATATATAGCGTCTGCGGCGGCAGCGCCATAAATCGCGTTCGTCACAGTAGTGACGGTAGTCGTTGTGCCACCTGGTTCGGTATCCGTCATAGTTATGGTACCGGCGAGAGTACCGACATAAGCCGCGGCCGGTCCTCCTTGAAGCATGAGGCGCCCTTCGAGCGCCTCGAGCGTTATTGACGCTTCCCTGCGCACCGAGCGGCAGCGAAACATTAGCGGCCTTTGACGCAAGCGCCGTGTCGCAAGGGCTAATGAGGATGAGAGGAAAGTGCGGGTGCGTTGTAGTAGCGTCGATCGGCTCACCTTGCGTTCTCCAATGACGTGCCCTCGGTCGACCGTGTCCGATGGTGGCAGGATCGGCCAGTGCCTCTTTAATTCTCAGTGGCCCTGTCTTGTTGTTCGGTGGCCGATTTGGTGCTCTTGTGTCCGCCATGTACCCGGCGCGAATGCGACACACGCCTGTGGGTCCGAAGTGAGCCTGACCGATCTGGGCGGAGCCGGATGCCCGATGAGAGGGTACGAGTATCGACAGCCGATCACTCCTAAGCCAAATGGTCGCGGCGAGTCAGTGTCACGATACGATCAGGCGCGCCGACTAATAATGGGGCGCGCGAGTGCGATGAAAGGCGATGAATATCCGCACCTGCCTCTGCTCACGACAATCCAGGCATGGAGGAGTGGCTTTGGCCGGTCATTTGCTCGTGGTGTGCCATTGTCGGCACTCCGTCTCCAGACCTGCGGTAGGCGCGAAGGAGAATGGAAGTAGGGCGACGCGAAACGCCCGCACGTCCGAGTCCATTGCGGCGAGGGTTCGAGACTTTCCTGTGCACGGCCGCAGAGAAGTGTTGCGACTGCAACACAAATCGCGGCTTGTTCGCCAGCGTGGGAAGCGACGGTCGAAGGTCCAGTCCGTGGACGGAGGGATGGAAAGTAGTTGGGACGAGCTCGGCTGCCAGTCAAACGATGAACTGGCTGGAACAGCTTCGCCGGGATCGCCTGCATCAAAGTCACGAGCACATCGGCAGGACAGCGTCTGAGCACCGCGCGCTCCGCCGAATGATGGACGCCAATGTACTATTCGGTGCTGCGGCATTTTCCGACGAGCGTGAGTCAATAGGATCGCTGGGATCAGCAGCCGCGCTGTCTTTCGACGTTCCGTGCATCAATCGCATGCACTTGGGCTTGTTATGATCAGGAATCGCGGCGGCAATTGCGAATTGAACGCGAAATCCGCGGAGGACTTCCAAAATTGGGAAAATGGATGGCAGCACGCGCGGAGACGTGGGCGATGTTGTACGTTTTTTAACGTCTCAACAGTGAACTGGCGGCCGGCCTCCGATTGAAGCGGTTTATTTCGAGCGTCAACGCGATCGTCAATTCCCGTTTAGATTGTCGACGCGCCACCATCGTGCCGATCAAAAAGTGTCCGCATTTCGCTTGGCGAGCCTCCCTTTGCAATGGAATGCTGTTGCGAGACCTCGGCGGCAACGACATCCTGGAGAGCCGCGACTTTGTCCTAACTATTCGGATTCCTCGTTCGATTCATTTCAGGAGAGCGATTCCTGCATGGTCACGGCGAATGAGTCATCGGGATCGATCTCAGTTTCAGGGACAAGTGACAACCGCGGCACGGGTTCACCTCGTGAAAGCCATTTCGCCCAACCTTTTGAAGCGCAGATGCTCGCAGCTCGCCACGGAGCGCAATCTGCCATTGGCAGCATCCTTGAGGAATGCCGAAACTATCTGCTTCTGATCGCGAATCGTGAGCTCGGACAAAGCATCCAGGCCAAGATCGGGGCGTCCGATCTGGTTCAGGAGACCTTTCTGCAGGCAACGCAAATCTTTGATCGGTTCGAAGGAACCTCGCGACGGGAATTGGCTAGTTGGCTCGGACAAATCCTGGAGCACAAGCTTGCTCAGGCGAATCGGCGAATCTTGGGCACCGAAAAACGCGACGCGAATCGTGAGCAGCCTCTCCCCCTTGCAAGCGAGTTTCTGCTCGATGCAAGGTTGCCTAGGAACCCGACCCCAAGCGAGGCTGTCGCCTCTCAAGAGGAGCGCGAAGTGCTGCGATTGGCCCTTCTGCAGCTCCCTGCCGAATATCAGTTGGCGATCGAGATGCGCGGACTCAAACAGCAATCTTTTGACGAATTGGGGAAGGCACTGAACCGTTCGCCTGACGCCGCACGCATGATCTGGGCTCGTGCCATAGTCCGGCTGCGACAAGAATTGAAGAACTACGGAATTCGTTGACACCAATTCGCCCGTCGAGTGCGTCCTGATTGGATCTTTTGCGCCTCAATTGTCCGCAGTTGATTCGACTGACCTTCCGCTCATCGCCTTGCCGCGTGCCATATGAACCAGGCACCATCGGATGATTGCGAATTGCCGATTGGCGACGACGCTGATTCACGCGCATTTTGGGCCCGGATCGTGGAATTTGATGAGGCGCTTGCGTCGGGCAAAACGCTCAATCCAGACCACGACGAAACGTTCTCCCGGCTGCCTGGGCCACGTCGCCAGCAATTGGATGAAGTTTTCCACTGCCTCGAGCTAGTTCATCGGGTCCGCCGGCTTGAAAGGTCGACTGCCGATGGCAGCAGTCATTACGAGGAAACGGTCGTCTCCAATGCGGAGGCGCCCGCGCGCTTCAAGATCGGGCGATTCGAGGTTCTTCACGAAATCGGCTGCGGCGGGCACGGCGTCGTCTTTTGCGTGAATGATCCTGTGCTGCGCCGTTCGGTCGCGTTGAAAATCCCTCGCCCCGAATTTCTATTTTCGACAGACATGCGGCGACGTTTTGTTGCTGAGGCGCAGGCGGCAGCTGCTCTCGATCACCCGAACATTGTCAAGGTTTTTGAGGCAGGGCTCGATGGCGCCGTTGGATTTATCGCGCAGGAACTGTGCCGCGGCGGCTCTCTCGAGACATGGCTTAGAGGACGGACTGATGGCATTGAAGCTCGCCTGGCAGCGGGGATCATTGTTCAAGTGGCGTCAGGTCTGGCACATGCCCACGGACGAGGGATTCTTCACCGCGATTTGAAGCCGGCCAACATTCTGCTGAAATCAGCATTCGAATCAAACGACATTGGTTCGGAGGAGTTCGATAAATTCGCGGTTGAGAAACGGCGAGTGAGCGAGGATGGCTTTCCGTTCATCCCCAAGTTGGGCGATTTCGGTATTTGCAAGGCATTCGATGCGGATGCCGATCAGGCTGGAACTCGCACAGGCGCCGTAATTGGAACCGCGGCATACATGTCGCCCGAGCAGGCGGCCGGAGAAACCGCCCATGTTGGACCTCCGAGTGATGTCTACGCTTTGGGAGCGGTTCTTTACGAATTGCTCACCGGCAAGCCCCCGTTGTTGGGAGTTTCTCAAGCGGATTCATTGCGCCGGGCATTGACCGAGCAGCCTCTGCCGCCTAGCCGGCATCGGCCTTCTTTACCGCGCGATTTGGAAGCGATTTGCTTGAAATGCCTCGAAAAAGATCCAGCGGAGCGGTATCCAACGGCCGACCAGTTGACCCGCGATCTGGAACGCTTTCTCACTGGACTGCCAGTCACTGCACGCCCAGTCGGATTCATTCGGCGCGGCGTGAAGGCCTACAGACGACAACGCCACCTCATTCGAATCGCGATCATGGGAGCGGCCGTTCTGATTGCGACCATTCCCTTGTTGGTCCGACGCCTCGCAAGAGAAAAAGCGACGCTAGAGGTTGACGCTGAAGCCCAATACACGACGGACATTCGCGCAGCCTTCGACATTTGGAAAGAAAACGACGAGAGGATTCGTCAGAATGCGAATGCTGGCGGCGACATGATCGAGTTGCTGTCCCGCCATATCCCTGCCCCGGGACAAATCGACCGCCGTAGTTTCGACTGGCACTATTTGTGGCGGCTGTGTCATCCCGCGGAAGCTGTCGGGAGATTGCCACAAATCGCCTCCTGGCAAGGACACAGCAAAGACGCATTCTTCGTCACTTTTTCGCCGGATGGTTCGCGGCTCGCTTCAGCGGGGGGCGATCAAACCGCTCGAGTCTGGGACGGGATGTCCGGACACGCCATTTGCGTTTGCTCTGGACACACTGGCGACGTTAATTGCGTTGCCTTTTCTCCGGATGGAAAGCTTTTGGCGACGGCAAGCGAGGACTGCACGGTCAAGGTCTGGGATGCGATCACCGGCAAAGCCCAATTCACCATTACCGGATATGCCGCCGAAGTTGTTGCCGTGGTTTTTAGCCCCGACGGTAAGGCACTGGTTTCCGGTGACCACACCGGAATGCTCAAGCAATGGGACTTGGCGTCAAAACGTGAGATCCGATCCGTCGCAGCACATGCCGGCCGCATTAATTCACTTTGTTTGGGGGCCGATGGCCACTTCCTGCTATCAGCGGGAAACGATAATCGCGTTCGTCTTTGGACGATGCCGGAACTACAGCTGCGCGCGACCCAACAGACGCTTTCGTCGCAATCAGCAGTGGTCAGCTCCGATGGAGAAATGATTGCGTGTGGTGGAAGTCAACTGGTGAACATTTACGACGTGCGAAGCGGTGGGCTCAGGAGTTCTTACAGCGATCTTTCTGATGCTCTCGAGTCTGTTCGATTCTCCCCTGATGGCTTAGAAATTGCGTCTTGCGGTCGCAACAGTGTCAGTATCAGCGACCGCTGTACTGGGCAAACATGGCTCGCTGTACCACCGCGAAGACGCAAGTTGGCGACTGGCGAATTGTCCGACGTGGGCTTCTGGTGCGTGGCCTACTCACCAGCCGGGGAACGTATCGCGACAGGGGCGCGGGATGGCATCATCAGCATTTGGGATTCCTCGACGACTCCCCAGTGGACGCACGTCCCCAACGCCAGGCACCCCGCTGTTGAGGGTGCGATCGCCTTTTCAGCTGATGGATCACGCTTGGCAATTCGAAATGAGAACAATAAGCCCGAATCCGGATACCAGATTTGGGATGTGTCATCCGCGCACTTGAAACTCCTCCATCAAATTCCTGACAAGGAGGGGAGTGGATTTCACTTCTCTCCGGACGGGAATCATTTCGTCATTGACAGGAAGCGGACGATTGACGTTTATAACGCCCAGACTCTCGAACGATGTGTTCGCATCCACCTGCCCACAGGCACGGTCGCCGGCGCCATCGGATTTGACGTGCGTGGATCACTGCTGGCGCTGGCGCACGCCCCGGCGTCGCCCGCGACAAAGATTCACGTCTATGATGTAAACGGCGGCACCGAATCAGGCACTATCGGCAAACCATTCAATTACCAGCAACCTGGAGGGGACGTTCGGATCGCCGTTTCAGTTAGTGGCAAAAGGCTAGCAGCGTTGTCGCAGCGTGACCAGACTTCGTCAATAGACATCTACAGTCTGCCGGACGGCCACATCCAATCCATCGCGTTTGAGCCGCGAACATGGATCGGGGACTTCGCGCTTTCGCCGACCGAGCCGCTTGTGGTCGTCAGGGTTGCTGGTGAACTCCAATTCCGGGACACAAATAATGGCCGTGTTTTGGCGGCAATGCCGTTGCCAGAGCGTGGGCCCATGGAGTTCTCCCCTGATGGACGGCTCTTGTTCATCGCCTCGTGTCAGCAGGCCAATGTTCAGATTTGGGACGTCAAACAGAGGGTACGCCTCATTGTCCTGCCCCTGCCGGGGGAGGCCACGCTGCATTTGAGGCCCTGGGACACGCGATGGTTTCTCGCGATGTCCCCGGATGGCAAAAAGATTGCGTGTTCCGCGTGGTCCGGGGCGGGCGGCGGAGGGATTTACCTGTATTCGGCCTTTCCAGTCGAGACCGGACCGTCTTCGGCAACACAAGAGGGACACGCGTTCCATCCCGACACTAAGCGGTGAGCGGATTGCGAGACACTCCGTAGCTCGGCGGGACCCGCACAATTGGAACACGCCCCTGACGTGCAGACGCGAGGACCATTGCCTCAGAAAAAGCTCCTTGCCGGTCAAGGTCGACACCCTCAACGAGCCTGCGCGCGTCGGTCCGACACACCGAAGCGCTTTAGCACCACGCCGGATTAGAGGCATTGCGATTCGACGAGCGCTCGAATGGTTGCCTTCATCGGTGTGAGTATGTGGGCCAAGCCCCGATAGTGTGGTTCGGAGCGCGATCTAACGGCGTCGAGTTCGGTCGGACATCATTCGCAGCCCCTAAGCTTAGAGAAACCTGAGAATCAGCGGATTTGATGGCCAGACCGGCGGGCCTCGATTACGGCCCTGTCGTTTTCGCATAGTCGACGAGCTGGTGCCAGGTTTCCGGAGACCACCAGAGCCAAGCGGCGATGCCCAGAACGGCCGCCATCACGAAAATGGCCATGGGATTGCCCATTTGATGCCAGAGTGATCCCAACAACCAGAAGGGGAACTGGATGAGAAAGAACGGTAAGAAGACGAGAAAGAACAACGCCGTCGCGACCGCATAGGCACTTTTTTCCACGGCGGACGCTTCTTGGCTAACGCGCCGTTGCGAATCGATGATCAGCCGCCAAAACGTCTTGCTGATGTGCGCCGCCACGCCGATGGTGCAATAGAGGACGAAGCAAAGACAGACCAGAACGATCAGCACAACCAACTGAATGGCCGCGGCGAGAAACGGAACACTCCAGTCCAATGACCGGATGTCCGCGACAAAGGCACGCAGCGGTTGTCCGTACGGGTTGGCAATCCGTGCGTCGCCGGGTCCCACACTGTGTGTTACGTTCGTGGCGGTGTTCAGGGGCGTCATTCTGAGACCGG
>Ga0209624_10002972_pt1 | contig 12287 bp, 14 predicted proteins | sample JacPinW_OM2H0_O1_FD_188565 | JGI IMG/M metagenome (GOLD analysis project Ga0209624, IMG submission 188565) | Forest soil microbial communities from Algoma, Ontario, Canada - Jack Pine, Ontario site 1_JW_OM2H0_O1 (SPAdes) (version 2) | ecosystem: Environmental > Terrestrial > Soil > Boreal... | reverse complement strand
CTATTTGTCAAAATCACGAAACGCATTCATCATTTGCCCGCATCCAAATAACAGATTTCCCAAACCTGCGGAGTGCTACCTAATGACAAAGATCAGAGTCCACGCCTTCAGTATTTCCGTCGACGGATACGGTGCCGGCCCTTCTCAAAGCCTTGAAAACCCGCTCGGCATTGGCGGCATGGCTGTGCACGATTGGTTCTTCCCCACTCGCACCTTTCAACGCATGATGGGCAAGGACGGCGGCACGACCGGCATCGACGATGATTTCGCCGTCCGCAGCTTCGACAATATCGGCGCATGGATCATGGGCCGCAATATGTTCGGACCCGTCCGCGGCCCGTGGCCCGACGAAAGCTGGAAAGGATGGTGGGGCAAAAATCCGCCATACCACACTCAAGTCTTCGTGTTGACGCACCACGCACGCGCTCCCATCACCATGGAGGGGGACACCACATTCCATTTCGTCACCGATGGAATTCACGCCGCCACGCAGCTCGCCACTGCCGCCGCAAACGGAAAGGACATCCGAATCGGCGGAGGCGTCTCCACTGTCCAACAATTTCTGCGCGCCAAATTGATTGACCACTTCCATCTCGCCATCTCGCCGACCGTCCTCGGTTCCGGCGAGCAACTCTTCGCGAACATAGACCTGGTAAAACTCGGCTATCAAGTGACCGAGCACGTGTCCACAGAAAAGGCAACGCACGTGATTATCAGCAAACGCACTTAAGCCCGCCTAGTGCGGCCTATGTAGCGCCACCTTTGAGGGGGGCATCTTCCGTTTTTGATCGTTCTGACCGTGGAGTCTTCGTCCGTGCCCAGGTCATAGCATCTTCGTTCGTGCCGATCCAAACCTCAAGATCTACGGCTGCCAGCCTCAAGGGTGGCGCTACATAGACCCGGCGGGGTTAACCACTTTGCTACCCCACCCCCTCCCCCTGTTTTTGTCATGAATATCAAAACAAAGGAGTTACGGGTGCACTTCATGCTAAGAATATCAAAACAAAGGACTTATTAAATCGTTTGTTTTGATATTGATACGCGCCCTTCGCATCCCGAACGTTTCTGCGGGACGCGCTCGTCTCAAGTGGCGTAGACATTCCTGTCTACGTGCCTCGCTCCTCGCCGTCATCCTCGAGACGAACCGGTCGTCGCGCACATTGCGTGCGCGGCCGACAGGGTGCGGTCCGCTGCAGCCCTGCGGCACTTAAGAACGTTAGTTGCCACGAAGGATCTCCGGCGGCGCTCCCGAAGCTTCGGGATCGACGCCGGGAACTACTGTTTTGAACGGAGCGTCCTAGGCTGCGGTTCAGCGTAGCGCGGACGGGGTGCGGATGTCAACTAAACTATGGTACTTAGTACTAAATATTTGACAGCAGCACTCGGGAAGAGTATTCGAATCGCATTTCGAAAAGCGAATGACGAAGTTCGAGAACCGCGCCGATAGAACTCAGAGGGTCCCGCACCTAGAGAAAACGGCCGATCAAATCTAACGACACGCCACCGACCGAACTATTTGGCGAGATTTACATTTTTGCTTTTTGTTCGCCACGCCCCCGAATTTGTTATAAAATGTTTGTCGGTTTTGAATCCTGGGAGTGCGCGGAGGGTACGCGAATGGCTTCAACACAAGATACGAAATGTCCAAGTTGTGGAATAGAAAGTGGCCCGTGCGCGGTTATGAACGGAATGTCGCAGTATCACGTCGAACGATTGAAGGCTTCCAACCCGAAGACGTATGAACATCCCGATTGCGAGGAGTGCAGGGAGCGAAAAGATGCGATGGTAGACGCGAGCTACTCATATCGAGGCTACCGTCCCGATGTGGGAACATATCAGTCAAAGTCACGCTGGCCCAAGGGATATAGAGAGGAAAGTGTACGGCTAGAGCGTGCGTCGAATCTAGCGAGCGCGCGTTTTCATTTCCATTTGGGATCAGAACATAAGGACGAATATCACACGAAGAATCTTCCAAAATATCTCACAATCATTATGCGCGAAGGCCGGCTTGAGCCCTGATCGGAAAATATGACATTTCCCAAAGGTTGGACGGTGGCGCCGTTCGCAAGCGTCGGGACGCAAGAACCGTTTATGCGCGAGATGCTGGAGCTTGTCGACATTCTTGAAGGGTCCTTGATCTTTGCCGAACGACGCGAGCTAGCGCGAAGTGCCATCATGACGGTAATGACCGATGGCGTTCTGCCAGCGTTTTTGGAATTACGGTCGATCAGGTCGCCGCATACCGCGAATTTGCCGCTGACAGAACGTTTTCAGCCGTACGAAGACTTCGCTCGGAAGCTATGGAAAGCCTATAAGGATCTGACGCAAAGGGCGGCAGAAGCGACAGGTTTCGACATTGGATTTCTATACCAAACGGATGCGAACTTTGAAAAGGGACTTAAGAAATTCAGGTCGGACTGGCCCGAATTACCCGCAGGCGCAGAAGATTTTTTGCATAAAACGCGCGCTGATTGGCAGAATGATTTTTCAAAGTTTCGGAACGGCTTCGTCGAGCATCAAGAAGGCAATCGAACGGACTTCAAAAAGTTTTACAACAATGCTGTCGTCGAGAAGCTGTTTGAATCAGTATGGGGAACAATTGTGGACTTGCTCGCGATGCTTATGAGCTTGAAACTACCCCCGCATGTGCATATCGTCGTAAACGACCCGGCGATCCACGGACCTTGGCCGAAACGGTTCCGATGGATTATTGAAGGGCTGGGGAAAACATGAAAAAGAGGAGGAATAATGAGAACGATTCGTGTTCGTGAATTGCACAACTGGCCGCCGACCGTTGGTGGCGCGCACGCGAGCGGGTCTGTGTTTCCGCAAGGCGGAGAAGGTCGAGTGGATAACGTGCTATCAGTCGACGGGAGTGAAGTAATATTCAGCGGTGAGTTTGGAGGTCACGTGCCGACATATCACTTTTTCGCGGCTGATGAAAAAATCGCGAAGAAAGTGCGGGCGCTTATTGCCGAAAATCTCGGCAAGACGGTCGCTGAGTTGGGTGAGTTAGAAATTGAAGTTGAAATGAAGACGGCTGGCGCTCATTGAGAGAGATGCGAACGGCCGGGCAGGTGTCGTAAAAGTGGGATCGTACGCCTGACGCGATGTTTGGCTGTGGTACGCTTTGCTATGCGTAAGAAAGTTGGAGAACGGCTCGGATGGGCGGCGCTAGTGGTCGCCTTCCTTGCGACGGGCGTAGTTTATTTGTGGGCTGATAAGCGATGGATTGGATGGGCCGCGCTGGCCCTTTGCGCGCTCACTGTCATAGGTTGGCTCGTCTGGGAAATATCCAATAGGGAAAAAGCGCAAGAAGGCCGTTCCGCATCAATGAATGAGGTAACTGACAGCGTCAAACAAACACAGAATCTACAGGATGTTGGAAACCCGAGAATAAATATTTACACCGCGCCGAACCCTCCCTCCGTAGAAGCCCGAGCGTCGTGGCCGCAGCCAAACCTAGAATGCAAACCAATACTACAAGATTGGTTATTCGGAACCGATTTGGGGATATCGCGTTACGATCAATATGGCCTCGCCAAAAAAGTATTTTGTGGGATCGCCAAGTTGTGTAATGAGCCGCGTGTTGTAGACATTGCAGAGGCGCATAGGATCAAAGCCTTGATCGTTTTTGTAAACCAACAAGGGGGCGAGTTGGGGCGTTCTGAGCCGGGAATGTGGATAGATAACGGAGCCAATCTCCAAAACATTCCGCCCGGCGAATCGAAGGAATTGCTGCTTTTCACGAGGGATGACGAGCAGACCAGAGTTTTTCAAATAACGAATCCTAATGCACCGTACAACAGATACACCACAAGAACGCTGCACCCTCTGGTGATGACCCCAATACATGAGCCGGATAGTATCGCTCGCATTGAGCTGCGCGTTTTACAAGAAGATGGAAAACTGTTGGCCACCTTCGTCATCCCTTGCTGCATGATAAATGGCCATCAGCTAATCTTCGGAAATCCTGAACGAATTCAGGCAGCTGGCTCTTAAACTGTAGCAGTTAGGCTTATTACTAACGCCGTGATTCGGCGGCTTGGCGCACCGCTTCTATCACCGCTTTAAACTCGACCGGCTCAACCTTCAACTCGCTTGCGAAGTTGGGACTCCCTATGTTGCATCCCACTATTCGATGGACGAAGGTGCCGCAAATGGCGCATTCGTGGACGGTATAGTTGACTCCGCGCGCATCACCGTCGAGCGAATATACGACTGTGCTTGGGACGGGGCTCTTGCACAAATGGCATCGTCTATCTTGGTACGGGAACGCGCCGTATCTCATATTCAATCCGCCGCCATGCAGTCTACCAAAGCTAGCCCGTCGGTGCGCACGACGGGCGGGAGGCCCATCCTTGCGCAGCGAGTGTGGGGTCTTTGAATTTGACCTGGCACTTCTCTAGCTCGTAGATCAAATGCGCGACTGCCCCGTCAACACACCCAGCACAATTATCATCGCAACAGTCACAACATCAAAAATCACATGCAGCGTATTCAACCGGATGCCATTCCGTTCCGGAAAAAACGAGTGCGTACCTGCATACATCACCTGATACCGGGCGGCGCGCTCTGGCTCTGCACGAAAAAGATATGGAATCCACCAGGCCTTCAGCGAGCCGTAGCACGCAAGTCCGTAAGTGATCCACAGCCACCAAAAAAGCCAACCAGGATATGTTCTGCCAAAGTAGAAGCCACTGGCGCCAAGTCCGATGGCAAATGGAGTGAAGTTGACAAGCGTGGTAATCAGCAGTTTTTTGGTGGCGAACTCCGCACGAACGCCTTTCAGATTGTTAAGTGTTCCCAGCGGAATCCAATTGTGAAACGCCACGAACAGCACAACGAAACACTGAAGTGCGATCAGCACGTCCGTGGCGGTGGGCTGCATGAGAACTGGGATCATACGGCGAGAATCCCCGCCCTTTGCGCGCGGCAAAGGACGATCCCTCCGCGTTAGAAAACCCACACGTAACTGCGACGTGTGGGCACCCGGCTATGCAATCCCGCTTTAATAAGGCCAGCCCTTATTAAAGCGAAGGCCTGTTCGCTTTAATAGCGATTTTTACGACAATTGCGGGATTGGTGGCGATGACAACCGTCAAGGCCTCAGACAAAGAACCGTTAGGCAGGATTTAATCGCCGGGCGGGGGAGGCACTTCCACAACTCCAGCCCAATGCAATCGGCTCAGGTACGGAAGCATTTTCTGCTCGTCCGGACTAAGCCCTTGCAAAAAAGCGGGATCGTGCAACTTCGCATCGCGATCGGAATCGTTTAGACCTTCCAGCTGACGAACATGCTGGCGCAAAAATTGCCGCTGCGCAGGCGCCATCGCGCGCAACTGCGGCAACATTTCTTGACGCACGTAACGCTGCTCGACAGGCGTCATGTTTTCAAGAGCCTGTTGTTGCTCGCGCCATTGAATTCTTTGCTGCGGAGTCATGTTGTTCCACTGTTGCAAATGCTGTCTGATCTCCGCCTGCCGTTGCGGGCTCATGTTTTTGAAGCGCTCATTATTTTGCATGAAGCGCTCGCGCTGCTCTGGTGACATGTCTTCCAGTTTTTCGATGAACTTCGGAGGAAGCGTTGCCGCCTCGTGAAGATTTGCGGGCTTATTGTTTTGATTGTTCGTCTGACTGTGCTGCGAATTATTGTTCTGCGCATTTTTATTATTTTGCGCCGGAGGAGTAGTCGATCCGCTCTTCCCTTTTTGCGCTACAGCGGGCAATGAAAGCAGACACACCACCAGCAACGAGGCAAACGCGTACCCGAATTTGCGAAACCTTTTCATTTTCTAAACTTCACCGCACCCAAACGAATTTGACTGTACCAAAATTATTCCGTACTTAATTTTTTTCGCCCACAGACCCGGTCTGCGCCACAGGTTGCGCAAGCGCGTCGAGACTCGTCAGCACATCATAATTTTCCAGCACTGGCAAATCCTGAATCATGCGGAATTCCGCATCAGTTGAAACAGGCGCCGCAGTTTCATTCACCGTCACAGGACGCGACGATTGCCACATTGAAAAAACGGCGAGCAGCGCTACAGCCAGCGCCAATCGCGGCGAAGGCAGCATTGCTGCAATTCCAGACCAGAAATTTTGACGCTGCGGTTCCGCGGCCATGCGCGCGCGCAAACGCGCTTCAAATGCTTGTGAGGGTTCTACGACGGGAACTTCATTCAGCATCGCCCAAACGCCGCTGAATCCTTCAACGCGCGCCTGACATGCTGCGCAATTTTTCAAATGTGATTCAACTATGCGCCGATCGGAATCACTCGCGCGGCCATCCATAAATGCTACTAATTTTCCTTCGATTCGTTTGCAACTCATATTGTCCTCTCAACACAACCCAAGTTTTCTTGCAGCAATTCTCAATCAACTGACGCGCTCTCTCAGGACGCATCAGCTTCGTTCTCGCTTCCATAAACATTTCTACCTTGCATCATCGGAGCCAATTGCACTCGCAAAGTTTCGTACGCCCGGAACAACAATGATTTCAACGCGCTTTCCGAACATTCCAGCGTGCGCGCAATTTCAGAATAGTCCAGCTCGACATATTTATGCAGCAAAACCGCGGCGCGCTGTTTTTCCGGCAACGACTCAACCGCATTACGAATTACCGATGCGCGATCTTGTTCCACTAATCTACTCTCGATGTTTGGAGTTTTGTCCGCTACATCGAGGCGCGCTTGTTCCTGTTCGCCGTCGTCTAATTTCTGATCGATGGAAACTTCCATCAGGCGATGACGTCCATCGCGCAAAGAGTTCAACGCGAGATTTGTCGCAATGCGGAAAAGCCACGTGGTGAACTTCGCGTTCGGCTCGTATTCTTTTCGCGCGCGATACACTCGCATAAAAACTTCCTGCGCGAGATCTTCAGCTTGCCCGGTGTCACGCACCATCCGGTTCAGGAAGTTGACCAAGGGCGTCCGATAACGCCGCAGCAAAAGCTCGAAGGACAGTTCGTCCCCCTCTTTCACCGCCAGCATTAGCTGAACGTCCGACCTGGCCATGACCTCCACACTAGGTAGAACCCTTGCAGTATCAAAAAGTTGCAAGCGTTTCACCGGCTGTGGCTACCTCCGTCAATGCTTAATTTACGCCGGGAATGAGCATGCCGCAAGAGCGATGAATATGCGTTGTGAAGTGAAAGTCAGATTCGGCCTATTCGTTGGATTGGTCTAACTCCCCGGAAATGCGGTGGTTACGCGCCTAATTCGCCTGAAAAACATATTTGAAGATAGTCCCGGATTCCTGCTACTTTATGCCGCTGAAAGAACTGGGGTGGCTTGCAGCATGTGGCGGCGCACGACTATCGCCCGAAAGAAGGGCACGAGGGAAGCATTCAACCTCCTGTGTCTTTTTCTGTTGCTGGCACCAACGTCGGTTGATTCGCGGCTTGCGAATTCCCGTCTGCTCTTTGACAGGCAGGAAACTGGTCCCGCCCGGACGCAAGCGCAGACAATCCCCTGCCCACCGGCATCAACGTCGGAGCCAAGTGTTTCCACAACACCTGCAACGCTCAAGCTGAGTTCGTTTTATCAGAAATATATCAATGCAGATGGGATTCCGATTGTGAGTTCGGAAAAAGTTTGCGATCGCGCGCTGCAGGTTGCGTACGAAATCGTCACCGAAGAATTGTCAGGGCCGACGGGGCCTGCCATTCGTAAAAATCTAATTCACAGCAAGCTGCGTGTCGCGATTTTTTCAAATGTTAATGGAGAAAAATTGACCGATCTTCCTGAAGAAGTCCGCTACGCGGGAGAGCCAGATTTTCCTGTGTCGCGTTGCGGCGGTGGAGCGGTGAAGGATGTTCCGGTCACAACTGTTTGTGACGGAGATCTTTTAGGCGCGTGGTGGGCGAGCCTGGGTCCGCGTGAAGCTCGGTTCGATAATTATCAGCGCAGAGAAAGTGTTCTGGTGCATGAGTTCGGACACACTATTCAGAACTTAGGGCTGGATTCGCACACGAAGCAGTTGATCGAAGCCGCTTATAGAAACGCGCGGAAACAGAATCTCTTTCCCAATTCAAAGGGAACGCCATCTTACATGATGACGAATTCTTCGGAATTTTTTGCGGAGTGCACGCTGATTTGGTTCAACGCTGTGGATTCTACGAATCCTGTGAACGCTCCATCGATTGGGGAACGAAGACAGTTGCAAAGAGTGCTGCCGGAAATGTATGGAATTCTTTCGACGATTTATCCGAGCGATGACTGGCATTGGCCGAACAAATGACGTCGCGGATTAATTTTCGATTGTGCTAGACGTGGAAAATTCTGTGAACCAGGAAAATTAGGGCCAGTCCGAAAAAGACAAGCATAGCGATGCGGACTCCTGGCTCGCGATTAACTTCGGGGATCAAATCGGAAGCGGCTACGTACAAAGTGACGCCGCCGGAAATGGGCAGCGCATATTGAACTTCGCGGCTCAACGCGCCCATAAACAAAACTCCCGCGATGGTAGCGCCGCCGAGAATTACCGCGGCCCAGAGCGAACTTTTTTTGCTGCGGCCCGTTGCCATCATTAGAGAGGAGATTGCAAAACCTTCGGGAAGCTTGTGCAGGAAAATTGCGAGAAAAATTACCCAGCCAAGCCACACGGAAACTAGAAATCCGGACGCGATTGCGACTCCGTCAAAAAAAGTGTGTATCACCAAACCAAAAAGCGCAGACATGCCGGCATGATGCGGGGCGAGTCCAGTTTCGTGCGCCAATTCGTGCGTGTGAATTTCTTCGCCGAAATGGAAATGCGGAACCAAAGTATGTTCAAACAAATGAATCAAAAAATATCCAGCGAGCAAACACAGCATCGCCGAATCAATTCCAACAAGACGCGTTGATTCGGGAACGATATCGAGAAAAACTACGCCGAGCATAAATCCAGATCCAAGCGCGAGAAAGTATTTCAGATATTGGCGAGACCAATTGCGGCGCACAACAAATAATCCGCCGAGCACATTAGCGAGCGCGGCGGTTAATCCCAAACCGAGGGCAAGTGCGATGCGCGTTGCGTCCATAATAATGTCGTAGTGGAATTTGTGATGATGCCGGCGCTATCCGCTGTGACGGAAAAGAATTACGTCGCCTTCCTGCACGATATATTCTTTTCCTTCCAAACGCAGCCAGGCGCGTTCGCGAGCGCCAGCCCAACTTCCTGCTTCAATTAATTGATCCCAGCGGACAACTTCGGCCTTAATAAATCCACGTTCGATATCGGAATGAATTGTGCCGGCGGCTTTTTGCGCGTTCATGCCCTGTTTAATTGTCCACGCGCGAACTTCCGGTTCGCCGGCCGTGAAAAATGAAGTGAGCCCGAGTAATTTGTAACTTGCTTCGATCACGCGATCGAGTCCCGGAGATTTTAATCCGTATGCGCCAAGTAATTCCGCTGCGGCAACGTCGTCCAATTCAGAAAGCTCCGCCTCGATGCGTCCGCAGATTGCAACGACGGCTGTGTTTGGTTTCCCGGCGATCCCGCCGAGTCCATGTTTTTTCACCGCGGCGTCCAGCTCACCCACTTCATCGTCGCCCACATTCAGCACATAAAGCATTGGCCGCTGCGAAAGGAATTTAAATCCGAGTAGCGCTTTGCGTTCGTCGTTCGTAAATTCCAGTTCGCGTAGCGCCTGTGTGGCTTCGAGCGCAGTCTTGCATTTCAAAAGTACTGCTTGCTCGAACTCCAGATTGTTTTCCTTTTTTTTCTTCAGATCTTTTTCCAACCGCTCCAAGCGCCGCGTAATCTGATCCAAATCCGCAAGCATCAATTCAAGATTTAAGTCCTCCGCGTCGCGCAAAGGATCAACACTTCCTGCAGAATGCGGCACAACCGGATTTTCAAACGCGCGGACGACATGCGCTAGCGCATCTACTTCGCGAAGTTGGGCAAGAGACGCGGATTCGCGCGCCTTTTCTTTGGCGAGGCCGCCGACGTCAACATATTCGATGGTGGCATAGGTGATTTTCTTGGGCTTAAAAATTTCCGCCAGTTTTAAAAGGCGCGGTTCCGGCACACGCGCGATTCCGACGTGCGTGGCGGCTTGCCCCCGGGCATCCAAATTCGCCTTGGTCAGAATCTTAAACAGCGTCGTCTTACCGACTTGTGGGAGTCCAATAATTCCTGTTTGCATTTGAGGCCAAAGTTTAGCACGGCCCGTGTGACAGAACCGAATCGCGCGAACTGACGTCTTATGATTGTCTTGGTTTACACGCAAGGTCGAGTATGGATTCAGGCCAGTCGGAGGGATACAATCTCGCCGTGCACATCGCCTACCGTAACCGGATGATTACATCTGCGAAGTTCGCAAAGCTGAGCGTCGGAATATTTTTGGCCGCGTGCACAGCCGTCTTCGTAACGATGGCCGCAAATCCGAGCGCCGCGCAAACCAATTCGTCCGCCACGCAACAGCAGCCGGGACAAATTACAGGTCACGTCTATCGCGCGGATAACAATGAGCCAGTTCCGCGCGCAACGGTTTCGATGAATCAAATGGGAGGCCGGGGCATAACGGTGACGGCGAGTCCACAAACTACGCGGACCGATGCAACCGGCGCGTACACATTTACAACGGTTACGCCGGGAAATTATATTTTGGCTGCGGAACATGCCGGGCTGATCAATGGATTTTTCATGCGCGGAACGAATGGCACCAGTCCGGAACCTGTCGCTGTAGCGCCCGGCGAAACCGTGAGCAAAATCGACGTCCGGCTTCTTGCGGCGGCCGTGATTTCCGGAACTGTGCTGGATGAAGATAATCAGCCGCTCGAAGGCGCGCAGGTGTCGGCGGTTCGTTTGCGCTACCAAAAGGGTGGACAGCAAACGGAGCAGCCACTCAAAAGCGTGACCGCCGACGATCAGGGAAACTTCCGCTTGTATGGCCTTCCCGAAGGAAATTATTTCGTTCGCGTGGATAACAGAAATTTGGGCAATGGATCTGGAGAAGCCGTGTTTCGATCCGCCTATTATCCAGGCACTCCAACGGTCGAGAGCGCGCAGCGGCTGAAAGCAACTGCCGGCGCGGAAACCAGCGGTGTGCGCTTCGCGATTGGAACCCAAAGCACGTTCACAATTTCGGGAACCGTGATCGACAATTCCGATTCACCGGGGCAAAGGCGGTATCTGGTATCCGCGATCCGCACATCTGAAGGAGAATCTATTGGCCTTTCAAATCAGGCCACAAACGATAGTTCCTTCGCGATCCACGGAGTTCCCTCGGGCGATTACTTGTTGACGGCGCGGTCGTTGACGGCTCCTGCGCCGATACAAATTGCCGGCCCAAACGGAAGCGTGCAAATAGCGCAGCACATAAATTCGGGGACAGCTGTGGTTCGGGTATCAGACGCCGACGCGCGGGTGAACATTCCGATCAGCGGCATGGCCGAAGTTGACGGAAGGATTTCCATTGAAAACGCGAACGGGCAATCGATTTCCGGAATCCGAGTGACGCTTCAATCGCAGAGTTTCGGCGCCGGCCTTGGCAATGCCACTGCAAACGCTGGAACGGATCAGAACGGCGCGTTCAAAATTCAAAACGTGCAAACGGGCAGCTACCTTTTTTCGGTGGCCGGACGAAATGACATGTACTTGAAGCAGGCTGCGTGCAGCGGGAGAGATTACACGTATCAACCGCTGCCGATCGATTCCGCAATCACCATCGCTGACTGCGCGCTTACGCTTTCAATGGACACTGCGGTGATGACGGGACAGGTGCTGGACAGCAACAAGCCGGTGCCGGATTTGGTGGTCGTCGCTGTTCCCCAGTCGCTGGCGTTGCGACGGATTGCGCGGTACACGCTGACGGCGAATACGGATGCGAACGGAACTTTTAAAATATCGGGGATGATTCCGGGGGATTATTTGGTTTTCGCGGTGCCAAAGGATGACGAGCAAAGTTATTTTCAAATTGATTTTGCGGATCGGAATCAGCGAGACGCTGAGCGAGTGAGTATAAATTCCGGAGATACGAAGACTGTGACGCTGAAACCGGCGAGTTCGCAGTAACACTGCTGGAAAGTTTGCGCGAGAGGATGTTCTAACTTGCGACCGTTTAGACGACGCCGATTAGCGTTGCTCAGATTTTGCGCGGTAGTTCCCTTTCTCATTTTGACTTCCTTCGTCGCCAGCCGCGTTATTGCCGGGGCCTTTAAAGATGCACCCGCGCAATCGAAAACTGATTCGCAGAAGACAGCCGCGGCATCCGGGCAAATCTCCGGCCATGTTTATCGCGCGGATACAGGAACGCCGATTGTTAAAGCCAGCGTGGTGTTAATGCCGGTGACCGGAAC
>Ga0209624_10002970_pt1 | contig 12290 bp, 12 predicted proteins | sample JacPinW_OM2H0_O1_FD_188565 | JGI IMG/M metagenome (GOLD analysis project Ga0209624, IMG submission 188565) | Forest soil microbial communities from Algoma, Ontario, Canada - Jack Pine, Ontario site 1_JW_OM2H0_O1 (SPAdes) (version 2) | ecosystem: Environmental > Terrestrial > Soil > Boreal... | reverse complement strand
GGCGACGAACACCACGAGAATAATGTATGCGGTCGTGCCGTCTATCACAGTGACAGTATCCGCTAGTGTGGCACCCGAACGCGCATCAATCGAGTTAGTGGCTCGGCGTTGGCCGACCTCGCCGCCGTTTTGTCGTGCTACTTCTTTGGACGCGACTCGGGCGGGACCAGGCCTGCCGCGCGGTAGTACACGGTGAGCTGGCCGTAGATTTCTCCGGAGTGCTCAACGAAGCCGTAGGCGAAATCGAGGATGCGGGTCTGCTCGTTTTCGAACGGGTCCACGACGATGTCGGACATGCCCTTATCGCCTTTCGCTTTGATGGCTGCGGCGCCGTCGGCAAATGTCTTTTTCACGTATGCGACCATTTCAGCTTTGTTTTTGAACGTGTCCGGCTTGGGATCGGCCAGCGGAGGCATTTTCTCGCCGCGCACGATATTAATGAAAAACTCGTTCGCGTGAGCGGCGTGAATCATGCGCTGCTCAAAAGTCCCGACGGTGGGCGCGGGTTTGAAATCGAGCTTGTCCGCGGGGAAATCTTCGGCCATGTCGATCAGTTTGCGTCCAATGTCATTCCACTGTTCGAGTACGGCTTCTGACGCGCTGGGCACGGGCTTTGGCGCGTCTTTTTTCGGCTCCTGCGCGCGCGCCGGTGTGACCAGGATTGTCGCGGCAAAGATCGCTACGGCAAATGCGCGTACGCTGTTCAATTTTATCGGCTTCATTGGCGATTCCTCCTCAGGGTTACGGGGCGCATGTTACAGGAATTTGGGTGGGAGGAAAACATCGTTGCGAAGGGACACGTTGAGTCGTTGCGGCCAAAGTGGCATGCCGGAAAAGGTGCAAACCGCGTGCGGGTCGAGTACTCGCCGTACGAGTGGTTCGCCGATCTTTAATCTAGGCTACGATTGAAACGACCGTGTAAAGTTGGCTCCGTCATCTGGTTATAATCTCCACTATCCACCATAGGACGGCCCCTATGATCGTCGCCCCTATTAGTGCGTAATACCGATATCGAGGCTGAATCCCCCGCAAGAAAAAGTAGAAGGGTACAGGCGCGGAGAAAATCGTGCTGCCAGCCCAACTTACAAACAGTATTTGAAGAAAAGAGAGACCTGCGCCGCCACTATCGAAAGATATCTTATGGATGCGAATGTTCCATGCAAGGAAGTAAGTGATGAAAGAAAAGACAGACACTTGCCACACCAGCATTTTTAGTCGTTCGCTCAGGACGACTACCACCGGAATGAATAAAAAGACGAAGGCAGCTGGGACAATCCTCGGATGGCCAGTTTGGCCAAATTTTGTCGCCAAGAACCCAAACAACAGGCCACCGGCGATGGCCACCACTACCGCGATTTTGGCCCTAATTGGAGATGCGTTCATTAGGCATCACCAGCTCTGATCGCGTACATCGTTGTTACTTATTGAAGATATAGAGCAGGAGGCGCGTCAGAAACAAGTCAGCGATTAGGACGCACACGGAGGCGTCCACGAATGCCATGATCGTAGCGCGGCCGACGCCTGCTGTGCCGCCTTCAACGCGCAAGCCGCGATAACATCCCACGGTCGCCACGATAAATCCGAAAACGACTGGCTTGCAGAATCCGATCACGAGGTCGCCGAAAGCCAAAGCCTTTACCGCACGTGTCCAGAATTCCTGCGTATTAATGTGCAGTGTGATACTTGCCACCAGGAATCCGCCGAACAGGCCCGCGGAATCTCCAACGGCCACAAGCAGCGGGAGAATTAACACTGTTGCAAGCACGCGCGGAGTCATCAGCTTGCGAATCGGGTCAATGCCCATCGCGCGCATCGCGTCCACTTGTTCGGTAACCACCATGGACCCCAATTGTGACGCCATGCCGGTCGCGTTTCGTCCAGCGACCAGCAGCGCGGTGAACACGGGGCCTAGTTCGCGCACGAGCGACAGCGAAAGCGCGTCACCGGTTAGAACCGTTTCGCCGAAGCGGCTGAATTGCGAGGCGGCATTCAATACAATCACGCCACCCACGCAAAAAAGCGCGGTGCAGATAATCAGCAGCGAACCCACTCCGATCTGGTCCATCTGCTCGACCATGTCGGCAGAGTAAGCATGCTTGCCGAACATGACGAGGACCGATTCGATGGAGAGCTGGGAATAATCCTGGGCGTAGTAAACAGGTATCTTTATCGCCCTGGTGATGGCTGAGGAAATCGCATTCGATTTCAAAGTGAACCCCCGTCGCGTTCGTGAATTTTAGCGTGTGTGGAAGCGGTGAAACGCATCAAGGCGCAGCGGCGGGCTCCGGCCGGTAAAGGCTCAAGCCGCAACTGGTCTCGCAGGTTTGGTTCTGTTCGCGAGCAATGCCAACTTCTGTTCGTGATTCATGGGTTCCCACGGAATAAGTTTTTCGGCAAGCACATCCATTCTGCGCAGGACAGTCAATTCGATGAAAAGCTGCATTACATCTAAATCGCGGAAGACCAGCGAGCCGGACTCTCTCATCTTTTCGCGAATCTGCTCCATGTGGACGGGCATTTCGGTCCAGTGAAGGCCGGAGCGGTGGTGATGGCAGAGGTGGTATCCCTCGTTCATGAAGTTCAGCTCGTCGAAGAGCGTGACGGTGTTCGCGAAATAATCTTCGGGATGTTCGGGGTCGCAGAAGGCGTGCTGAACCCATGCAGTGATGGCCATAATGAAGTTCATGCAAAGAAGAGGGCCCAAAACGTAAACGATTCCAATTCTCCAGTTGTAAATAAATACCGCGGCGAAGAAAATGTAGAAACGAACCATGCCCCATAAAATTCGCTGGCGATTCTTTTCATCGCCTTTCTCTTTGAAGTAGGCGTACGGCGCGAATCCCAGGGCGGTCCAAATGTTGTCGGAAAGATACCAAAGGAAATCCAGCGGATTTGTTCGATCGTAGCAAGTGGACGTGACGGTATCGTCGGGCCCGCCGTTTTCTCTATGGTGCAGACGCACGTGAACCGTGCGATCCAGTTCCGGAAGGTTGCCATACAAATATCCGAGGAAGAATTCCACGTAGCGGCCGAAGACCTTATCGTATTTGTCGTTGAAATAACCTTGCGGCCGGTGCGCTTCCAAATGCTTCGCACTGAACATTCTCACAAAGCGTTCGAACTTCAGACCGTACAGCGAAAGATAGAAAGCGATCGCGAGAAGTAGCCGAGGTTTGCCTAAAACAAGCTGGACCACGAAAATTGGCAACGCGGTAAGCGTGAGCGAGACCATCAGCCGTAACGCGGGCGCGTCCCGTGAGTCGCGCAGAACTTTTTGGCCGAGCCGATCGATGAAGCGGTCGTAAGCGCGAGAGAGAAATTGGTACGCGTCACGCAACGGGCGAATTTTTCCCAAAACCATCGCCGCGCCGTAGCAGCCGATGGAAAGCACAGCCACGAGCAAGATGGCGACAATGCTGGCCAAAGCCGTGAGTACTGACACGCAGCGAAGTAGCAGTTTGGGTATGGCTCGAAGGCTGAACGAACGCCAATAGGTCAACGAGCGAGTGTTTTTTCGCTCGCCGTTTAAGCTGGCCTCGGTTAACTCGCCTGCGAATGGCATGTTCGTCGTTAGGCCGTATGACGGGCTGCGTCCAGTGTCATGCGTGAAAGAAATTTACACGGAAGCGGGCAAAAGTTCCAGCGCCGAAAGCCCGTGCATGATTAACGCAGCAACCGGCAACGGGTTTAACCCCATCGCGCCTGCATGTCCTCGGGAAATACCTTTTTCACAATTTCCACATTTCCGAGATTTCCACAACTAAAAAAGTTTGCGGTGTAGTTGACTGTTTTTCCGCCCAGAGTTACAAACGTTTTGCCAACGCTTTCACATCATCTGAGTCTTGATAACACGCCAAGCGAAAGTTTGACGAGCTAAGCAGGACGCGGAAGATAGAACAGCTTGGAAAAGTTCGGAATGGTACGGCATCACGGCGGTTCTTAGGGTGAGGTCAGTGGTGGGCTACGCGTGCTCTCGTTGAGCACCGCTTGACGAGACGGCGCGTCGCCGATCGCTGATTGGCCTAGCGGAATTCGTTGTGGCTAGCTTCTCCCCGTAAAACGGGAAAACGCTCGGCAGCTGATTCGTTTCGAAACTGAAGGGAAGGGGCGAGCAATCGCCCCTTTTCTTTTTTCTGCGCGTTTACGAAAAATCCCAGTTTTTGCACCGTCAAGCCAGATCCTGTGATCGATGCGATGCTGTTTGGCCGCGCGTCAGTGGATATCGGCTGTGCAAGTCTTGGCTTTCACGGCAGCTAGAAAGACGGACGGGGTCGGCTCCTCGCCGGTCGAGTTTGGAAGAATGTCCCAAGCCGTAAAGGTCACAATCAGCTCTTCCTTCGGAAACACCTGCAGATTCTGCCCGCCGAATCCGCGGCCCATCTGGACATACTCTGTCGAATCCGGCAGTTTGAACAACCACCACTTGAAGCCATATTTGAACTGCGGCCCATCGGTTTGGAAGTAGGGCGTCACAGACTCTTTCACCCACTCACTGGACACGATGCGCTGGCCGTCCCACATGCCGTCGTGCAGATACAAGTACCCGATCTTCGCCAGGTCGCTGCCGTTCAGATACAAGCCGCCTTCAGTGTCCACGACTCCCAGATACGTGCGCTTCCATTCATGCCTGATCCCCAGCGGTGCGAACAGATATTTCTGGCCGTAGTCGTCAATGTCCTGACTTGTTTCTTTCTGAAAGATATAGGCGAGCAGTTCCGTAACGCCGCTGCTGTAGTTCCAGACCTTCCCGGGTTCGGCGGCCATGGGCTTGTCGATCACATACTGCACCCAGTCATCAGAGGCTTCCATCAAGCTGGAATCGCTGCGAGGGTCGTCGTACGGCACATCTTCCTCGTGCCATTCCAAGCCCGCGGTCATGGTCAGCACGTCGCGCAAGGTGATGCGGCGCTTGCGGTCGTCCACATTCTTCACTTTGGACGTGTCGAAGTATTTCAAAACTGGTGTATCCAGTGCGGCTTTGAAGTCGCCGCGTTGCATGGCGGCGCCGATAATGACCGAAGTGACCGTCTTGCTGATTGATTGCATCGTATGCAGATCCGTGCCGTGATAATAAGGGTGCCACTCCGGATCGAAATAGTTGTATCGCCCGGTAAGGCGAGCGTTCAGCGGCCCTCGTTCCCCGGCTTCCTTGCCATAGATCTTTGCGTAGTCGTGTTGGTAGGTGCGTTCGAAAACCTTCTTGCCGCAGCGGAAGACCGCGAAGCTGTCCCACATCTGCGAATATTTCCCTGAGGCCATATCTTTGTCGATGCTGAGGAGAACCTGCTCATCTAACCCAACACCGCCCGGAGTGGCGGTTGCCCAGCCTTTGGTTGGCCAGAGGGTTTCATCCGCCGGCGGCGCGGCGGGGCTATTGGCAAGCAGAACGGACGCGGAAGCCAAAAGCAGGCCCACGATAAACACATGAAAAACCGTCTTCTCGTTCATCGGGGCTCCGTCGCAAACCTTATACCATACCCAATCGAACGTTGCAGTTTACGTCCAAGGTCCTGTATTTCCGGCTAGCGCGCTAATCCGTGCTTGTGGACGCAAGCTGAATCGGCCTCACCTTGTATGCGTTTGCAAAGCGGACGCGGATCAGCCAGAAAATCAGCAAAATCAGCGGAAGGATGGTGAGGATTAAATACAAATTTGTGCTGAATAAAGCGGGGGACAAATGTTGCCCGATACCCACAGTGGTAAGCAATCTGAGCGGCCGGTTTGACGGCCCCAGAAAAAAAGATCCCGACGCGATGAACAAGCCAAAGCACATGCGCCACAGGTGCCGCGCGATGCGTTGCGTTCCAAAAACGCCGCCGCGTAACACCATACGAATGTCCCCGGCGGCAGCCAGCAGCATTATGGTACCCATGAAGAAAGTCATTCCTACGGGAACTCCGTTTTCTGAACTTTCTCCGCTGCGCACGATTTTTATTCCGTGCAGCCAGGTGAGCGTGCCGAGCACCAAAGGAATCAGCAGCACAATCCAGTCGAACCAGCTGGTTTCTCCGTCTCTGCGCCTGGCGGTCAGCCACGCCGTTCCAATGAGATAAAACGTTAGAATCCCGCCGCTGATGTTGTTCGGATCATGCCGAACAGCGGCGAGGTACACCGCGAACACGGCCATGGTAAGCATGGAGACAACAAAGACCCTTCCAGCCAGTACGTGTCGGCGTGAACCCTTCTTGAAAATTATCGCGGCCGTCCCCGACAGCAATCCCAAGCTGCCAGCGCAAATATGAATGAGTAGTGTCGGCGTATAGGTCATTGGAGCTTCCTGCAGAGTATATACGACCAGCCGCGCCCAAAGTTTCACCGGACAAAATGTTGGCCCAGCGGATTCCACGGTAGCGACAACCGACACGCCGCGATTGTAGAATCCGTCAATGCCAAGCGTGTGGGTTAAGTGGCGGCTCTCGACGTTCGAATATTCCGAAATAACTATCAACGACGTGCTGGGAGAGGCTAGCCGCAGCTTGGACGAGTGCCCCTGCGAAGGCCGTGGTGAACATCACAGAGGCAAAACGTACATTGTGAACGCAAAGGGGGGACCGTACGTTCTGTGCCGCGCTTGCTGTAACACGATCGGGCTACCGCTTCCAACTAACTCCAGGTTTAATCGGTAGCCCCGGAAGTAAAACTCACGTTTCCGGCAACCGCGTAATCAGACATCAGTCTGCTGGGTCAGCTTTTCGACGAATATCTGGGTCGGTTTCGACTAACAAACCGGAAGTGTTTGGGCGATTTCCCAGACGATCGCGGATGACCCGATTCAGCGGCTCCGAGTAAAATCTGGCGACCACTTCTCCCAAAACACCTGCGATGACAATGACGACAACGAACAGTGGGAGTACGGCACCGATTGGCTTCCCAGCTAGTACAAAGAGTTGAAAGACTGCAAACACGACAAACATATGCGTGAGGTAGACTTCGTAGCTTCGCTGGCCCAGATTTAGAAGCGGATACATTACACGCGCGCTCTTCCATTTTGTTTGAGTTACAGTCGCAACGATCAAGCAGGTGCCGATGGCCAGGATCGTCATATCCAGTCCTGTGCGATCCAACCCCCACGCCTCAGCGCGGACAGAGAAACCGATGCAGAAAGCCAGGAGCGCCAAACCGAGTGAACCGAATATCCCAAGAATGAGACGCGAAAACTGGAATCGCGAGACCAACAGAGCTGTAAGACATCCCAAGGCGATGGCATCCATACCTCCCAGGTAAGAGTACTCCTTCCAGATTTCGTTACCGTGAGTGAGCACTGTCCGCGCAAACGGTCCCAGGGCAACGAATCCTAACAGAAGAACAATGAGTATCTTTCCGCGGCCGAACAGCCGCACGATGACAGGGAAAAAGAAATAAAACACCTCTTCCACCGACAAAGACCACAAGATGTCCCAATTACCAGGAAGATAGCCTCGCTTGGCCTCCAGCACGTTGACGTGGAACGTCAGCGCTGCAAAAAGAGCTTGAGAGAGTCCGCCAGTTTTCGCTGAGACAACGAAGTTTTTGAAATGGGCGACATGTAGAACGCTAAGTACGCCTAACAAAAGCAAGAGCAATGGAGCGATGCGAGCGAACCGCATCAGATAAAAGCCGCGCACGCTAACGTGAGATAGCGATCCCCATCTTCGAATTGTCGTTGAGGTGATTAGGAAGCCTGAGATTGCGAAGAAAATCTGAACACCCAACTGGCCATTCCAAACCAATGAAGAAACGACCTGATTCGGGAGACCGTCGGTGTAAGGAACTCTTCCAATGAGCAGGCGAATGTTGACGTGGTTCATCAACACAAAGAAAATCGCGAGACCGCGGAGCAAGTCTACGCCGTCGATGCGGCCAGAGGCGCGAGATGCTATTGAGGTCATGGTTCATTATGTAGCAGCGACGGCGCAGCCATTGCGAGCGGTGTCGGACTTATCACCCGACAATACGCGACTGATCGCGGCTTTCGGCTCAAGTCCCGGTTAGTCGAATAACTCGACAAGTTAAATTCGACTTAGACTTCTAAACCGGTGCTGGCTGGCGGACGAGGCTATCCGATGCGGCGGATGGCGGGGCCATCTTTTTGCCCCGGAGTGCGGGCGCCGTGATCGCGCAATATCGCAACTGCGCGATCGGCAGGTTGCTCTGCGGTGGTTCGGACAATTATTACCGCGCCGCCCTGTTTGATGTGGTTCGCGTAAAATTCCTGGTCGCCGATGTAGTTCGGCTGTTCGCCGGAAAGATCGCGCGCTTCATTTTTTTCCAGAGCGCCGCCGGCGCCGAACAACCGCTCAATCCAGTTGCGATGTGGTTCGTGGGGCTTGGTGGACGCCTCGCCCGGCGTGTTTGCAGTTCGCGCGTCTTCGTCGATATCGGTGATCACTTCCACTTGGTTGCCGTCAATGCCGGCTACCTCCAAATCCTCAACAGCGGCTTCCGCATCTCCGTAATTTTTAAGAATTCCGACGATCACGTATTGCATAATTCGGACCCTCCCTGCACGGGCAGACACCATAGTGTAAATCCAGCCCAGGGAGTTTGCGAAGTTGTACTGCATCTTTCAGGGAGGTCTGTCGATTTGAAGTGGTACTTAACCTATCCGGTTTGCGCGCGAATCAGAAGTTAGGGTCACGCGCGTTCGTCCTTTTGCCTATGAATAGAGGCCTCCTCCTCGGGATGGGCGCTACGCGGCACGCAAATTGCTAATTCTCTTACGATATACCTACCGCCAATTAATTGTTTCGCTAACCTGTCGTCTTTTGCCCGCCGTTTCCGATTACCTAGATAGAAGGCCTGAAGCAATTAGCAAAGAGAGAGCAGAAAAAATGAAGATCGCGAAAGTTACCGTCCTCGGCGAGTTCGGGCAAGCCCGCGATCGAAGGAGCAATCCTCAAATGCCGAAGTCCTCGATGAAAGGCAAGCCTTTCTCTGGCGCGATATGCGTTCTCCTTTTATTCCTGGCGGTGTCGCTCCTTGCTCGCTGCGGGGGAAGCGGTGCGAAGGGACAAATGCCTCCGCCTCAAAATCAGAACCCCACGATCACGTCCATCTCGCCGAACAATGCTCTGGCTGGTGGTGCGGCTTTCACGCTTACAATCACTGGAACGAATTTCGTCGCTGCTTCTATGGTTGACTTCGGCGGGTCGCCGGCCGCCACCACCTTCGTCAGCTCCACGCAATTGACTGCGGCCATCTCTGCTGCCAGCATCGCGTCAGCCGGCACGCCGGGCGTGAGAGTGACGAACCCCGCGCCCGACGGTGGCACCTCCAATGCGATTAACTTCAGCGTGAACGCTATCACTGGCACCGTCCCGACGATCACTTTACTCGCTCCAAGCTGCGCTCCCGCAGGCGTGCCCGTTCAGTTGCAGGTAGTTGGGACAAATTTTATGTCCAGTTCAGTCGTGCAATGGAACGGCAGCAACCGTCCGACCACTATGGATGCCATTAACGGACTCGTTGCTCAGATTTCGGCAAGTGACGTTGCCGCAGCCGGGACAGCCGAGGTCACAGTCTTCAACCCTGGAACCGGCGGGGGTAGCTCGACCCCGTCAACTTTCACCACAACGCCTGGAGCTGTTGATCCGCAGTCAATCGCTGTGGACCTTGCCGGAAAGTTCGCGTATGTCGCGAGTGAGGGCTGCGATGGTTTTGGCTTCGTGTCCATGTACTCGATCGACCCCACCACCGGGGCGCTAACATCTATAGGCCCACCGGTGCCTACAAATGACGAATTGACCGACTCCGTGACCGTAGATCCTTCTGGCAAGTTCGCCTATGTGACGAGTTCCGGGGATGTGTGGGATATCGATTTCGGCAGCATCGTGACGTACAGCATCAATCCCACGACCGGAGCCTTGACGCCCACAACAGGAGTGATCGGAGGCGAGTTAAACGGAACTCCCGGATTTTTCAATTCGATGGCGTTCGATCCATCCGGCAAATTCGCTTATGCGGCGGACGGGGGAGCTTTCCCGGAGGGCACCTTCGGAGGCTCATCCAACGTCTCTATGTACACCCGTGACAGTACTACCGGCGCCTTGACCTACGTCGGGACAAGCGCCGCAGGAACAGGTTCCGCCTCCGTCGCGCTCGATCCTACCGGTAAGTTCGCCTATACCGCGAATTTCGGTTCGAACGACGTCTCCATGTACACTATCGACGCCACGACTGGGGTCTTAGCGTCCACAGGGACCGTTGCCGCCGGAACGCAACCTATATCCTTCGTCGAGGATTCTGCGGGCAGCTTCGCTTACGTGGCAAATTTCGGTTCGAACGACGTCTCGATGTACACCATCAACGCCTCGACTGGTGCCTTAACGTCCATCGGAACCATTGCTGCCGGAGTAGCTCCTGTTTCAGTAGTAGTGGATCCAGCCGGCAAGTTCGCTTATGCGGCGAATTTCAACTCAAACGACGTCTCGATGTACACCATTAACGCCACTACCGGGGCCTTAACGTCCATAGGAACGATAGCTACCGATCAATCTCCTACTTCGATAGCGGTGCATCCGTCCGGAAAGTTCGCCTATGTAACGAACTCCGCTTCGAACGATGTCTCGATCTACAGCATCGACGGCACCACCGGTGCTTTGACGCTCGTCGGAACAATAGGCACATGAAGAATTCCAGCACTCAGTCAGCGGTATCCATGAGAGTTGCTCACTGCAACTGCGTGGCGGGTCCCTAGGCAGTTACAAACCGAGCTTCGCTCGAAGGAGGCAACATGAGATACACGATCATTCTGCTACTCGTTGTTTTCACCGGTTTCTCTTCAACCGCTTTTGCACAGGACGCTTCCACGGTGCCCGAAAGCCCCGTCACTAATTGTTCGCGGGCCTCGCTGAATGGTACTTACGGGTTTCTGCACGACGGCACAGATGGCAACGCCGTTCCTATCTCCGCCGCCGTGAGCCAGATCACGTTTGACTCAACCACAGGCACGTTTGCCGTAGAAACCACATCATCCCGTAACGGCGTGATTGTCACCTTCTCTGCCACCGGTATCTACACAGTCGCTTCGAACTGCACCGGCACGGGTTTTCCCACGGGACACAACCCCTTCTCCTTTGTTGTTACGTCAGCAGGTTTCCTGGCCGTTGAGCCTATTAACCTGACGACAGGCGTGTCCACGGAGGGATTCGGCGTGAAGCGAGGCGCCGCGACCTGCACCAATGCCATAGTTGAAGGTAGTTTTGGGCTTGAAGCAACCGGCGTATTCGTCGCAGGCGCGCCCGTCACGGGACCAGTAGCTTTGATCGGTGACTTGAAGTTAACGGTCAACGATTCTGGAGAAGGATTGATAAGCGGACACCTTGCCGGTAGCGAGGGTGGCACCATTTTCCACTTCGCAGGGGAACCCGTCACAGGTTCTTACTCAGTCGCCAAGAACTGCACCGGCACAGCCACCATACAGTCGAAGAGCCTCTCCGAAATAAACTTCAGCTTCGTGGTCGTGAAAGACGGAAAGGAAATGCTAGCCATTGAGACGGATGCGGATACGGTCGTAAGCGGCACGCTGCGCCGCTGATTCGTTTCCGATCCGAGTGCGCTGGGGCACAAATCGCCCGCGGGTTAGATCCACAGAAAAGAGCAGCTCACGTGATCGGGACGCGCTTCACGCCCGCAAATATTTTGTCCAGCATTTGCGTATGTCCGCTCTCGTCGAGCATTAGGACCAGTTTCAGGCTCTCCACGTAAACGGCTTCGAGCGTGTACTTTCCTGGCCCCTGTCCGTGCCTTACCAAAACGGCGCTGTGTCCCTGCTGCTCGGGAACCGGGGTTGGCGGAATCGGTTTAGACTCCACCACCACCTCGCTTCCTTCGCGGCGGAACATCACCAATTTCATACCGTCTTCGAGTGTCTTTACCACCACCGTGTAATCGCCCGGCTTCAATTTGTGCGCGTGGCACACCACGTTATACGGCAATGAGAACTTTCCCTCGAACTCCGTCTTTGCCGATAGCGCCTCGACCCGCGCCATATTGTCGGCCTTGTATTCATCAGGCGCAGTTTCTGCCTGCGCATGAGTCGTGATGGGGAAGAGAACTGCAAACACCAGACCCACGGTCGTCCAAGTAATTTTCGTCATTCTCTTTTTCATCAGAAACTCCGTTCGCCGATTCGCTCGAGGGTCGATCCGAGGTGTGCTGAGTCGGCGTTCTCGCCGCCAGGATTGTTTTTCACTGGCGCTGTCGCTCTTTGCCGCAAATGTTACTCCCGATAGCGAGCATCGTCAACGAACAGAGATTTCACTTTGATTTCGGTGCGTAGAAGAGGTAGTCGGCGGAATACGCAGCGCGGA
>Ga0209624_10002969_pt1 | contig 12291 bp, 10 predicted proteins | sample JacPinW_OM2H0_O1_FD_188565 | JGI IMG/M metagenome (GOLD analysis project Ga0209624, IMG submission 188565) | Forest soil microbial communities from Algoma, Ontario, Canada - Jack Pine, Ontario site 1_JW_OM2H0_O1 (SPAdes) (version 2) | ecosystem: Environmental > Terrestrial > Soil > Boreal... | reverse complement strand
GGCTGTCCCAAAACTTCCGTTCAAATGCCCATCCACAAGCGTCGCATCGAGCGTTCTCGCGTAGTAATTGAACGTCAGCAGAAGATGATCGCCGGATAACTCGGCACTCGACGCTGCACTGCTCTCGGGCCCATTGATCAGCGCAGCCTGCAGCGAACCGGCAGTACCGGTGATCTGCAAGACAACCGGAACCTGTTGGGCGTGCACGGTCGCGGTTCCTTCCCAGGTGCCAACGACCGAAGGCTGACGTGGAGTTTCGGCGAATACCGGTGTAACGAGCAGAAGAATGCTGACTAGGAGCTTCATAAAAGGCTCGATTCCTTTGGATTGTAAGGGAAGGGAAGAAGAATGCCTGAAATTAGCGGCAGCAGGGCGTCTGTGTTGGGCAACAACAACAAAGCGTGCGCTGAGAAGGCATGGATTCAGGGTAGTTCGACCCGGCAATACGGTCAAGCAGATCAGTCACTTGATAGCGAATAAGGAGCCTCCTGCAAAAGTTGTATAGGCAAATGCAGCACTTAGAGGCACACTACGGACACTAAGAGGGAGGAAGACCGTTCAGGAGATGTACCGGACGCTTCGAATCTTGCGATCTCTTCGCCGCACCTCCGATTTGGCTTGATCGCTTGACCCCGTGGGCATCCTCTGGAGCTGGGCCAAAAAGCAAACGGTGTTCTTTCCTCCTAGCCCTACCACCTCCCCGCAATAAAAATAGCCGCCTCTCGGGGCGGCTACCTTCTTTAAGAAGATCGCTCTCTATTCTTTACCGACCGCAGGTGTGTCATTCGGTCGTTCGACCGGAAGGTATGGCTCGACAGCCAGCAGGTTCGTCAAAGTATTGCGTTCCTGATCGGAAAACTGGGAACGGAACCGGTCTTGGTTCATCAGAGCCTGCCGCTGCGGCAGAGGCATCTCCCTCAAGTCGCGGAAGGCACGGGCAACTAGCCGGCGGCGGTCTTCCGGAAGGCTGCGATACTCCTCCGTCGCAGTGCGAAACTGCTGCCGCTGCTGCGGGGTAAGTTTTTCCATTACTTCGGTATGCTCAATCATGCGGCGACGCTGTTCCGGCGACATGTTATTGAGTTGAGTAAGGCGATCCCGCATGGCTTGTTGAGTCTGCGGCGGAAGATCCCGGAAACCGGGCTCATTTTCGAGCGCATGTTGCTGGTCCGCCAGTGGCATATTGCTGTGGCGCTCCATCCACTTGCCCAGATGCTCTTGCGGCTTTTGCCCCTGCCCCTGGCGAGGAGCATTCATCGAAGACCGTGCTTGCCCCGCCGCCCTGTGCACAGACGCAGGCTGGGCCGCAACCATCGCAGTGGCACCAGATAGAAGCAAGGCAGCGAGGGTCGGTCCTAAGATGTGCCGGAAGTGGAGTTGCAAGGTCATGGTGGTTTCGGCCGGAGCCATTCGTCTTAGCTAAAAATGGTTCTGTTACAGCAGCTTACCTCGTTCCGTCCTCCTTCCAACCTCCATTTCGACTACTCCCATCTTTTTTACAGACTAACTGCTGGGAGGTCCGGAAGAATCATCCGCCGGTCCTTCATCCTGCAAGAGCTGGTCCATCGTCTGAAGAGCCTGATCGTTTTTGTCCAAAATCTGCAGATCCTGCACTGTAGCGGAGACCTCGGGGCTACGGTGTGTACCGCTCGAAAGGTTGGCGAAGGTTCCACCTCCGACCACCAGAATCAGAGCCAGTGCCCCCGTCAGAGCAGGCCGAAACTGCCGCCCTGTATTGAACAGCAAGCGACTCTTCACCCGTTCGAACCAGCCTGCCGGCGCTAAAGCCTGCTCTTCGCGCAGGCGCACCGCAAGCTTCTGATCGAAATAAGGCGATGGCTCCGGCGCCTTCCACTCGTCGAGCAACGCAAACGTCGCCTCAATAGCCTTGAACTCACGCTGGCACTCGGTGCAGGATTCGAGATGGCTGCGTGCGGCCGCATTCGCGGGCGCATCAGCATCCAGCAGCAGATCGAGGAAAACGGATTGGCAGTCTTTGCAGTTCATAATGACCTCTTCCACTTCTTACTTCAACGCGTCTCGTACCATGTTGCGCGTTCTCTCCCTCACTAAATAAAATCCTTCAACTTCTCGCGCAAAGTCTGATAGGCGCGAAACAAAAGTGATTTTGTGGCCGATTCGCTCAGCTTCAATACATCGCCGATTTGCTTATAGTCCATACCTTCGTACTTATGCATCAATACCGCCATGCGTTGGCGCTCCGGCAGCGACATTACATGCCCGCGAATCGCGTTGAACCGCTCCTGTCGCAGCAACTTCGCTTCGACGTCGGGAGTCGTATCGGCCACGTCCGGAGTCGTGCCCGTCTCCGCATCCGTTTCATCGAGATAGACGGTTGACGCCATCCGCTCGTGTCGATTGTCCCGCGCATAATTGACGCCAAGATTCGTCGCGATTCGGTATAGCCACGTGCTGAATCTGGCCTCGGCGCGGTAAGTCTCTCGCGACCGGTACACCCGCAGAAAAACCTCCTGGGCAAGCTCTTCTGCGACGGCCTGATTATGCACCATCCGGTACATGAAGTGAATAATCGGCTTGCGATACTTTTGGATGAGGAAATCGAACCCCGCCATGTTACCGCTGCGGAGCTCCAGCATGATCGCTGCATCGTCCATCTGTCCAAAGTCGCTTGCCGCCTGATGACTTTCGGCAGCCTGCAGATTCTCGAGGAGTCGCGGGTTGATCGCGAGCGTAGCCATATCCCCAATAACCCCATCTTCGTCTTCAGGTTGCGCTTTTTCGTCGATTTCCGCTGGAATGTCGTCGCCGGCCTGGGCGGCTGGCCCGTCGGGTCCGTTTTCGGTGTCAGGACGACCGGGATTGGAGGGGGAAGCGGGCATCCTGCTACCCGATTGTATCGCCAACGAAAGCGTGGTACCAAGCTGGTATTGAAAGGCTTGTGGTTACCGTTTGGTTACTCGTGAGCGGTTTGATAGCCACCTGCAGAGATGCTATTCTTGACCCTGCCAGCCGCGGACCTCCGATGGTCTTTCAAGCGGTTCAGGGCGCATAACTCAGCGGTAGAGTGCCACCTTCACACGGTGGAAGTCGTAGGTTCGAATCCTGCTGTGCCCACCATCTAAATCACTGAATAATAAGGGAGCCCAGCGGGCTTTCCCCGTGTGAAACGGCCAACTCGTCACCATTCGTCACCAATTGAGACATCCTCTCGACTGCTGCCCGTTGATGGTCTGGAGTTGGTTGCGTGTATACATCCATTGTGGTGGAGATATGTGCGTGCCCAAGCTGCGCCTGAGCGTCCTTTGGGGACGCTCCTGCTTGCGAGAGCAGGGTTGCGTGAGTCCGTCTGAGCGTATGCCAACCGGCCCAAGGGGTTCCGATCTGCTTGCCAGCCGGTTTGAGATGACGGGCTAGCAGATTGGTGTCGCTGTACGGCCCACCGGTGCGGGTAGGGAATACCAGCCCATCCCGTTGCGTGGAAGTCTCGTAGTGACGCCGTAGCGCCTCCGCGAGGGATTCCGGCAAGGGAAGAGTGCGTTTGCTGCCGGTCTTTGGAGATCCCAGAGCGCCCCGGTAGGCGGCCTGCTGAATCCGAAGCGACAGATTCAGTAGATCCACGTCCTGCCAACGCAGGCCGAGAATCTCTCCGACGCGCAAGCCGGCAAGAATGCCGACCGATACCATCGTTCGAACCGGTTCCTGGAGCACGCCCAACAGACGTTGAACTTGCTCCCGCGTGAGTGCTGTTCTCTCGTGAACCGCGACCTTCTCGGGTAGATCGATTCCGCTCGCCGGATTGTCTCCAGCGAAGTGTCCCCACTTCTTCGCGTTCGCAAAAATCTTCGACATCAGATTGCGAAGATGGTTGCAAACTTCCCATCCCGAACCGGAGTCGAACTTGCTCAACACAAAAGTCTGAATCTCGAGAGTCGAGATATCGCAGAGACGCTTGTGACCAAATGCAGGTTTGAGGTGAAAGTTGATTGTGGAGCGATACCGTTTGCGTGTGGATTGCTTCAGTGTGGGAAGCGCGTTCGGCACGAAGAATCGTTCGATGAAGTCTCCGAACGTCACCGTTGCCATCGGCGTAAGTTTCCCCTGATTGAGTGGAAGCAACTGCTCCGCAGCTAGCTTTTGCGCTTGCTTGCGAGTCAGGTCTGCAACGTAACCGAGAATCGAAGACTCTCGCTTGCGTCCGATTTTGCCCTCCGCTGTCAGGTAATCTGCCCACCATTGAAGCTCCCATACGGGGCGTCGTTTGCCACGTTTACGAATGCTTCCCGTTTGATACCGTCGACGAGCCAAGTCTTGCCAGTCTCCTTGCTGGTTTGACCTGCCTTGCCTTTCCGTTATTGGGAGTATATCGCCCACGACTCTCCGCGCCCTCTGCACTACCTTTTGTCGAGCTAGCCGCTCTGGAAACAAGGCTCCGAATTCGTTCGCATGCGTCCCTGGCCCATTCCGTGAACAAGATCTGAGAGTCAAGTCGCGCCCGATCAGGGATGATGATCTCGTCCTCGCAGAAAATCTCGATGTAGGAATAGAGGTGGTCCAGGTCTCTCTTCACTGATGACGCTTCAGAGTGAGTGATCTGCGTGCTCTGTCTGGTCGTCGGTTCAAACAGGTTGTCTCGCGCAGTTTCATCCAACAGGCGGCGGCCAACGATGCCCCGCACAAATAGCTGAGTTCCGCAGTCATCGCAAATGAAATATGGCTTTGGTTTTTGTCCGTTCTTTCATCCAGAGGTTCTTTGCAAAAGATGCAAGGCATCGTTCTTGCTTTCTGCTTCATTCATTTCCTTTCTACAAACGTTACGTGACGTAATATGCGCATGTTGCGAGAGATGGCCCTCCATCCAGGGACGCGCTCATTCCGTCGCCAACCTAGATTCGAATGCGACGACGTCCCCTTCAACGTCGTACAGGACGTTGTTAGCAGTAGTGATTAGCGTTTTGTATATGAGGTCAATCGGAATGCGAATCAGCGCCCAGTGAAATTCGCTTGCGACTTTTACGTTCAATCTGATATTTCGAGATGTCGTTACTCGACGCGCTCTTTTCGGTGCTAAGAGCAGCATTTCCTTGGTCAGATATGTTGAGAGATATTGAGATATTCGATGCATATCAACGTGCTCAATATCGACAATCTTTCCGCCACCGAGTGCCGACCAAACTGTGGAGATCCAGTCCTGCTTTACGTATCTGGGAATCAAGATATGAAAGTGAGCATTTCCGTTTTGCTGGTATTCGAGAATCCGAACGTACGTGAGGGATACTCCAAATTCGCGTTTCATATAAATCCGGAAGTTCGCGAAAACTTCATTGATGTATTGCGTAGAGTCTTTCCCATTGAGCTTCTTCGGATCTAGCGTCAGAGTGAGCATGATGTGCAGCTTGTAACGTTCCGCGGCTTGTCGAATGAGGTGACGATAACGCCTCGCTTTCCGCGGCCCGCAACGGGGACATCCCCAGCACTTGCACGGTAGCTTGAAGAACTTTGCTACTATGCTGCCAGGCTTTGCGCCTCGCAGAGTAAATTTTCCGCATTGGTTTATGCGATGTGCATCATGTGGGCTGTCACGATTATTCTCTTTTGAGTCAAGTGAAGTTAGAGGCACAGCGCCTGCGGCGCTGTCTCTCCACGTGATTGAGAATTTGCTTCATGGACTAAGTTACGTCGATCTCCACTCGCAAATACCGCGGGTCGCTTATAGAAGACTCCTTATCTGTAGTTTCCAAATCGATGTCCTTCAACTCTTCTTCGAAGCGATCAGCAGGATCTGGAAAGAGTGTCGGGTCGATTGCTTTCAGATTCCATGCATGATGATGAGCGCCTTCGAGAGTAGGTATTACGACCGTGGCCCGGCCCTCTTTTCTCATGCAGCCTGATTCAAATTTCCATGACGGCGGAAATGGATTTGTAATCTTCCAGCGTTCGCAGATTGTCTTTGCGGCGGGGGCGACTTTGGAGCAAAAATGGAACCAAGCATGCTCGTCGTAGATCGGGCCTTTGTTGTCCCACCAATAACCGTTTCTCTCAAACCAAGGACCAAACTTGCAATCGAACGCGACCCAGTCCCTAACATATTCCTGATTTCGACGAATGAATTCCCATCTGACCCAAGCTAGTATCTCGTCTCGTTCTATCTCTCTATGATCGATTTGCATTTTGCTTGCTATTCGCTCGCTCTGATCCTGAAGTTCGAGATTCAGTCGTTCTTGCAACAGATCATTAACTAGGGAATGCGACTATAGCAACCTCATTACAACCGAGCCGATGACGAATCAGTTACGATAAAGAGCTGTTTTACCATCTACGTCTATGCTTGGATATCGGAAACGCGCTTTTGCCCATGCGCACGAGTTGTTGTGCACGTTGCGGGCCAATCTTGAGGACTTGGACGCACTACGAGAGCTTCAGAAGCTGTTGCTGCGGGAGGTCATGCGTGCGGAGGAGAAGATCCGCCAACTCAAGAGCGAGCTGCGGAAGATAACCGGCGCGGAGGACACGGCGACGGTAAAGCGACTCGGATATCTGAACAAAAGGATCGAAGGTTTTCGACAATGTGCATATGTGTGGCGATGCTTCGGCGACGCGATCGCATTCCTTTACTTGGACAGATTCTCATTAAAGCAGTGCTTCTACAGCACTGAAACGCCAAATCCGAAGCAAGACGCCGGGTTCATCTTGGGGAAGGATGGACTCGCGAATGAACTCGCCCTCTTGGAATCTGCATTGGAACATAGTGTGCCGGCCATTCTAATAGATCTGACAAACACAATAAGGCATGGTGATGTTTGCTTGCTGGGCGGCCCCGATCCATGCCTGATCGAGGTTAAGTTGAGCAAAAAGATGAACAGCAGGGGCAAAAAGCAGAAACGAAACCTTGAGAAACTGCGTACTTTTTACGAGACAGACAAGTGTACTGGCCTGCGAGGTTTTCCGGAGCTTCAACGGCGATCCCATAAAATGCCGGAACAAACGCACATCGATGTCATAAACGATTGCATTCGAGAATCAATGAACGGCGGCCCCGCAATCCGTCAGCCGGAACAGGGGCTGCACTACTTGGTGGTGACGGAGGAGGGTCCGAATCTAGAGGAGGTCTTGAAGACTCTAGGACTTAAGAATGCTGTTTGGCCTTTCTTTCTCAACCAACACAAGGCAGACCGAACATGGGCGCCTTATTATCCGTTCACTCTTTCCATTAGCGATTCCGATCACCTCTGGAATTTCATCCGCGGCAACCTGTTCATCTTCGTTTTTGTAGAGCTGGATGTGCTATGCAAGATCGCTCTCGATGAAGGCTGTAGAGCTACTGTTGACTCTGACAATGGGGAATATCCACTGCGCATCGAAACACCTGATGGCGGCACGATCGGTATCTCTTCGCACATACTGGCGCGCATCGGTATGGAATTTGTGTCGCCCCAATGGATCGTCCGCTCTTCACTAGAGCGGCAAGACACTTTTGGCGTCGGGCGATCTTGAATTTTCAACTGGCGTCTTGTGAGCGAGCCCCTCTGGTCCAATGAGCACGGGTAGAGCAGTCAAATTTATTTTTCCGAGCCCGCGCTAAAGGATGGTCAGTTGTACGCTCAGGTTGTGGGACGGCCCTCCGGCGGAGTCTGCTGCGGTGATGACTATAGTCTGGGTGCCCCGCGGTGTCGCAGGGGTTGTAGGTGTCTTGCTGGGCGATTGTGAGGAGCTGCAGGCGGTAATCTGGAAAAGGCTGAGTGCCAGGAACAACGCTAGAAGCGAACGACGGGCGAGGCCACGGCGCTTGCGGAAGAAGATCAGGCCAAGGAGGCTGGCCCAGGAGACGGTTCCGACAGGTTCAAAGAATTTCCGGAGGCTGGCGGAGCTGGGGGCGGTGGTTGAGATCACCAGTAACGATGTGACCGGCTGGCCATTCAGCGATCGGACGGTGGGTGGGGTGAACGTGCAGGTTTCTCCCGCGAGGAGGGGGCTACAGGAGAGGTTTACGGTGCCGTTGTATCCGTAGTATGGAACGACGGTTAGGGTGGCACCCACCGCCTGGCCGTCTGCGATGCTGGCTTGGTTGCCGGACGCCGTAAAGGCGAAGTCCTGGGGCATGACGGTGATTGTGACGCTGGATGAGGTGCTGGGCAAGTTGGCGGCATCCCCCGCGTAACTTGCATAGACGGTATAGGTGCCGGCGACAGGGAAGAAGTAAGCGAAGGTCGCCACGCTGTTCGAAGCTTGCGCGGTTCCGATGCTGGTTCCGTTGGCGAGGAAAAATGTTACGGTCCCTGTGGCCGAATAACCGCCGAGATTAGCAACGTAGTGAAAGACCTGGTTGGCTCCAGGAGTCAGTGTGTCAACTCCGATGGATGCAGCTGATGGGACTTTTGCGATCGCAACTGAGAACGGTTGGGAAGTGCTCGCGAGGTTATTGACGTCGCCTGAGTAGGATGCGGTGACTGCGTAGGTGCCGGGTGTGGGGAACGAGGCGGAGATGGAGTTGTTTCCGTTGGGGCGGAGGGTGGCGGTCCCAAGGACAGTCGTACCGGCGGTCAACGTGACGCTTCCGGTGGGAGTCGCGCCTGTGACGCTGACGGTGAAGTTTATGGGTTGGGTGGGAGCCGCGGTGGCGGGGTAGGAACTCACCGTTGTTGTAGAGGGCAGAAGAGGCGGGGCGGAGGGTGTGGGGTTGGAGAGGTTGAGGAGTGAGGTGGCTCCTCCGCTGGTGAAGGTGAGGTAGTCGAGGTGGTCGTCGCCGGGGAGAGCGGGAGCCTGATTGTTTAGCCGGGCCAGGATTGCCAGGGGCCCGGTCGCTGCCTGACCGTCCTGAACCGCACCACCGGCGAAGTAGGTGTTGCTGTCGGGAGTGAAGTTGCCGTTGCCATCTCCGAGATAGACGCTGATCGCTGTGGTGAGATTGGGAGTCTGGTATTGCAGAATGAGGTCGGGATGGCCATCGCCATTGACATCTCCTATGACGGCCGATGTGACGGTGGCGGAGGCGGGAAGCGCTGGGGTCGTGTAGAGCGGAGACGAATGGAAGGTGCCGTCCCCGTTGCCCGCGTAGATGGCGGTTCCGGGAGCGACGCCTGCCACGGCGGGAGATTGAATGACGAGATCGGGAATCCCGTCGCCGTTGAGGTCGCCGATCGCAAGCGGAGTGCCGGTGAGGCCGGGCGGGATCTGGCGGAAGGTACCGTCGCCGTTGCCGAGATAGACGGTGTCGTTCCAGATGAGGTCGGGGATTTTGTCCTGGTTTAAGTCGGCGGATAGGACCTGTCCGGCGGCCACCGAAGAGGATTGAGAGGCAAATGGGACCGCCGCGCCGAAGGTTCCGTCGCCTTTTCCGGGGACAAAGAGGAGTCCAATCGTGGTCTGGTTAGACGCGGTTTGGGAGTAGGGGATGACGGCGTCGAGCTTGCCGTCGCCGTTGAAGTCGCCCGCGATTGCACTAGCTGTGCTGACGATGGGAAGTGTTGTGTAAATCGGCGTTGTTTGGAAGCTGCCGTCGCCATTGCCGGCATAGATAGAGATCGATGCTGGCGGTCCGTTTGGCGATACGCCGGGTGCTATAAGGGCGGCGTCGATCTTTCCGTCTGAGGTGAAATCGCCGGCGAGGAGAAACGCGTTTGCGTTTACGGGGATTTGATGGGTGACGGCGAAGGTGCCGTTGCCACGGCCGATGGCGGTGACGAGATTGGTCTGGGTGTTGATGGTGAACAGAGAGTTGACGGTAAGGATGTCGGCGAGGCCGTCTCCGTTGAGATCGGCAGTGACAAAGCCGTTGGGGCCGACGGGCATGCTTGGCAGTCCCTGGAAGGTGCCGTCGCTGTTGCCGGCGAGGAGGCTGAAGCCATTCGGAGTGAGGTAGAGGAGGTTGGTTGTACCGTTGGCGACAGCTTCGGGCAGGGCGGTGCCGTAGATGGCGTAGGCGGGGCCGAGTGAGAAGGCACCGTTGCTGTCACCCCGCAGGATCGCGGTGTTGCCTCCAATGACTGCGAGGTTCATGTTTTTGCCGGCATTTGTGCTTCCCGCGTAGGCGAGACCGGTGTATTTCGACAGGCCGTTGAGAGAGGTATTCGAGCCAAGCGTAAATATTCCACTCGAGTTACCGAGCAGAATCTGAACCGCCTGAGGGGCACCGGTTAGTGAACCATTCTCGAGATAGGCCACATCGGTGATTCCATCGTGGTTGAAATCGGCGACGACGAAGGGCCCGATGGCGGGGACCTGAGTCGGATCCTGAACTGTTTGTAGAGTGCCGTCTCCGTTGCCGTAGAAGATGGCGAAGGGAACTGAGAGTGCAGTGTTGGTGTTTATGGCGAGTAGATCCTGCTTACCGTCGCCGTTGAAGTCGCCGCCCTGGATTCCGGCGAGCACCAACCCGGTTGGAACGGTGTAGCTTTTCGCCGGCAGGAGAGTTCCTGGGGCATTGGTGCCCTGGTTGAGCATTACCTGTACGGTTGCGGGAGTTGATGCGGCGATGTCGAGATATCCGTCGCCGTTGAGATCGACCGGTTGTGCGAGGCTTGGTGTGCCTGTGGTTGTGTAGGAGATGGGCGGTTGAAAGGTGCCGTCTCCGTTGCCAAAGAGGACAGTCACGTTTCCATCGGCGCAGGAGAGGACGAGGTCGAGCTTTTTGTCGTTGTTCAGGTCGGCGGCAAGAACCTGCGGGATTGCCGTGCAGCTGAGCGAACTGGTAACGATTGGTGTGGGGAGAGCGGCATCGCCGTTGTTTATAAGTACTGTGAGGGTGGCGAACTGGCCGGAGGAGGCAGCGGGCGAAGCGAAGGCTACATCTGGGTTACCGTCGCCGTTGAAGTCGCCGATCGTAAAGGCTGATACGGTGCTGGCGGGCGCGTAGAAGTTGGTGACCGGGAAGAGCGGCTGTTGGGCGGTCGCGATCGCAGGCGCCTGCAGATAGATGCAGATGAGAGTAAGGCAAAACAGGAGGGTCTTCTGAGTGGAACTCAACCAAGGGGCCGGGGTCATTCTTAAAATCCTTAGATGGTGCAGTGCAGCTGATTTCAACCCTTAAAAGCTATAGCACGAGTATTTCCTCGTCGAGACCCAGTTCACGCGGTAGCAGAGTCAAGACATGGCTTCGCAACATTGATGTAAAGGATTTCCTGACAGTATACCTTTCCGAACAAGTGTGTTGCCGAACGGTTCGTTCACGCTAGGCCGAGCAAGTTCATTGGAGCACTGAGTGAATTCTTTGAGGGGTTTCAGGTGCATCCAGGAAATCGTTTTGAGGGCGACTCAAAGCTCAGAATACCGGGAAACTTCATCTACCAAGACGATACGAACACGTCACCAAACTCGTCACCGATTCGTCACCAAAACTATGCGTTTTTGGGACGAATCGGGCAGGTGTAAGTCACGGAAGGTAAGGCAGGCAAAGGGTTATAGTGTGTTTCGGTCAAAATTCACACGGTGGAAGTCGTAGGTTCGAATCCTGCTGTGCCCACCATAAAATCAATAACTTAGCAAAGTGCGAAGGTCCAATAAGTGCCCGTGGGTCCAATAAGGGTCAATTAGCGCGAGACGCTACGCTGCCGACGTCACTAGTTGGGGCTTTGAGAACAAAGCCCCAACTGTGTCTTGGGCGTCGCGTTTATCCCCGGTGACAGCCTGTGCATACGTTCCAAGGGTCATGATCGCTGAAGAGTGCCGCAACAGTTCTTGCGTCACCTTCACTCCCGCACCGGATGCTTGTAACAAGGTCGCCAAGGTATGGCGGAACGTGTGCCAACCTATCCGCTTGCGTATGCCCGCCCGACCTGCGGCGGGCTGAACGTGCCGGACCATCACGGCGTTAGGCCAGTAGGGTAACTCGCCCAACGCTTGTGGACTGGCGAAGACCCAGTCCTCTTTCCCACCGTACCGTGTCGCATCTTGCCACTTGCTAAGAGCCGCAACTGCCTCGGTGGGTAGTGGGAGAGGTCGTTTACACCCGCGCGTCTTTGTCTCCCCTACCTTCTGATCGACGATGGATCGAACGACCTTCAACTGGCCAAGCTCAAGATCAACATCTCTCCATTTCAAACCGAACAGTTCGCAACCAAGGCCACGCCACTCGATGCTCCTTGAACCCAACGCTCTCGGGGCCTCGATCCACTGAACCATTGAATGCTTCACTCATTGAGAAGTCAGGGTCGCCGTCGCCTGTGCCAGGATAACGGCTGATTTCCGCGCCGCTTCTTCGTAGTACCGCACCATCCGCTGCGGCTCGCTCGCTTTGTACGGTGCCAGATTATGCGCCCAGCGAAACCCGATCGGCTGATACCAAAGCTCCGCCTCCACCTTGAACGGCCCCGCCGC
>Ga0209624_10002968_pt1 | contig 12295 bp, 10 predicted proteins | sample JacPinW_OM2H0_O1_FD_188565 | JGI IMG/M metagenome (GOLD analysis project Ga0209624, IMG submission 188565) | Forest soil microbial communities from Algoma, Ontario, Canada - Jack Pine, Ontario site 1_JW_OM2H0_O1 (SPAdes) (version 2) | ecosystem: Environmental > Terrestrial > Soil > Boreal... | reverse complement strand
CAACGCCGCGATGAAGGCCGCCGCAGACGGTCCGATGAAAGGCATTCTCAAGTACTACGACGCCCCGATCGTCTCCAGCGACATCGTCACCGACCCGCACAGTTCGATCTTCGACTCGGGCCTGACCAAGGTGATCGACGACCAGGCCAAGGTGGTGTCCTGGTATGACAACGAGTGGGGCTACTCCAACCGCCTCGTTGATCTGGTCGCGCTGGTCGGCAAGTCGCTGTAGCCGTGTCTATCCCCAACCTGGACGACCTTCTCGCGCAGGGTGTTTCGGGTCGAGGCGTGCTGGTTCGATCCGATCTGAACGTGCCGCTCAACGACGGCGTCATCACCGATCCCGGCCGTATCACCGCGTCGGTGCCCACGATCAAGGCGCTGGCAGACGCCGGCGCCAAAGTGGTGGTAACCGCCCACCTGGGACGGCCCAAAGGCGAGCCCGACCTGAAACTGTCGTTGGCGCCTGTCGCTGCCGCACTCGGTGAGCATCTGGGGCAAGACGTGCAATTGGCCGACGACGTAGTCGGCCGCGATGCGCGGGCCCGCGCGGAGCGTCTGACCGACGGGGATGTCCTGCTGCTGGAGAACATCCGCTTCGACCCGCGGGAAACCAGCAAGGACGATGGGGAACGGCTGGCGCTGGCGAAGGAGCTCGTCGAATTGGTCGGCCCCACAGGCGCTTTCGTCTCCGACGGGTTCGGAGTGGTGCACCGCAAGCAGGCTTCGGTCTATGACGTCGCGACGCTGCTGCCGCACTACGCGGGCAAGCTGGTCGCCGAAGAGGTCGGTGTGCTCGAGCGGCTGACCGGTTCGACGAAGCGGCCCTACGCGGTGATCCTTGGCGGCTCCAAAGTCTCCGACAAGCTCGGCGTGATCGAGCAACTGGCCAACAAAGCCGACAGCATCGTGATCGGCGGCGGCATGTGTTACACGTTCCTTGCCGCCATGGGTCTTTCGGTGGGCACGTCGCTGCTGCAGACCGAGATGATCGACACCTGCCGGCAACTGCTCGACACCTACGCCGACGTCATCCGGCTCCCGGTCGACATCGTGGTGGCCGACGAGTTCGCCGCCGATTCGCCGTCGAAAGTTGTTGCTGCCGATGCGATTCCGGAAGGTAAGATGGGCTTGGACATCGGACCGGGGTCGGTTATCCGGTTCACCAAACTACTGGGCAACGCGGAGACAATCTTCTGGAACGGCCCAATGGGGGTCTTCGAGTTCCCGGCATTCGCCGCGGGCACCAAGGGCGTGGCCGAAGTCATCGCCGCGGCGACAGCGAAGGGCGCCTTCAGCGTGGTGGGCGGCGGCGACTCGGCTGCCGCGGTGCGGGCGCTGGGCCTGCCCGACGACGGCTTCTCCCACATTTCCACCGGCGGCGGGGCTTCGCTGGAATACCTTGAGGGCAAGACGCTACCCGGCCTCGAAGTGTTGAGTACCTGAGCGAAGGACGACGATGAGCCGCAAGCCGCTGATAGCCGGCAACTGGAAGATGAACCTCAATCACTTCGAGGCGATCGCGCTGGTGCAGAAGATCGCCTTCTCGCTGCCGGACAAGTACTTCGACAAGGTCGACGTCGCGGTGATTCCGCCGTTCACCGACCTGCGCAGCGTGCAGACGCTGGTCGACGGCGACAAACTGCGGCTCACCTACGGCGCGCAGGACGTGTCGCAACACGACTCCGGTGCATACACCGGCGAAATCAGTGGGGCTTTCCTGGCCAAGCTGGGTTGCAGCTTCGCCGTGGTCGGCCACTCCGAGCGGCGTACCTATCACAACGAGGACGACTCCCTGGTGGCCGCGAAGGCCGCTGCGGCGCTCAGGCACGAACTGACGCCGATCGTGTGCATCGGCGAACATCTGGAAGTCCGCGAGGCCGGTGAGCACGTCGCCCACTGCCAGAACCAGCTGCGCGGGTCGCTGGCTGGATTGTCGGCCGAGCAGATCTCCCACACCGTCATCGCCTACGAGCCGGTGTGGGCGATCGGTACCGGCCGGGTGGCCAGCGCCTCCGACGCACAGGAGGTGTGCGCGGCAGTGCGCAAGGAGCTGGGCTCGCTGGCGTCGCCGCAGATCGCCGACACCGTCCGGGTGCTCTACGGCGGCTCGGTGAATGCCAAGAACATCGGCGACATCGTCGCGCAGGAAGATGTGGACGGCGCCCTGGTCGGTGGCGCGTCGTTGGACGGCGAACAGTTCGCGACGCTGTCCGCGATCGCCGCCGGCGGCCCGCTGCCGTAAAACACCGGCACGTATAGGTTGCGGACACGGCGAGGTCACGTTTAGCTTAGGGAAACCTGAAAGAAACACAGGACCGCTAAGGTCCGCAGGCTAGGCAACTCCACCTACACGCCCCCGGGGGACTAAATGGCTGGTCACGACCGTAAGAAGCAGGCACGCAGCGCCAATGTCGGTCGCCGCCTGCTGGTCGGGATGGGCGCAAGTGCCGGGGTATTTCTCGCCGCAGCAGCGATGGCGACCGGCGCGACCGTCACCGCCGCGCCCGCGAAAGCCGACTTCGAGGAACTGCTCGACCCGATCATTCAGCCCCTCCTCACTTCGCTGACCGACTCGATCGGCGCCTTCGACCCGGCTGCTGCTCTCGACCTGACCAGCTGGACCGACAGCTTTCTCGCCAGCCTGAACTCGATCGACCTGGCGTTGCCGTCGGCGGCAGAGCCCGCAGCGGCGGCCGCCTCGTCGACCGCTGACACTGCGGCGTTGACGGGCGGCACCATCCCGCTGACGGTCTTGGAAGGTACTGAGCCGGCCGTGAACGCCTCCATCGACGGCGGCGACCCCGTGTCGTTGCTCGTCGACACCGGATCGAGCGGACTCGTCGTCCCCTACACCGACCTCGGCGACAACATTTTCACGCAGCTTGAGGCCCTGTTCCAGCTCGGCTCGCCCGAGACCTTCGGTATCAGCGGCTACAGCGGCGGAGTCGAATACGTCTACGGGGTCTACAACACGGTGCCAGTTGATTACCTCAACGACGCCGGCGGTACCGCTCTCACCACCAATGGACCCGTCGACGTGGAGCTCTTCTCGTGGTCGAACAACCTGTCGGATCCGTTTGAGAACTTCCAGAGCTTCCTCAGCGCCAACCAGGTCGACGGCATCCTCGGCATCGGCGAGAACACCGCCGGACCGACGACCACCCCGTTTGAGGACTACGGCGGTGTGCTCGTCGACATTCCTAATCACCAACTAGTCATTGGGGAAGCCAACCCGTTCCCCGAGGCACCCTCGACTGGCGGTACAGGGGTCAGCGACGTGTTCGAACAGATCGGTACTGGCGCGAAGCAAGAGGTGACGAACATCATCGATTCGGGTGGGGTGTTCGGCACGATCTCGTCGAACCTGGAGACCGGCAGCTCCGTCCCGGCGGGGACTGAGATCACGGTGTACAACACCGCCGGCCAGGAGCTGTACAGCTACTCAACGATTGGCAACTTCGACGTCGACGGTCCAAAGTTGGTAAGCGACGCCCCGACAATCGTTTCAGGAACCAGCATCGACAGCGGTGTCCTGCCGTTCCTGAACCACGCCGTCTACATCGACTACGCCGGCGACAAGACCTACTTCGGTCCGCTGACAACCTAGCGCCGGTATAGCCGGCCTCATGCAGGCCGGTAAGGTGTTGGCCATGGAATTGGCCCTGCAGATCACCCTGGTGGTCACCAGCATCCTGACCGTGCTGCTGGTGCTGTTGCACCGCGCCAAGGGTGGCGGTCTGTCGACACTGTTCGGCGGCGGTGTGCAGTCCAGTCTGTCCGGGTCGACCGTGGTGGAGAAGAACCTCGACCGGCTGACGTTGTTCGTCGTCGGCATCTGGCTGGTCGCCATCGTCGGTACGGCGCTGCGAATCAAGTACAACGCCTGAGCCCACGGAAGGCGAAGACGGCCAACCGCGCCGATACTGGTAGGTATGGCTGAAGCACCCGACTCGCTCGAGCCCTTCGGTGCGGTACAACGCACCCGCATAGGCCGAGAAGCCACCGAGCCGATGCGCGAAGACATCCGGCTGCTCGGCACCATCCTCGGCGACACCGTCCGCGAGCAGAACGGCGACGAGGTCTTCGATTTGGTCGAGCGGGCCCGGATCGCGTCCTTCCAGGTGCGCCGCTCGGAGATCGAGCGTGCCGAGGTGGCGCAGCTGTTCGACGGCATCGACATCCACCGAGCGATCCCGGTGATCCGTGCGTTCAGTCACTTCGCGTTGCTGGCCAACGTCGCCGAGGACATCCACCGGGAACGCCGCCGCGCCATTCACGTCAACGCCGGCGACCCGCCGCAGGACAGCACCCTGGCCGCGACCTATCAAAAGCTCGACTCCGCGCACCTGGACGCCGCGACCGTCGCCGAGTCACTCACCGGCGCGCTGGTCTCCCCGGTGATCACCGCGCATCCGACCGAGACCCGCCGTCGTACCGTATTCGACACCCAGCACCGCATCACCCAACTGATGCGGCTACACGCTCGTGGCCACACCAAAACCGATGACGGCGTCGATATCGAAACCGAGCTCCGCCGCCGGGTGCTGACCTTGTGGCAGACCGCGTTGGTGCGGCTGTCCCGACTGCAGATCACCGACGAAATCGCCGTCGGCTTGCGCTATTACTCGGCAGCATTTTTCGATGTGGTGCCAAAAGTCAACGCCGGAGTCCGCGACGCGCTGCGCAGTCGCTGGCCCGACGCGGATCTGCTTCCCGAACCGATCCTGCGGCCGGGCTCGTGGATCGGCGGCGACCGTGACGGCAACCCCAACGTCACCGCCGACGTCGTGCGACTGGCCACCGGCAGTGCGGCCTATACCGCGCTGAACCACTACACCGCCGAACTGAGCGCGCTGGAGCAGGAACTGTCGATGTCGTCGCGACTGGTCGCCGTCACCGACGAACTGAACAAGCTCGCCGAGGACTGCGACGAGCCGGCCCGCGCCGACGAGCCGTACCGCCGCGCATTGCGCGTCATCCACGCCCGGCTGACCGCAACCGCGGCCCAGATTCTTGATGAACAGCCGGATAACCTTCTTGACCTCGGTCTGCCGCCGTACTCGACGCCGGGGGAGATGCTGGCCGACCTCGACACCGTCGATTCCTCACTGCGCGCCCACGGCAGCACGCTACTGGCCGATGACCGGCTGGCTCATCTGCGAGAAGCTGTGCGCGTCTTCGGTTTTCACCTATCGGGGCTGGACATGCGGCAGAACTCCGATGTCCACGAGGAGGTGGTCGCGGAGTTGCTCGCCTGGGCGGGTGTGCATCCCGACTACTGCTCGCTGAGCGAAGACGAGCGGGTCAACATCCTGGCCGAGGAGCTGGGCACCCGGCGGCCGCTGGTCGGCGACCGTAAGCAGTTGTCCGAGCTGGCTCAAAAAGAACTCGCGATCATCGCGGCGGGTGCGAGGGCAGTCGAGATCTACGGTCCACCCGCGGTGCCCAACTACATCATCTCGATGTGTCGTTCTGTCTCCGACCTCCTCGAAGCAGGCATTCTGCTGAAAGAATCCGGTCTGGTCGATGCCGCTGCCGACGAGCCGTACTGCCCGGTCGGCATCGTGCCGCTGTTCGAGACGATCGACGACCTTCAGCGAGGTGCGTCGATTCTTGAAGCGGCACTTGATCTTCCGGTCTACCGAAGCCTGGTACGTGCCCGCGGTGACAGCCAGGAGGTCATGCTCGGCTACTCCGACTCCAATAAGGACGGCGGATACCTGACTGCCAACTGGGCGCTCTACCGGGCCGAACTCGACCTCGTCGAATCGGCACGCAAAACCGGAATTCGGCTACGGCTCTTCCACGGTCGCGGTGGCACGGTCGGCCGCGGTGGGGGGCCAAGCTATGAAGCCATCCTCGCTCAGCCGCCGGGTGCGGTGAATGGCTCGCTACGGCTGACCGAGCAGGGCGAGGTGATCGCCGCCAAATACGCGGAGCCGATCATCGCCCAGCGGAACCTGGAAACGTTGCTAGCGGCAACCCTCGAGTCGACCCTCCTCGACGTCGAAGGGCTGGGCGACGCGGCCGGCCCCGCGTACGACATTCTCGACGAGCTGGCGGCCCGGGCGCAGAGTGCATACTCCGAATTAGTCCACGAGACAGAAGGTTTCGTGGAGTACTTCCTGCAGTCCACCCCGGTCAGCGAGATCGGGTCGCTGAATGTCGGTAGCCGGCCGACGTCACGCAAACCAACATCGTCGATCTCTGACCTGCGCGCGATTCCCTGGGTGATGGCCTGGAGCCAGTCGCGGGTGATGTTGCCGGGCTGGTACGGAACCGGCTCAGCCGTCGAGAGCTGGATCGCCGAAGATGATGGCCGCATCGAGCTCCTCCGTGACCTGTACCAGAAGTGGCCGTTCTTCCAGACCGTGCTGTCGAATATGGCGCAGGTGCTCGCGAAGACCGATCTGGGCCTTGCCGCTCGCTATGCCGAATTGGTCGAGGACGTCTCGTTGCGGCGGCGGGTGTTCGACAAGATCGCCGCTGAGCACCAGCGAAGCATCAACGCGCACAAGCTGATTACCGGCCAGGACAATCTGCTCGCCGACAACCCGGCGCTGGCCCGATCGGTGTTCAACCGTTTCCCGTACCTGGAGCCGCTGAATCACCTGCAGGTTGAGCTGTTGCGGCGTTACCGCTCCGGCGACGACGACGAGCTGGTACAGCGCGGAATCCTGTTGACGATGAACGGTTTGGCCAGCGCGCTGCGCAACAGCGGCTAGGTCAGCACGCTCTGAATAGCCGTGCGGCCATCGCCAGTTGCCGGTTCTGACGTGATGTGGCCACTCACCGCGCGACGTAGCTCAGCATGCACGGACCGTCGGCCCGTGCCACGCCGCCGATCTGAGCCGGAACAGGTCGCGGGTGCGTCGTCCAACCCGGTGTCATCCGGTAGGTGCCCAACAACCGCGTCATCGTCGCCGTCATCGCCGACAGTGAAAACGGCTGTGCCGGACACGAATGCCGGCCGTGGCCGAACGCCGTCACCAACATCGGTGAAGGAAGGGACTTCTCGTCGGTCAGCCGGTGCCGCGTCCAGCGGTCGGGATCCCACCGCTCGAGTCCGGGTGCGACGGAGGTGTTGAGCAAGGGCAGCAGTGTTGCGATGGTCCAACCGGGCGGCACTTCGTAGCTGACCTCACCGGTGTCGAGCACGACGGGGGACAGCACGGCGCGGGACATGATCGACCGCTGAGCCAGTCGCGTCGATTCCAGCGCGCACCGCTGTGCCAGGTCCACATCGCCGGCGACGACCCGCGTGAGCTGCGCCGGATTCTCGAGCAGATCCACCAATGCCCACCCCAGCGCTGCGGCCAGGTTGGACATCGACGCGATGTGGATCAGCGTGACGTCGAGGGCGATGCCGCGAATCCTCTTGTCGCCCAGCTCGTCACGCCAGGCATCGACGATCCGGTCGAACAGCGTCTGGTCGCCGGCACCATCGCCGCCCCGACGCTGCACGGCATCGGCGATGATCTCGGCCGCCTCGTCGAGGGCGGCGCGCTCGGCCCGCTTCTCCGATGCGGCGACCGCTGCCATCGCGTCCGGATGCACGAAGGCGTCGGATCCGTCGAGCGTGTCGAAGGCCCGTACCAGACGCTCGAACGCCTCACCCCGGGCTGATCCGGGCCCAGCCCAGGAGGCCAGGCCCATCCGGTGGCCGAGTCGACGCGTCAACTCGAAGGCGTCGACCGATCCCGACACCCCCAACTCAACGATCGTCTCGTCGAGCGCCCGATCCAGATTGATGAGATATCCGGCAACGTCGTCGCGGCGAAACAGCGTGCTCGGCAAGAGGCGTCGCCCGTCGAAGATCTCGTCGGGAAGTTTGCGGCGCAGCATCAGATAGTCGGCGACGCCCTTGCTCGCCTTGTCTTCAGGCAGCCCGTAGAACGACTCGACGCCGGTAGGGGAGAACGTGAACAGGTAGCGGTCATTGCCGCTGTGCACGGCGAAGGTGTCGCCGTGTTGGGCGCGGGCTGCCGCAATGGCGGCGACGGCGTCGGTGACCGACACATCCCACGGCAGACCGGTGCCCCCGGCGTATGGCGGATCGGGAACCGGTTGGGGATGCGGCACGGCCTAGCGGCTACCGCGGTTGCGTAAGGCGTTGAATGCGTTGCGGACTGCGTGTTCGGTGACTGACAGCGGCGACATCACGGTCTCCCCGACGCCGACCATGTAGTCGATGCGTTCGACGATCGCCTCGACCGGCGCCACGAGTGTCACCAGTCGCTTCATCAGGTCGTCAATCCTGCCGAGGGTGGCTTCGAAGTGGTCGAGCCCGTCGTCGAGGCGGCCGACCGCACTGTTCAAATTCGACAGCGACGTGTTCAAGTCGCCCAACGTGTCGCCCAGCCCACCCAGTACGTCTTCCAGCTGGTTGACGGTGACGTCGGCGTTCATCGCCGCCTGAGTGAGCGTCTTGATCCGCTGCCGCGCTGGGCGATCACCGGCGCTTTTATCTGCCATGAGGCTCATTATGGCGGTCGCGGGAACCTCCGGGGCCGGATACCCATCTGATGGATATGCATCGGCGAGATCGGGACCACTACTGCGCGGCCGCGAGCAGGCGCGCGGCGTTGCCCAGCACCCTCCAACAGCAACAGGACTACCGGCGCGGTTACGTCGACGCGCAGGCTGAGCGGCGGCCGGGCTAAGAGGGCAACTCGCTGGCGGCCCCGGTGTCGAGGAACCAGACCGTGTGGTCGCGACCGATGGCGCCGGCCGCCGGTATCGACTCCGGATTGGCGCCGCCGACGGCGGCGGCGACCGCTTCGGCTTTCTCAGCGCCCGACGCCAACAGCCATACCTCGCGGGAACGCTGGATCGCGGGGAGCGTCAACGAAATTCGTAGCGGCGGGGGCTTGGGCGAATCCTCGACATCGACCACCATCCGGGTTGTCTCGCGCACTGCGGGAGTCTCCGGAAACAGCGAATTGATGTGTCCTTCCGGCCCCACGCCGAGCAGGTGAACGTCGAAATTCGGTGCGGGGTCGCCCGGCTCGGCATTCGCGGCGAGGATCTGCTCGTAGGCCAGCGCGGCCGCGGGGAGGTCGTCGCCGAATTCGCCGTCAGCGGCCGGCATGGCGTGCACGTTGCGCGCCGGAATGTCGATGTGATCCAACAATTCCGCACGGGCCTGTTTCTCATTGCGCTCGTCGTCGTCTTCGGTGACGTATCGATCGTCGCCCCAGAAAAGATGCACCTTGGTCCAGTCGATCCGCCCGGATTCCCTGGCGAGGAAACGCATCAGCCGGTTGCCGTTGCCGCCTCCGGTCAGCACGACCAGCGCCCGCCCGCGCGCGGCGATGGCAGCTTTGATGACATCGATCAATCGCTCGCCCGCCGCAGCAACCAGTCCGTCGCTGTCGGTGAACGTTTCTACCGAGGTGCTCATGCGTACTCCACCCGATCGATGCCCTCCAGGGCTGAAAAATAGATGGTGTCGGCGTCCAGTCGCCGAAGATCTTCGGCCAGGCACTCGGGGACATCTCGGCGTTGCAGTGGAACCAACGCGTCGGGTTTGGCGGTGCGGCTCAAAGTCGCGGTGACCCCCGTTTGTGGTCTGCGGAGCGTCACAGTCTCGGTGGGGCGCACCAGTTCGACTTTGAGTTCGCCGACGGTCCGGCGGACGGGTCCGTCGATCCGGCCGGCCAGCCAACCGGCGAGGATGTCGAGTGCGGGTTCGTTCTTGAGCCCGGAGACGACGGCCGAGGTGATCGGCTCGTGGGGTGGCTGGTCGATCGCCGACGCGAGCAGCGCGCGCCAGTAGGTGATGCGACTCCAGGCCAGATCGGTATCGCCCGGGGTGTAGCCGGCCAGCCTGCTTTTGATCGCGGCCAAGGGGTCCGTGGCGTTGGTCGCGTCGGTGATACGTCGAATCGCTAACTGGCCCAGAGGATCCTGCGCTGGAACGGCCGGAGCGATGTCCGGCCACCACGCCACCACGGGAATATCCGGCAGCAGGAACGGTACGACGACGCTGCTGTGGTGTCCGGCCAGCGGGCCCGACAGCCGAAGTACCACGATTTCGGAGGCACCGGTGTCGCCGCCGACCCGCAGTTGGGCGTCCAGGCGTGCGTCGCTGGCATCGGCGTCGCCGGTCGTCACCACGATCACCCGGCTGGGGTGCTCGTGGCTGGCTGCGTTGGCGGCGGCGATGGACTCTTCGAGCAGCGCTTCGCTGTCCGGGACGATCACCAAGGTCAATACCCGGCCGAAGGTCACCGCGCCGATCTTCTCGCGCAGTTCGTTGAGCTTCTTGTTGATCTCGGTGGTGCTGGTGCCCGGCAATTCGACGATCACGGTCGCCGCCATTCCCGGCCGGTGCGGCGCAGCATCTCGAATGCCGATGCCGGGCCCCAGGTGCCTGCTTCGTAGGGATCGGGTTTGCCGTGTTCAGCCCAGTGGTCGAGCACCGGATCCAGTACTTCCCAAGCTAATTCGACTTCGGCGTTGACCGGGAACAGCGACGGCTCGCCGAGTAGGACGTCGAGGATCAGCCGTTCGTAGGCCTCGGGGGACTCCTCGGCGAACGCCGAACCGTAGGAGAAGTCCATGTTGACGTCGCGGACTTCCATGCTGCCGGGCACCTTGGACCCGAAGCGCAACGTGACACCCTCGTCGGGCTGCACCCGAATCACCAGGGCGTTGGCGCCCAACTCTTCGGTCATGGTTGCATCGAACGGAAGATGAGGCGCCTTCTTGAACACCAAGGCGATCTCGGTGACCCTGCGGCCCAACCGTTTTCCGGTCCGCAGATAGAACGGCACTCCGGCCCAGCGGCGGGTGTTCACCTCTAAAGTAATGGCCGCGAACGTCTCGGTGGTCGAATCTTTGGAGAAGCCAGCCTCTTCGAGCAGTCCGACGACATGCTCGCCGCCCTGCCAGCCAGCGGTGTACTGGCCCCGGGAAGTGGTTTCGTCCAACGGCTCTGCCAGTTGAATGGCCGACAACACCTTGATCTTCTCGGTCTGCAGCTCGGCAGGGTGAAACGCGATCGGCTCTTCCATCGCGGTCAATGCCAGCAGCTGCATCAGATGGTTTTGGATGACGTCGCGAGCGGCGCCGATGCCGTCGTAGTAGCCGCCCCGGCCACCCAAGCCGATGTCTTCGGCCATGGTGATCTGGACGTGATCGACGTAGTGCGCGTTCCAGATCGGGTCGAACAGCTGATTGGCGAAGCGCAGCGCCAAGATGTTCTGCACCGTCTCCTTGCCCAGGTAGTGGTCGATGCGAAAGACCGAATCCTCGGGAAAGACGCTGTTGACCACCTTGTTGAGATCGCGGGCACTGTCCAGGTCGTGACCGAACGGCTTCTCGATGACAACCCGGCTCCAGCTGTCGTCCTGAGCTCGGGCCAACCCGGACTTGTTTAGCTGCTCGCAGACTGTCGGGAAGCTCTTGGGCGGAATGGCGAAGTAGAACGCGTGATTGCCGCCGATACCCCGGTCGGCGTCGAGCTTGTCCAAGACCTCGGCCAGCCGTGCGAACGCGGCATCATCGTCAAATGTGCCTTCCACGAAACGGCATCCGTCGGCGAGCCGATCCCAGATCACCTGACGGAACGGCGTGCGGGAGTGGGCTTTGACGACCTGCAGAACCTCTTCGGCGAAGGCCGCGTCGTCCCAGTCGCGACGCGCGAACCCCACCAGAGCGAAGTTGGGCGGCAACAACCCGCGGTTGGCCAGGTCGTAGATAGCCGGGACCACCTTCTTGCGGGCGAGGTCGCCCGTCACACCGAAGATCACCACCGCACACGGGCCGGCGATTTGCGGGAGCCGCTTATCGCACTTGTCCCGCAACGGGTTTTGCCATTGCCCGGAGTTGGCCCGGGTTCCGGCTGAGCTCATTTGTCGGCTGAGTGGAGCTGCTTTTCGGTCTCGTCCAGCAGCTCTTTCCATGAGGCCTCGAACTTCTCGACGCCTTCGTTCTCCAGGACAAGGAACACGTCGGTGAGATCGATGCCGATCGCCTCGAGCTGGTCGAAGACTTCCTGGGCGGCCGACGCGGTCCCGGTGACGGTGTCTCCGGTGATGACCCCGTGGTCGGCGACCGCGTCAATGGTCGGCTCCGGCATGGTGTTCACGGTGTTCGGAGCAACCAGCTCGGTCACGTAAAGCGTGTCGGAGTAGTCCGGGTTCTTCACACCGGTCGATGCCCACAGCGGCCGCTGTACGCGTGCGCCGTCAGCTTCGAGCGGTGCGAAACGATCGCCACCGACGAACACTTCCTGGTAGGCCGCGTAAGCAAGGCGGGCGTTGGCGACGCCGGCCTTGCCGGCCAA
>Ga0209624_10002967_pt1 | contig 12296 bp, 13 predicted proteins | sample JacPinW_OM2H0_O1_FD_188565 | JGI IMG/M metagenome (GOLD analysis project Ga0209624, IMG submission 188565) | Forest soil microbial communities from Algoma, Ontario, Canada - Jack Pine, Ontario site 1_JW_OM2H0_O1 (SPAdes) (version 2) | ecosystem: Environmental > Terrestrial > Soil > Boreal... | reverse complement strand
TGCTGCGGCAATGACCGTAGCCGCAACAGTGGCCTTGGGGTATGTTCATCCGTTTGGGAATCCACGTGCCGAGTCGGCAAAAGGACTCGGCACGCTGCTGGCGGGTGCGACTATGCCCGCAGACGCGAAGGCGGTACTTGTGAACAAGTGTGCGGACTGCCATTCGAGCGAGACTCGCTGGCCAGTGTATGCGCGGATCGCTCCAGGATCGTGGCTGATTGAGCACGACATCGTTGAGGCGCGCAAGAAGATGGACCTCTCACGCTGGGAGCAGATGCCGGCGGATAAGCAGCAGGTTTTGACTGCGAAGATCTTCGAAGAGGCAAAGAGCGGGGACATGCCTCCGCTGCAGTATCGGTTGCTGCACTGGACTGCGCAGCTTTCCAAGACCGATGTGCAGGCACTATCGATGCTGGGCAAGAGTGCGAGTGGGAGCGAGGCGGCTCTGGCTGGAGATGGCGATGCTGTGCAAGGCAAGGCTGTGTTCGAGAAGCGTTGCACAGGCTGTCATGCGATGGCTGTTGATCGTAAGGGACCGAGGTTGGCAGGAGTCTATGGCAGAAGGGCCGGAAACATCGCGGGATTTACATATTCCGCGGGCTTGAAGAATTCTGGCGTGACTTGGAACGATGCGACCCTGGAGAAGTGGTTGAGCGATCCTGATTTGATGGTTCCGGACAACAACATGAGCTTCAGCGTTCCGAAAGCAGAAGAGCGGAGGAACTTGATCGCTTACCTGAAGCAGTAGTGAGAGGTTGACTGAAGAGCGCAAGGAGAGCGTATGTCGGATTGGTTGAACGAGGTAATTGGCGAGGATTTAATTATCGAATACGAAGGTCATTATTGCACGGAGGACGCTGTCATTTGGCTGCGGCAAAAGCCTCGGACAATCGGCGAGTTGCGGTCCGAGGAAATCGACTGGCTGCGGTGGATGGCTGCAAATACCAGTAACCGAGATTTACTTGAAAAGCTGTCACAGGATTCTGATCCCGATGTCCGCATGTGGGTAGCGTGCAATCCGATGACACCTCAAACGGTGCTCTGGAGACTCGCCGAAGATACCGTTGTCTTTGTCCGCAGAGGAGTTGCCCAAAACCGTAGCACGTCAGCGACTCTACTCATAAGACTGACCGACGATCTCGACAGCAGAGTTCGGGCGTTGACCTTCAGAAATTGCAGCAGGCAATCATCTCTTTTCTCTCTGGTCTCTTAATTGACTCAGATTGTTTGAGAGCGAAATAGCGCCCTTAGCCCCATCGTACTATTTGTCGCGACGTGTTCTCGAAGCTTAGACAATTTCGGTGTTCATGCATACGACTAGCCTCGAATCGAGTTTCGAATTCGTTGATATCAAACTGAACCTCTGAGCGCAAGACTGAACTGTGGATGTTCGCGTCACATTCTATTCCTGCGCATGAGTAAGGCAATCAATCGCAAAAGAGCACAGAATAATCAGTCCAAATTCTGGTTAGGGAGCAAAGTGGAAAATCCCTGTACGTCCATCGGGAATTCCACAAGTAACTGCAGCCGTGCAAACTCGCTCTTGCTCTTGGTGGAATCTCGGAGGATAGACATGGTTAGTTTCAGTGTTCTCGTAGGCTTCCCGTCGTTTCGCTCTGCGTCGAAGCTAAGTCAGATGATGGCGCTTCTATTTGCAGGATTAGGTGCGACCATCGCTCTGCAAGCCCAAAGCGCCAATCTGGTATCTCTTTTCCCGTCGTCCGGTAGTGGTTCAGAGCAGGCATTTGTGGCGACATACACCGGTCCCGGTGGCGTAACGGATGTGCAATCCCTTTCTCTCTTCATTATGAACGGCATTGCTCCAGGAAGCGGGGGCGGATGGTCGGCAGATCAATGCATTCTGACCTATAGGGTCAGCTCAGGCGTCATCCAACTGATCCAAGACTCGGGAGGCAAATTCCTCTCCACCACCGCCACCGCTGAAACCGCTCAAACTGTCAGCAACTCTCAGTGCTCGGTGCTCGCCAGTCTATCTTCCGCAACTATCGCAGGCGACAGTGTGACGGTTAGATTTTTCGTAGCATTCTCAGCTGAATTCAGCGGGGCTAAGCAACTGTACTTGTCTGCCGATAATCAGGAAGGGGCAGGCGATATAAATCTGCCGACGCAAGTCGGAACTTATAACGTTACCGCCAGTGTGTCTTCGGTATTTATCTCGCCTTCTTCCGGTAGTGGCTCTGAGCAGACATTTACAGCGATATATTCAGACGCGACCTCTCAAATTCAATCGGTTTTTTTGAATCTAAAGAGTTCAGGAAATAACACCCTCGCAGCAAACGCATGTAAGTTGCGTTACGATCCCGGCTCGACCGACATTTTTGTTGTAAACGACGCTGGCACTACCTATGGCTCTCCGATAACCTCAGGATCACCCGCCTCCCTTAGCAACAGTCAATGCAGGTTGTTTGGCATAGGGACTTTTGCGACAACCTTCGGTAACAACGTCATAGCCTATTTCAAGGTTTCCTTCTCCCCTATATTTGTTGGTAAGAAGGAGATTACGCTGGGGGGAGTGGACCAGACTGGCGTCTCCACTTTCAGTAATCTTTCGCGCGGGACCTACACAGTCACCTCACCGTCCCTTAGAGCTTCGCAAACTTTCACGCTTTCTAGCACGCCAGTCAGCATCGCGGCCGCCGGAGTATCTGCAAATTCGACCATTACTTTGTCTTCAAACGGAGAATTTAATGGAAGCGTCGCATTGACATGCGCTGTCATTGGTCCGGGAGGATCAGGTTACCAACCTACCTGCCAGATTGTCGCACCTAGGATCATATGGTTGGGGACAGCGGCGACAGCAACACTCGTTATCAACACCACTGCCGCATCCGCTTCCACGCTTCACAGTCCAGTGAAGCAACTCCCCGTCTTCTACAGCAGCATCACCATAGCTGTTCTATTCTTTTTTCGACCGCGTATCCGATGGAAACGGCAAACACTACTTCGCTCCCTGGTTTTCGCTATCGTTTTCGGAGCTGCCATCGGGTGCGGCGGTATCAATAATCCAGTCGTTGAACCCACCGGCTCCGGCACAGCAAATTCAGGTACGCCCGCCGGGAACTACATCATTGCGGTAACGGGCACAAGCGGTTCAATCACGGCGACGACAGCGGTGGGTGTCACTGTGAAATGAGCGCCCGAGGGACATTGGCGTAAATAGGCCTAGGGCTCAGTGAGCAATTTATCGGCCTCACAGATTATGGGCGTGCGATGCGTCTTGTCTGAAGCAACTTGCAGGGTTGGTCTTGCAGGCGGCTGTCGAGCCGGGAAAAATTTTCTGGCGATCCTAATTTACAGTGGGAGCCCAATGTGACGCACAAGATCCTGGAAGCGTGAGTCAGAGCGCAGTGGGTCAAAGCAGGGCCGCAGTAGGACACCCGGATTAAATCGCTCTTCATAACCCTTTTCGAGCCATGTCATGGCTTGGTCTTTGTCGCCCAGAGCTGTATAGACCATGGCAATTTCCGCGGCAAGCGGATAGCCGGGAACCGAACTCCTTTTAAGATCGTTCAGAAGCTCTACCGCTTCAGTCTTTCTGTTCGTTGCGACGTAGGCGCGAGCGAGGTTGGCGGTGAATATTGGACTGTCTCCGGAGAGCTGGATCGCTTTCTGCAGTTCTGCGATTGCTTCCGCATTCATGTGCTTTGCCAGGTACCCCTGGGCCAGTTGATTGTGCGCAGCAGGAAAAGCAGGGTCCATATCAATGGTCTTGCGGCTCTGCTGTATCGATTCGTCAGTAAAACGCGCAATCAGGAGAAGCTCGGCCAAATCAGAATTGATGTTAAGGGACAGCGGATCCAGATTCGCGGCCTTCTTCATTTCGGCGAGGGCGTCGTCGTTACGACCCAACAAGGCGAGGTGCCAGGCATACCAATGGTGTGCGGGTGCATATCCGGGATTGAGCTTTATCGCCCGACGGAATTCCCTTTCGGCGGCATCAAAGTTCCAGTCGTAGCCATCCAGGCAGAACGCGAGTGAATTGTGCGCCTCGCCGAGGGTATCGTCCAACTCCAGTGCTTTCAGCGCAGCGGCTTTTGCTTTGGGGACCGCCTCTTTGGTGGGCATCACCGCATATTGCCAGTCTCCCAATAGAGCAAACGTGTCAGCCAGTCCGCTGTAAGCCGCAGCGTAGTTTGGGTCCTTCGCTATGGCCCGGTTGAAGTAATCGACGGCTCTCTTTAATCCGTCCGCAGTTCGTTTGCTCCAAAAGTATCGCCCCTTGAGATAATCCTCGTAAGCGTCGGGATCTATCTTCTTCACGCTTTTCAGCTCAGCTCGCTCCTGTGAAGTCACCTCGATCCGAATTTGTTCCGCGACAGCCCGCGCAACCTTGTTCTGGAGGGCCAAGGTGTCGCTGAGGTTTCCCTCATAGCTCTCCGCCCACAAGTGTTTATCGGCCGGCACCTGGATCAGTTGAGCAGTAATTCGGACCTGCTCGCCGGAGCGGAGCACCGAGCCTTCCACAATCGCGTCTACGTTCAACTGCCGCGCGATTTCCGGAAGGGGCGTGTGCGTTCCTTTGTACCTCATCACGGAGGTACGGGAGATGACCCGTAAAGCCTTGATCTTTGCAAGGTCCGTAATAAGCTCGTCGGTCATGCCATCAGAAAAATAGTCCTGCGAAGCATCGCCTGAGAGGTTATCCAGCGGGAGCACTGCTATGGATCGAATCCCAGCAGACGCGCGGTCCCAGGAACGAAATAGCCAGACTGCAAGAATCGTCAAACTCAGAAGCACTCCCAGGGCGACTATGGCGCGACGTGGCGACCACGGCCAGCGTTTGTGCGCAATGGTTTGCGCGACATATTGGTCCTGAGGTGCAGGCTCTATCCCGGTCCTATCTCCAACCGCAGGTTCTGGAGTTTTTGTGCGGGTATCTGTATCCACAACCGACACTTCTGCAATGAAGCGATAGCCACGTTTTGGAAGTGTCTCGATATATCGGGGACTTTCGGGCGAGTCACCTAACGCATGTCGGAGCTTAGCGATGGCGACATTGACAGCCTGGTCGAAATCGCCAAAACCTTCGTCGGCGCAGATTCTGTTCCGCAACTCCTCCCTGGTGACGACTTCTCCAGGCCGCTCCAGCAATATCTCCAGCAGTTTCATGGGTTGCTGCTGCACTCGGACCTTCACACCCGCTTTGCGTATTTCGTTCGAAGCGAAGGAAACCTCAAAAGTTCCGAACCGAACGACGGGCGTGTGCCGCAATGATTCCATCGCATTCAGGCCTCGCGTTGCAGACATTCTCGCACAGGCGTCAGGCCCAAGAATATGTACGAGGCCAACTCATTGACCATCAATTGTTTAGTGGGTAACAGACGGAATAGGTGAAGAAAAGCCGTAGTGAATTGCAGTTTGGCTTTCGGTGCATGAGATTTCAGCTGTGACCGATTTTCAAACTGAATTGGGAGGATACGATGCGTTCTGAACTCATCTTTGGCACCGTAGCATACGTTTCAAATTGCTATCTATTGGCTAGCATTGCCTCGAAAGCAACCCGCAAATTACACAGGCCCAATACTCGCATACAAGACACGGCGAATGAAGTATTTGCTCGCCTCGGTCGCACAAGGTTAATAGCAGGCGTGCCGTGTACCGGCAACTTGCTGCCGTTCCCTCGCGCTGCGCAGACTGAAACTGCTTCCCCCTTCGCAAATTTGAAGCGATCTGTTGCTTGACCCTCCGTACGTCAGATTGGCCTACAACCGGTTTTCAAACTGAAGAGGGAGAAGGCATATGAGGCGTACCGAAAGTAGTCCACGCGGAGCGATCCCATTCGGGACTTTATCCTCAAGGGGCGATCAAACACTGGCAGGGTTTGAAGAGTTGGCCATGCCCTTGTCGCACTCCCTTTACAACTTCGCTCGCTGGCTGGAGCACAATGGGCACGATGCCGAGGATCTCGTGCAAGAGACTTATCTAAAGGCTTTACGCAATTTTGCATCGTTTGAGCCCGGTACTAACTTCCGGGCGTGGATGTTTAGAATTCTGAAGAACACTTTTCTGACCTCGCGTTCGAAAAACGAACAACGCATGACCATTCCTCTGGACTCAGCGGAAAATCTCTGGGCGCAGCCCGCGACTTTCGACACTCCTGAGTCACTGCTGATCGGGCATTTCGACTTCGATGCGATTCGAAGCGCAATCGAACAACTGCCGGTCATCTATCGCGAGGTCATTCTGCTTTCTGATGTTGAGAATGCGTCTTACCGGGAAATTGCCGAAATATTGTCGATCCCGATTGGAACCGTAATGTCGCGCCTAGCCAGGGCCCGGAAGATAGTTCGCGAGTCACTCCGAAGTAACTTTTGTCCACCACTCGGGAGGGACTTGGCTCATCTCAGCGAACGATCAGAACTTCCCTACAGGAGAACCCAAGTTTCCGCATAACTTATCGGATTTGCAGATCGAATTTCTGATGAACTTCACAACGCCACAAGAGAGCGGCCTGTGACCCAATTGCGCCTTTCGCCTCAACCCGAGTTGATGGCTGTTATCTCGAGGCAAGATTCTCTAATGCATACTTCGCAAGATGCAGACCAAAGACCGTCCGCCCAGGGCCGGGCTGCTCCAAATCTACATAACCATGCTCCTTAACGACGCAATCTACTATCGCGAGCCCAAGGCCGATTCCATTGGCTTTCTCGGTACTTACAAAAGGTTGAAAGAGCGTTTGTCGAATGGAGGCAGGCACTCCACGGCCGCTGTCGATCACACGAATGTGAACAAGGCGTTGGTCCTCAGCAACCGCGACCTGGACTATTCACGGAGGAGGTCCGAGCCTCGCAGCCTGGCAGGCATTGAGCAAAAGGTTATAAACAGCGCTACCAAGTTTTGTGCAATCCATCCAGTCCGCGACAGACGCCCTATCTTGAATCACAAGGTCGACATTTCGTGCATCGGGGTGGGCACGGACCATGCAAACCGCATGTTCAACCATTTTGTTCAGGGACGTCCAACGAGGATGCAGTGGTTGGCCTGTTTTCGCAAGAAGTAGAAGAGAATCCAGCATGCCAGTCATGTCCTGGGATCACTGCGTGTACATCCTGCAGAAGTTTTTCGCGCTCCGCCTGAGTCGTCCTGGATTCACTCATGAATTCAACGTTGGAATAAATGGCAGATAAGTGATTGCGAAGGTCATGTGAAACGGATTGGGCCAGTCTCCCCGTGATAGCCAATGGCCTGGATTCCTTACAGACATTGCATATCTGAGGCGGCGTGTTCATCGCACCCTCAGATAGAGCCTCCGAGGGTAAGAGCCCAGGAATGGGAGGTTTTGACCGCATAGTCTTGACTTCCCTGAGTCTGGCTCGAAGGATCGCCCTATCAGGGAGGCAGCTTGTGATGGCGGAGTTCCACTGATGCTTAGCTTTCATGAATAGATTCTCCTGGCCTGCAAACCGCTGGGAGAAAAATTTATTCCCTCGACGGAATAAATTCGTTCCATGTTCGTTCTCCTTTAAGGGGAAGGGAAAGCGTCGATCTCCTCACGGATGGCCGATACGCGCCAAGGGCGACGTGAACGAGAGGCCTGAAGATGGTTTGCAATTCCTCTTTCTTGTACATCGCGAAGAGAGCTCACACTAATCGTCGGCAAGCTGGGTTCGATTAACCCTTGCAGGAGGGCGCATTCATGACACACGAAGAACTTCAGGCAAATCAAGAGTATATGTGGCGGGCACTTTTCGGGGAGCAACGAATGACTCTCACGCTCGCAGTTGAGATGTTGATGCGATGCCATTTATCTCCACAACAGATCCTGACAAAAACAATGAGAGCTCTGGAAGGCTCGCAGCACGATTCGTGAAATTTGTTATTGGGCAATTCCTCGGACTTCGATAACAATTAGGTTGCAGGATCGTCAGTCAGCACTCACGGATTCGCTACCTATCCACCGTGAACGGAATGCGACTTCATCCGACGTCGCAAAAAACGCCCGCCGCCCGGCATCGCCTGACTCGTAGCAGCTCAGCGCGCACCTCACGCAATCGGCTTGGCATTCTTTCGCCCTCTGTCCCTGAATTGCTGGCGCAAACGCTTTATAAGATTCCTCTCAGCAAAACCAAGGGGCTGCCTCTCGGCAGCCCTTGGTTAGCGGGGAACCTCAGCTACTGCGCAGTAAAGGTAACCACCACGCTTTGCGTAATCGACCCCGAAACTGCATTGACCGTAACCGGTATTGCGGCGGGGGCGGCAGGCGTTGTACTAGCCTGCTGCGGAGCTGTGGACGAAGAGCAACCGGTGATTGCTGCCGTGGTCACCACCAGCAGGAGGGCAAAGAGAGATCCCCCTGCGAGGATCGATCTACGCTTCAAACCCGCGAATGCAAGCAGCCCTGCCGGACCGAGGAATGCAAGGGTAAAGCCGGCCCTCGACCGGAACAAATGGACTGAGTGATGGGTGGCTTGAATGTTATAACCAGTCGGTGGTGGCGCTGTTGTCGCTGCTGGAGCGATGGCCACCGCAACCGAGGTCGTGCCGGAGCCCGAAAGCGTGACCGATGGCGGACTGAAGGTGCAGGCGACAGAAGCGGGCACGCAGGAAAAGGTGACCGGGCCGTTGAACCCGTTCGTCGCGGCGAGTGAGAGCGTCAAACTTCCGGTCGTCTGTCCTGCAGCCACGGTGACCGAGTTGGCGGACGCTTGAAAAGTGAAGTTGGCCGCTGCCAGTTGAGCCACCGCGATTGAGCCGAAGAGACCGCCCTTCTCCCCGTTGATACCGGCGGAGAAGTACAGCGTGTTGGGATCGCCCAGCGTGGTGGTCTGCCCACTGTTCTGTCCGAAGAATATCTCCCACAGCCCGATGTTCGCAATTGGCGGGCCTGCGCTCGTATTCAACGAGCCGATCAGCGCAAACGTCTTCGGATCGAAGGCGTTGATCACGCCGTCTCCGAAGTTGCCGATCAGAAGGTCGCCAGCGAAGCTGCCAAAGCCAGCTGGGGCAAGCGCCATTCCCCATGGCGCATTCAACGCACTCTGGCTGACGACTCGCACGATGAAGTTGCCATTGTTGTCGAACTCGTTGACATAACCGAGACCGGCACCCACGCTCTCGCCTGTGGTGGCGTTGACCTGGGCATAGGTTACATAGACGTTTCCGCCGATGCTGTGGATGCCAAAGGGAGAATAGCCCGTGGGCAATGTCGGATCGGCAAAGCTACCCGTAAGAGCGTGCGCAGCGAATGTGCTGTCGAAGACGTCCACAGTGCCTTGCTTGAAGTTAGCCGCAAGCAGGAACGTTCCGGTTGCGTTGGTGTCGAGCGCGATGTCGGTGTAAGAAGCTTTGGCCGAATTATTGACCACTGTGACCGCTTGCGTTCCGCTCGCTACGTTCCAGGCGGCAATCGTACCGTCGAGCGTACCGAAGAGAAACAAGGCGGCCGACGTGCTGCCAGGAAGATTGAAGCCGGTACCCGCGCTGTTGTATACGGTGCCACTCGGGCTCCCTTGCACCGTCGTCGAAGCGGCTGCCGGTATCGTGACCGACGGCAGCGACGGTACCGCAATGGCGCCAGCGGCGGTGTCGATCGCCACCGAGCCACTGCCAGCCTTATCGATCCAGATGGCCGGACCGACCGAAACGCCCCACGGATTGATCAGTGTGGGATCGGTCACCTGTGCTGCCACTGACCCCGGACCACCGTCCGAGATGATATTTGTCTGCACATAGGTGCTGCTCGTTTGCGCCAACGTCCCGATAGACAAGATGCCAGATAGGGTGCCGACTGCGACCGCACGGAACCAGTTCTTCCCCGTTACAGGGCTGAAGGAAGGTGAAACCCTCCGGAACAAGACAGAAACGTCACGGAAGTGCGAAATAAACTTACTGTTCAACATAGTGATCTCCTCTGCAATACAAAACTGAGTAAGTTCACCGTTATTCCCCAATTCACCGTCACATAATTGATGGACGAATATGCATAGGAGATCATCCACGCGGCAAACCCTCATCCCCGTCGAAATTGCCGCCGACTGATTAACCAGGGACTGCTTCAGTTCGTCTCTCCAAATTTTTTCTCCGCGGTGGGAATAATCTCTGCGAACCCCAGTTTGGATACATACAGGGCTTCTACCTTCATGCCGTGGTTCGCGATTCGTTCCATCACGGCTTTCAGGATTTTGAGGTCAACGGTCAGCCAGCTTACGTCTCGCACGCGTGTAGGCGGCTGGTGTCTTATGGAGGAACGTCTATGCTCATCGCCCATTGGAGGAAGGTTCTCCTCTGTTTTTGCCTCTTCGCGGGATTGGCCACGTTGGGTACGGGACTCGATAGAGTCGCAGCGCAGTCAGCCACGGAAGCGCCGGCAGGGTTCAATACTCCCAGCTTCAACGGTGCACAAAGCGTCGGCAACGGAATCGTTGAGCCACCCGGAGACACGTTTGCTCGGGATCAGCAGGTCTACGAGCAAAACGAGACTGTCGCGAATGGACTTGGACCTGTGTACAACGCAACTAGCTGCGTCAGTTGCCATCAGAATCCGAATAGTGGGGCAGCCAGCCAGATCACGGAACTTCGGGTTGGGCACAATGACGAAAATGGCAATTTCGTCAACCCGACCATCTTCATCAACGACGGAAAAAACACGATTACCGGCAGGTCCATTGTCAACGATCGCGCTATCGGTCCGGAAGCCCAGGAGACCATACCTGCGACAGAAAACATCCGCACATTGAGGGCTGCCCTCAACACCCTGGGAGATGGCTTTGTGGAAGCCATCGACGACAGCACGCTGATCGCTATCGCAGCGCAACAACCCACACTGAGCGAAGGCAGAGTTCATGGGGAAGTGGTGCAGGCTCCAATCTTCGAAGCCCCTGGACAGACTCGCGTCGGACGCTTCGGCTGGAAGGACCAGCACAGTAGCTTGCTCTCCTTTATTGGGGATGCCTATCTCAATGAGATGGGAATCACGAACCGGCTGCGCCCCACAAACGTTACGACCGTCCTCAACACTACGACGGGCATTGAAGATCAACCAGACCAGCTTGGCTTGGCTGACATCGACCACTTTGCTCAGTTCATACGCGGCACGATGGTTCCACCTCGAGATACTGTGCTTGCCGCGACACCCGCAGCCGTGAAAGGCGGAGCTCTCTTCACCCAGCTCGGTTGCAGCGTCTGCCATGTGCAATCCATCACCACGGCTCCTCCAGGGACAGTGATCGATGGTGGCATGTTTGCTGTTCCAGAGGCTCTCGGGGATAAAATCATCCATCCTTTTAGTGACTTTTTGTTGCATGACATCGGAACTGGAGACGGTATTGTCCAGGTTGGTCCGCAAGACACGGCCAACAAATTAAGGACTGCGCCCCTTTGGGGCTTGCGCACAAAGGCCCGCTTCATGCATGACCTAAGATCGTTATCTCTCGAAAATGCTATCTCGCGTCATGATGACGAAGCACGCGAGCCCGCCAGACGCTTCAAAGAATTGAGCCCCGAGGAGAGAGAGGCGTTAATTACCTTCTTGAAAACGCTGTGACGGTTGCGCCTTGAGCACAACGGTGGGTTGACTACGGGCGGACTCGAGTCCGCATCGGATCTCGGTACTGGCCTGCGGCTCGAGCGCCACCACCGAGGGACGCCAACCCACCGCTCCCGTTGGCTAATGGCAACGGCTGGCGGCTGTCCTGTCTATCTCGCATGGACGCGAAGCCCTATCCGACGACCAGGCTTCCTTTCTCTTTATCAAGGCTCTTTTCGCGCCCGGTTAGCAGCTAGCAATAAAGCGATGCCCGCTGCGACGGCGATACCGCCATAAACAGCCCACCGAGTCTGTCCAGTCATGAAACTACCAGGAAGTACATTGATCCCTTGCAGGAACCAAATGGCGCCCATTAAAACCAGGAGACTAGCAACGATGTTCAGTGTGATTCTCATCAATTCCCCGCGCCCCAAACTTGGGAGCAAAGGCCGGCCCGGGCCGTTGCGACTTACAGTTGTACATATTACAGGGAGGCAACTTCCCGTGAGAGATTCTCCTTGCCTACGCCACCTGCATTCCGGACGAGCAGTCGGCGATACCGGCATTTCCAGATGTTGAGATCAGTTCGTCTGGTTAGCCGGAGCACAGGTTATGACGAATCGCGCCGGTGCCAACCTGAATACCGAGAAGTTTCGGGGCCAGGAACGAGACGCTCGCGCAATAGATCGCGCCGACGGCTCCTACGGTTGAGGTTCCGGAAGGCTAGAGCTCTGACCGCAAGGTCGGTGTCCTTGTTCAATCGCGCCAAAAGAGGCGTAGGCGCACTTTTGTTTTGAGCCACTCCTCTTCG
>Ga0209624_10002966_pt1 | contig 12299 bp, 5 predicted proteins | sample JacPinW_OM2H0_O1_FD_188565 | JGI IMG/M metagenome (GOLD analysis project Ga0209624, IMG submission 188565) | Forest soil microbial communities from Algoma, Ontario, Canada - Jack Pine, Ontario site 1_JW_OM2H0_O1 (SPAdes) (version 2) | ecosystem: Environmental > Terrestrial > Soil > Boreal... | reverse complement strand
CTGCAAGCCGAGCAACCCAGGGTCGTCCCACCTCCAGCTACCATTACTCCGGCGCTGCTCAAGCAGCACAGCATCACCCCGGAGGAGTACACACGCATCGAAGCAGCGCTAGGCCGCATCCCATCCCTGACTGAGTTGGGGATTTTTTCTGTGATGTGGTCGGAGCACTGTTCTTACAAATCTTCGCGTGTGCATTTGAAGCGTCTGCCAACCAAGGGGGCGCGCACCTCTGGGCCCGGGAGTGTGGTGCAAGGGCCGGGAGAGAATGCGGGGATCATCGATGTGGGCGACGGATGGGCCTGCGCGTTCAAGATCGAGTCGCACAATCATCCTTCGTACATTGAGCCTTATCAGGGTGCTGCTACGGGTGTGGGCGGGATTCTAAGAGACATCTTCACGATGAATGCGCGGCCACTGGCGGTAATGGATTCGCTGCGCTTTGGGCCGCTCGATGAGGCAGAGCCGGATGAGGCGCTGCGCCGTCGGAACCACCAGATTACGACTGGCGTGGTGCATGGCGTGGCCGGATATGGAAACTGTTTCGGTGTGCCGAACCTTGGTGGCGAGACGCGGTTTGAGACTTGTTACTCGGGCAATCCGCTGCTGAATGCGTTTGCGCTGGGTCTCGTCCGAAGTGACGAGATTTTTTATGCGAAGGCCACCGGTGTTGGCAATCCCGTGATTTACGTTGGCGCGAAGACTGGCCGCGATGGAATTCATGGCGCGACGATGGCCTCGGAGGAGTTCACGGAAGGCTCCGAGCAGAAGCGGCCGAATGTGCAGATGGGCGATCCGTTTATGGAGAAGCTGCTGCTGGAGGCATGCATCGAGGCGATGGCTACCGGTGCTGTGCTGGGGATTCAGGACATGGGTGCGGCGGGGCTGACGTGTTCGACCTGCGAGATGGGTGCTCGTGGCGATCTCGGGTTGACGGTGGAGCTTGATCTGGTGCCGCAGCGTGAGACGGGGATGTCGAGCTACGAGATTATGCTGTCGGAGTCGCAGGAGCGGATGCTGCTGGTCGCCGATAAGCCGCGCGCGCAGGAGGTGCTGGATGTGTTCGCGAAGTGGGGGCTGGATGCTTCGATCGTCGGAACGGTGACGGAGAAGCCAAATATGGTGATCACGCAACATGGCGAGCTGGTCGCGGATATTCCGAATAAATCGCTGACCGACGATGCACCGCTGTATCACCGGCCAGTGGGCGTGTGGAAGGCTCCGGTGCCGTTGGATGCTCCGGCGCATTTGATCGATGAGTTGGACCGATCTTCGGACTATGCGGCGGAGTTGAAGACGCTTCTGGCGAGCGCGAACATCTGCGACAAGCGGTGGGTGTTTGAGCAGTATGACTCGATGGTGCAGACCAATACCGTGCAGGGGCCGGGTGGTGAGGCCGGCGTGATGCGGATCAAGGGGACGGCGAAGAGCTCTGGTGCGCCTCATCATCGCGGCGTCCTGGGTACGCTGGCGGACCTGGTGGCCTCTTCGACTCCGAAGGGTGAGGCGACGCTTGCATCGAATAATCAAGACGCTGCGAACCCCGTGGTTGCGCCAGATGGTTCGCATGAGTTTTCCGACACTGTGAAGGGCGATCGTGGATTGGCGATGGCGCTTGCGGGGAATGGGCGATGGACGTATCTCAATCCGAAGCTTGGTGCGATGCATGCGGTTGCTGAGGCGGCAAGGAAGGTCGCTTGCACGGGGGCGACTCCGGTGGCGGCTACGAACTGTTTGAACTTTGGAAATCCCGAGAAGCCGGAGATTATGGCGCAGCTTTCGCAGGCCATCGATGGCATTGCGGAGGCTTGCAATGCGCTGGGGACGCCGGTGACCGGTGGAAATGTTTCGCTTTACAACGAGACCAAGGGTGAAGGGATTTATCCGACGCCGGTGATTGGGATCGTTGGAATTATTGACGATGTGACGAAGGCTGTGCCGTCGGCCTTTCGGAGGGCTGGAGATGTGGTTCTCTTCCTTTCGGCTGCGCAGGGTGAGGGACGCAATCCGCGGCGTGATCTTGGTTCAACGGAGTATGCCAAGACGGTGCTGCACGGGCTGTGGGGCGAGCCGCCGGTGCTGGATCTGACGGAAGAGGCGGCGTTGCATAAGGCGCTCGCGGCGCTTGCCGCAAAGGGTTTGTTGGTATCGGCTACGGATATCTCGGATGGTGGCTCGGCGGTTGCGTTTGCGAAGGCATGCTTTCCACGGGAGCTCGGTTTGCGTGTGTCGATGACGGTGTCTGAGACGGAGCCGTTTGCGTTGAAGGAGCGATTCTTCAGCGAGATTGGTTCTTCGGTGATTGTTTCCGCTGATGCTGAGCAGGTTGAAGCGATTCGGACTGTGCTCGATGAACATCCGAAGGTGTGGATGGCTTCGCTGGGCGAGGTGACGAGGGGCAACTTTGAGATTTCGATCAACGGCGCAAAGGTTATTGACGAGCCGGTTCCCGCGCTGAAGGGATCGTGGTCCGGTTCGCTGGAAGAACAGCTGGCAGGCGAGGTGGTGACGGCATGATGGACGAGCTTCTCGATCTGCGGAACGATTCGGTGGAAGACGTGGCAGAGGAAGACGGCATGCCATTCGATAAGCTGCGCGAAGAGTGTGGCGTGATGGCGGTGTATAACCATCCGGATGCGGCGCGGATGACCTACTGGGGGCTGTATTCGCTGCAGCATCGCGGGCAGGAGTCGGCGGGGATTGCGAGCGCGGATGGGCAGCAGGTGAACGACATCAAAGGGATGGGTTTGGTGTCGGAGATTTTTACCGATGATGTGCTGGCGAAGTTGCCGGGACATATTGCGATTGGACATACGCGCTACTCGACGACGGGAGATTCGGCGCTGCTGAATGCGCAGCCGATCTCGGTCGAGAGCACGAAGGGATTGATTGCGATTGCGCATAACGGCAACCTGATCAACCTGGGTACGGCGAAAGAGCGGCTGGAGCGCGATGGAGCGATCTTTCAGACGACGTCGGACTCCGAGATTATTATTCAGTTGATTGCGCATTGCACGAAGAACACGCTGATCGACTGCATGGCGGATGCGTTGATGCAGGTGGATGGCGCGTTTTCGATTGTGATGATGACGCGGAACCGTATTTTTGCGGCGCGCGATCCGCATGGCTTCCGGCCGCTGGCGATGGGGCGCATTGAAGGCAAGGATGGCGCGCCTGACACGTTTGTGTTTGCGTCGGAGACGTGTGCGTTCGACCTGCTGCACGCGAAGTACGAGCGCGAGGTTGAGCCGGGTGAGCTGGTGATGGTGTCGGAAGACGGCGTGACCAGCCGCTACTTTGCGCGCGATACCAAGCAGGCGAGCTGCGTGTTTGAGCATGTTTATTTTGCGCGGCCGGATTCGAAGATATTTGGACGATGGGTGCAGCAGAGCCGCGAGCAGATGGGGCGGACGCTGGCGCGGGAGTCGGGTGTGCCGGCGGATTTGATTGTGCCGGTGCCGGACTCGGGCGTGACGGCGGCGATTGGGTACGCGGCGGAGTCGGGGATTCCGTTCAACCTGGGGCTGATTCGTAATCACTATGTGGGGCGCACGTTTATTCAGCCGGAGCAGCGGGTGAGGGACTTTGGCGTGAGGATGAAGCTGAATCCGGTGCGGAGTCTGCTTGAGGGCAAGCGGGTTATTTTGATCGACGATTCGATCATTCGCGGGACGACCTCGCGGAAGATCGTGCGCATGGTGCGGGCGGCCGGGGCGACCGAGGTTCACCTGCGCATATCGTGTCCGCCGACGATTTCGCCTTGTTTTTACGGGGTGGATACGCCGAGCAAGAAGGACCTGATTGCGGCGAACAAGTCGGTGGCGGAGATCTGCGAGTACATCGAGGCGGATTCGCTGGCGTACCTTTCGCTCGACGGGTTGCTGCATAGCTGCACCAGCGGAGATGCCAATCCGAACACGTACTGTACCGCTTGCTACACGGGAAACTACCCGACGCAGTGGGTGGATGTGTCGGAGATTTTGCCTGCTGTGGCGACCGTCTAAACGGCTTCTGGGAGCGGCTTTTGTCTTGAAGGCATGTCCTGCCGGACGGGCCCACTGCGCGTGGCGCGGCCACTTCGTGGCGTGTATACCGGTCTCGCAGGGAGGATCGGCAACAAACTCCACCCCACGCGCGGTTGGCGTCAAACCTTCAGCGTGCTCAGGTAGGTGTAGCTCTCTTTCATGCTCGCGAAGACTGGGCCGCTGGTCTCGTCTTGATCGAGAAAAGCGTAGCGGATTCCCTGCTTGCGGGCCTGGGCGAGCAGGCGCGGCCACGCAATGGTTCCCTTGCCGAGTTCGGTGAAATGATCGGAGGCCGCGTCGATGTTGAAGCTGGTGGGAGCGTTCGCGACACGGTCTTTCATGTGAACCAGGCGCACGCGGTCGGCGTGGTGGGTCAGCATGGCGAAGGGGTCCTGCCCGGCCTGGGTGAGCCAGTACATATCGAACTCAAGTTTCACGAGTGCGGGATCGGTCTCTTTCATCAGCAAGGCAAAACCGGTGGTATCGCCCTGCGGTTTGAACTCGTAGTCGTGATTGTGGAAGGCGAACTCCATGCCGGCACTCTTGACGCTCTTGCCCCAGCGGTTGAAGTCGGCGGCGGCTTTCTGGAAGCCCGCGACGGAGGTCCACTGATCCGAGGGGAGCATGGGGCAGACCATATATTCGAGGCCGAGCTGATGGGCGTAGTCGATCTTCGATTCGAGGCCGACATAGTCGAAGTGGCCGGAGACTGCGCCTAGGCCGGAGTCGGTGATCATACGGCGCAGTTCGGGGGCCGGGTGGGTGTAGGCGATGGGGTAGAGTTCGACCTGGGCGAAGCCGACCTGGTGGATCTGGCGAAAGACAGCGGCGAGGTCTTGTGCGGCCTGGCGGCGCACCATGAAGAGCTGGACGCCGTAGATGAGCCCGCTGGATTCGCCCGGCGAGGCGGCAAATGCGGGGCTGATGCGGCCGAGAGTGCAGCCGGCGGCGGTGGCCAGGGCGGAGAGGCGAATAAAATCGCGGCGTGTCGGCATGGAACTCCTTGTTTTTCTCAAACGATTAAACACCACCAAGTGAGGTATGGCAAAAGCGCCGCTATCTCATCGCAAATTTTGTTTGTGGGTCGCTTCCGGAATCACTGCGCTGTCCAAACCAAGCCGATTGAAGGATTTGTTACGCTTGCTAGATCTTCTGCACACGTTGCACGTCACGCACCCCGGGAACCTTGCGCAGATTCAGCACCAGCCGGTTCAAATGCCGCACGTCGACCGTCTCCACCACAAAGTCGACCATCACCTGCCCATCTGCTGTCGGCTTGGTGTCCACGCTGCGAATGTTGGTTCCGTCGTCGGAGATGATTGCGGTGAACTCCTTCAGCATCCCGGTCCGGTCATCGCATAGCACCGTCAGCTTCACCGGATAGGTCTGCGCTTTTGTGGTTCCTGCCTCCACCGCCGAGGGCGACCACTCCACCTGAATTCTTCGATCCGATTCATACAGCAGATTCTGCACATTCGGACAGCTCCGCGCATGTACGGCCACACCCTTGCCCCGCGTTACGTAACCGATAATCTCCTCGCCGCGGATGGGGTTACAACAGCGCGCGCGGTAGACCAGCAGATCGTCCTGACCCTCCACCTGTAGCGAGTCCGAACCCTTGCCGAAGAAGACCCGCTTCACCGCCTCGGACATCTGCCCCAGCGTGTTGCCGATGCCGCTTTCAGGGGGCGGCGGCTCGGCTGTCATGGTCGAACCTGGTTCCAGCTTATTCAGCACCTGCCGCGCGGAATATTTTCCGAAGCCTACGCCAGCGAGCAGCTCTGCTTGTGTGCCCAATCCGTATTCGGTGGCGACTTTGTTGTAGTCCGACTCGGTGAATCTGCCCAGCGAGAGCTTGTACTTCCGCGCCTCGCGGTCGAGCAGCTTTCTGCCGATCTCGATTGCACGTTCGCGCTGATGCTCGTTCAACCAGTGCTTGATCTTGTTGCGCGCCCTTGAGCTCTTCGTAAAGCTGAGCCAGTCGCGGCTGGGAGCGTGTCCCGCCTGCGTTGTAATTTCGACGATGTCGCCGTTACGCAGCTTGGTTCGCAGTGGAACGATGCGTCCATTCACCTTTGCGCCGATGGTCGTATTGCCGACCTCGGTGTGGATCGTATAGGCGAAGTCGATCGGGCTCGCATCTTTCGGCAGAACGACGACCTTCCCTTTCGGGGTGAAGGTGTAGACCTCCTCCGGGTACAGGTCGATCTTCAGCGTCGACATGAACTCGTTGGGATCGGTCATCTCGCGCTGCCATTCCATCAATTGGCGTACCCACGCGAGCCGCTGTTCGTCTTTGGCGCTTACGTTGTCGGAGGCCTTGTACTTCCAATGCGCCGCAATGCCTTCTTCGGCGACGCGATGCATATCCTCTGTGCGAATCTGCACCTCGAACTGATGACCGCCCTCGGCAATCAGCGTCGTATGCAGCGACTGATACAGATTGGGCCGTGGCATCGCGATGAAGTCCTTGATGCGCCCCGGCACTGGTCGCCAGATGCTATGCAGCAGCCCCAGCAGCGCATAGCAGTCCTGCACGGAGTTGCAGATCACGCGAATCGCGAGCAGGTCGTACACCTGATCTACGGGAATTTTTTGGTCTACGAGTTTTTGTTGGATCGAATACAGCCGCTTGATCCGCGACTCCACACGCCCCTGAATCTTAAATTCCTTCAGCTTGGCCTCAAGCTGCGTCACGATCTTTTGCAGAAACTGTTCGCCTGCCCCGCGCAGCGCGTCTACTTCGGCCGACACCTGCTCATACGCATACGGATCGGTGTATTGGAACGCCAGATCTTCGAGCTCGCCGCGCAGTTTGCCCATGCCCAGCCGGTGCGCCAGCGGAGCGTAGATGTCCAGCGTCTCCCGCGCGATCTTCTGCTGCTTCTCCGGATTCAGGTGCTCGAGCGTCCGCATATTATGCAGGCGGTCGGCCAGCTTGATGATGACGACGCGAACATCGGTGACCATCGCGAGCAACATCTTGCGAATGTTCTCTGCCTGGTGGTCTTCGCGATTGGCAAACTTGATCTTTTCGAGTTTGGTCACGCCCTCGACGATGTGCGCGACCTGGTCGCCAAACCGCTTGGCGATCTCCGCCGAGGTCACATCCGTGTCCTCAACGGCGTCGTGCAGCAAGCCCGCGGCGATCGCGGTCGAGTCCATCTTCAACTCGGCCAGCACCTGCCCGACTTCAAGTGGGTGGATGATGTACGGCTCGCCACTGGCCCGCTTCTGGCCCTCATGCTGTTGCAGGCAGAACGTCCATGCGTTGCGAATGATCTCCAGATCGTCGCCGGGCCGGTTCTCATGGACCGTCGCCAGCAGTTTTTGAAACTTGGTATCGACCAACTTGATATCTTTCGGCGAGCTGCCATCGAGATGGCTGGCTGATGACTCATCCACACCGGCGATAATCAAGGGAGTTACGCCGCTCTCCGAACCCGATTTCACCACCGGCTTAGGCTCTGCCTGCTCTTTCTGTTTTACGCGAGAGGTTGCATCCGAGGCCACCGGCGGAGCCGCGACAGGAAGAGCTGCTTCCAACTCGATCCCCGTGTCGGGATAGTTCTGCGGGTGACTCTTCGGTTCTTTGTTCGACTCCGGCTGCGTGCCAGCCCGCGAAGAGGCTGGATGAGCGGTTGCCATAGGTCATTATAGGCTGACGCTGCAAACGTGCTCCATTGATCCAGCCTCGCAAAAATCCCTAGGTGTTTAGTCCCGGCATTTGGTGGAGACGAATCCGTACCATGCGCTGGCTTTATGGGGCTTCAATTCTTTACGTTCATGGCATCAGAGTCTACTGCCTTCTTCCCTGTAATGCCTTCCAATCCAGCCAACAGACCGCGGTAGTCGCTCTTGTCAGCTTGATACGCTATCCCGCCTTTCTTGTCTCCGTCGGCCCAGGTAATGCCAATAAAGTGCTTCTTCGACTTGGTCAATGCCAAGAGCGCGCCTATACCCAACGTGAAGACTGCAACGCCGATAGCGGCACCAATGCGCCGGTGAACATCCTGTCCATAGCTGATCTCCGTCACTGCCGCAGCCGGGATGTTTGCTATCTCCTCTTTCCCTTTCATGATCCGTATGTGGTCGGCACCAATGTACAGCTTCATATCGGTATTGGCTTTTACATTGGGAATAGATCCGCCATCATAGACAATCTTGTAGCTGCTATCACTAGCGAAGGCGGACATAGGCAACAAAATACAGAGAAGAGCAGCGAGCATCGTTTTCATATTTAGATCTCCATGAGTTCCGACTTCAAATCCTAGTGACTCCATGGAATCAGAGGAATACGTCTAATAGGTCAGCGGTTTTCTCCATTGACTACCCCGCCTCCGAAATGAAGCGCTCCCTCGCACTAACCCCGGAGGCAGTCAGTCGGCACGAAGCCCAGCGCGGAAGGAAGCGTTCCAAGCGCTCCACTCCAACTCAACCTACGGTTGGATTCCGCGCGAGATTTTTTTGATGAGAAACTCCTGAAACAAGGCGCTGATTGCGCTTGAGGCAGTGCCAATGAGCGAATTCGAGATCGTCAATCCAACCCCGTCGCGATCGGTCGAGGGGTAGTAGAGGTTCGAGATCCCAGCCGCAGCCAAATTGCCGAGCACATTGGAGTAGTTCGGCTGCCAATGCCCGTTGTCTCCCTTGCAGATGACAACGCTCCCAATGGCATACAGCGCGCGAGACGGGATGCTTCCTGTGCCTTTATAAAAATAGCGAGGGTCCTGGTGAAGGATCGAAGGAAGAACAGCGCCGCCTAGCATGGTGCCGATAAAACTGTCGGCATACGAGGCGCCAAAGCGTTTTGCATAGCCCTGCGCGCCCTGGCCATACCCACTGAAATCGTCCTGCCACTGCTCAACGCCGGCGACTGCTCCAGAGATCGCAATCGATACCGGATCGATCGTTGACCTCAGGGCGAGTCGGAACTTCTGCCCGGAGCTCAGCGGAGCCGCATTCCACACATAGGTCACGTAGAAGTTGGGGAATATGCCGAGCACACGCTGCTTCTCCTCCGCCAGCATCTGCTCCTCAGCCACTTCGTGCGGCGAGAGCGCCTCAATATTTGTAGTGAGGGGCGCCACCTCCAACACGATAGGCGGCATTTCATAACTCTGACCGGGTAGGAGAACCAGATCAGTTGCCACCACCCAGCTCGCGAATCCGGGTGACGAAACCGTGAGCTTGAATGTTCCGGGTTCGACGGTGTTGAACTGGAAGGAGCCGCCGTCGTCGGTTGTCATCGTGCGCGGCGTCTTGGATCCGTTGATCTCAAGCGTGACGTGAGCGCCCGTCACCTGGGCTCCATTGGCATCCAGCACGATGCCGCTGATGCTTCCGCCCGATTGCCGTTCGGTCGCCTGCGGATCAGCCGCCCGCGCGCCGGGCGCTTCGGGCAACTCGGCGCGAGCCACGGGTGCGACGGCGTTTTGGTGTAGGGAGGCCTGCGTTGCGGCCGAGTTTTGGAGAGCCAGGGGAGCAGCTTCGGGCTGAACCTGAACGGACTGTGCGCGGGCATGCGGACCAGGCACCACGCCCAGCAACGTGGTCAGGACAATCGCGCCAGAGATGCGCAAGCGATACATATCAGCTAAATTTCCATTTCAAATTCCACCTCAATCGTTTCCATGAGGAACGGATCTATGAGGAACTGACGTTGCGGACCCTCGATTAGTCTTATCGGATTGGTCTTTTAGCCGAAGATCGCATCGGGATGCTCTACAACTCAAGCCGATCGACTGCGAACTCTGCTGCAATCTGCATAGAAGTCCGCAATCCGAAGAGAACCGGCCACCCTTGTCCATAAATTCGTTCTGATCCGAGCAGTCCACGCTGAGATGCCTTACGACTTGCCCGCCAATTGCCGCAGTACATACTGGAGGATGCCGCCGTTCTGGTAGTAGAGGATCTCCTGTGGGGTGTCGATCCGCACGGTCGCTGAAAACTCCGTCGTCTTGCCGAGGTCGGACTCCGCAAACACCGTGACGACCTTTCCATCGGCGAACTTGCCATCCAGCATTGCCTTCAACTGGCCTGGCGTATCTCCGATCGCGAAGACCTCCTCGCCCGAAAGATGCAGCGACTCGGCGTTCTGCCCGGGCAGGAACTGAAGCGGCAGAATCCCCATCCCGACGAGGTTCGACCGGTGGATGCGTTCGTAGCTTTCGGCGATGACGAACTTGATGCCAAGCAGCCGTGGCCCCTTTGCCGCCCAGTCGCGCGATGACCCTGAACCGTACTCCTTGCCCGCCAGAATGGCCAGCGGCGTGCTCCGCTTCGCGTACTCCACCGAGGCGTCATAGATTGACATCGGGATATCTTCCGGCAGCAGCCGCGTCACTCCACCCTCGGTTCCGGGGGCGAGCTTGTTCCGCAGCCGCACATTTGCGAAGGTGCCGCGCACCATCACCTCGTGGTTGCCGCGCCGCGATCCATAACTGTTGAAGTCCGACGCCTTTACCCCGTGCTCGATGAGGTATTTGCCCGCCGGTCCATTCAGCTTGATCGAACCCGCCGGCGAGATGTGGTCGGTCGTGACGGAATCACCCAGCACCGCCAGCACCCGCGCTCCATGAATGTCCTCGACAGGCGCAGGCTTCGCTGGCATGCCGTCGAAGTAAGGAGCCTTGCGGATGTACGTCGAATCGGGCTCCCAGCCATACGTGTCGCCATCGGGAAACTTCAGGCTCTGCCAGTTGTTGTCTCCCTCGGAGACCGTGCTGTACTGGTGCCGGAACATCTCCGAATTGATCGATGAGTTTACGGCCGCCGAGACCTCCGCCTGCGTCGGCCAGATGTCCTTCAGGAAGACAGGCTTACCATCCCTGCCATGTCCCAGCGGGTCCGTCGTGAAGTTGTGTCCGATATGCCCGGCCAGCGCGTACGCCACCACCAGGGGCGGACTCATCAGGTAGTTCGCCCGGACCTCCGGCGAGATACGTCCCTCGAAGTTCCTGTTGCCCGAGAGCACCGACACTGCGACCAGGCCATGGTCTTCAATCGACTTCGAAACATCGCTCGGCAGTGGTCCCGAGTTTCCAATGCACGTTGTACATCCATACCCCACCACCTGAAACCGCAGCTGATCGAGATACGGCATCAGCCCCGCTTTAACGTAGTAGTCGGTGACCACACGCGAACCCGGCGCGAGCGACGTCTTCACCCACGGCGGTGTGCTCAGGCCCTTCTCCACGGCTTTTTTGGCCAGCAGCCCAGCCGCCATCATTACGGTAGGGTTCGAAGTGTTCGTGCACGAGGTGATCGCCGCAATCACAATGGATCCATGGGTAAGATACTTGTCCGGGTCCACGCCAAACCGGGTTCGTATCGATACATGCGGCGCCTCCAGGCTGGGCATGGTCTGGTCGTGAATCGTAATCACGGGCACGGTCGGATGCTCCACCACCGGAGCCGACGCCCCGACGCTGCTGGTGACATCGCCCGACGCCGAAGCGGTTCCACCCTCACCCTCCCAGCGCACCATCTGCCGGGCGACCTGCGAGTTTCCATTCGGCCCCAGCAGCCCGGGGAGATGCTCCTTGAAGCTCGCCCCGGCCTGCGACAACGCGACACGATCCTGCGGACGCCTCGGCCCCGCCACGCTTGGCTCTACCGTCGCGAGGTCCAGCGCGATCGTCGCCGAGTACACCGCTTCGGGGGAGTCCGCCGTATGGAACAGCCCCTGCTCGCGGTAGTACGCCTCCACCAGCGCGATCTGCGCGGCAGGTCTACCCGTGAGGGTAAGGTAGCGCAGCGTCTCCGCATCTACTGGAAAGATCCCGCACGTTGCTCCATATTCGGGAGCCATATTCGCAATCGTCGCGCGGTCGGCCAGCGGCAGTTCGGCGATCCCCGGTCCATAGAACTCCACAAATTTTCCGACGACTCCCAGCTTCCGCAGCATCTCGGTCACCGTCAACACGAGGTCGGTCGCAGTCGTTCCTTCCTTCAGCCTGCCCGTCAGCTTGAACCCAACCACCTGCGGGACCAGCATCGACACCGGCTGTCCCAGCATCGCGGCCTCGGCCTCGATCCCGCCCACACCCCAGCCCAGCACGCCGAGGCCATTCACCATCGTCGTATGCGAGTCGGTCCCGACGAGGGTATCGGGATAGGCAAACGCACGAGCCTCCTCCACGCTGGCTTTATGTCCCGGGACGGCGACAGCGTCGAGACTCCGTTCTGGCGACGTCGTGAACACCACCCGCGCCAGATATTCCAGATTCACCTGATGGCAGATCCCCATTCCCGGCGGGACGGCGGAGAAATTAT
>Ga0209624_10002965_pt1 | contig 12302 bp, 7 predicted proteins | sample JacPinW_OM2H0_O1_FD_188565 | JGI IMG/M metagenome (GOLD analysis project Ga0209624, IMG submission 188565) | Forest soil microbial communities from Algoma, Ontario, Canada - Jack Pine, Ontario site 1_JW_OM2H0_O1 (SPAdes) (version 2) | ecosystem: Environmental > Terrestrial > Soil > Boreal... | reverse complement strand
TTGAGTATCGGCAGCCGCACGAGGTTGGCCAGCGGTTGCCAATCGCTCACGACGCCTTTGGAGTTGATCCGGAATTGCAAGGGGCCGAATGCTGCCCCGCCGAACACTTTCGCCGGATTGAGTGTGACCACCGCAACCTGCGAATTCTCCAGCATCACGCCGCCGTTGCTGAAGCTCAAGGTGGTGGTGGACGATTCATCGCCGGTGGCGACTTCGACATTTTCATCGTGGGCAAACACCGCGGGCGATTGCGTGCGCAGTGAAAACGTCAGTGTCGCGTCTTGAGGCAATTCGCTCGGCTCAGTCAATTGGATGTTGCTGTCGTGGCTCGATGGAGATGATTGTACGTTCATTCCCAGCAAGGTCACGGCCGGCCGTGGTGTATCGATGTTGCCGAGCAGCGGAAACACGCGGCCGTCCGTTAAGGTCACTTTCACTGGGACGCCGCGTTCCGGCTTCAGCCCCATCACTGGCTGCGGGTCCTGAGCAACCATCGGCAATTCGTCGACACCATGCTTCGACGTGAGCTCTCCCGGGATGAATACGTTGCCTTTGAACGTCATGCTGGCGACCTCGTCGAGGCGGTTGCCCTTGAGGATGCCGACGATATCGCCGGAATGAATGGTAAACCCGTCGATTCGCCCAGCATCGGCGAAGGTATGAATCTGGATGGGTTCGGGTTGATTGTTGCCGTACTGGGTCACCAAAAGGGTCATCGCTCCCGGCGATGCGTCTTGCAGCGGCAGCTTGATCTCGACTTCGTCAGGCCGGGTCGTTTTCCAATCCACCTTCAATTGTTTGCCGCCCGGATCCTTCAGCATGATGCCGTCGACGCAGCTCACGCTGTCGGCTTGCAGATGAATCGTGTCCTGGCGCCCGACGATCAGCGCGGCTTCATCGCCCGCAGCCAATTCCCATGATTTTGCGTGAACATTGATCAGGCGAAAGGTCGGGCCCTCGTACGGCTCGAATCCCCAATATCCCTTGAGCGATGCATGAATGCTGTCGCCAAGAACAGCACTTCCCAAGGCGGTGGTATCGACTACATAGCCGCCTTGTATGGGATCGGACTTTGCCGGCAAGGCAATGGCTTTGCCATCTCTGCCGGTTACAGTGAGCGTGAGGCCGTGTGCATATCCTGTGGAAAATGCCAACGGCGCACCGTCGACAGGCAGCACCAGCGTCGAACGTCGAAGGCAGAAAATTTCCTTTGGGTCGACCGCGTGCAGCGGAGGCAACTGCGCCGACTCGACCGCCGGGAGTGCAATCACCAATACCGACATGGGGCTGTGGAAGGAAGGCGCCGTATTGAGCGTCAAGGCGAGCTTGTCTTCGCGCTGCGAGGCCAGCGCAGGAATATATTGATATTGCGCAGTGCGAAACGAATCCAAGATGCGTGCAATGTCCAGCACCGAGGCGATGTAAGGACTGTAGAAGCCATAGCTCAGCTGCGGGGTATAGCTGGCCTCCATGGCCAAATCGCTGCCGGGACCCGTGGTCAAGGCTTCGACAATCGATGTGCTGTGGCCGTCGTTCATAATGAGCGACTCTTGTCCCTGCGTGAGACAGGACGCTTGCAGTTCGGGAATCCTGTCCAAACATTTGTCCTCGACCTTGATGGCGAGGCTGCGGGCCAGCAGCGGCGCCGCTTCCTTCAATTTCGCAGGATCGCCGTCATTGAGAACGTGAATAGCCGACAGAAAGCGCTCCAACCGCGAACGGTCGAGCGCCGCCTGGTTCAGATCCTGCGAGGTACGAACGAACGCGCCGGGTCGTCCGCGCACGGCGCCGATCAAAGTTCGCAGATCGCCGCCGGTGTGCGGCGCGAGGAACAGGAGTACCTGTTGAGCGCCCTGCGGCACCGTGACGGTCAGGCCGTCCTTGCCGCATTTCGCCGACCAAATCTTGCAGGCGAAGAACCATTTTTCGGGCGGCGGGTTCGTCGAGCCGCTCAAGAACGCCGCTACCATTAAGTATTCGACAGACTGCGACTCCGGCAGATCAGCCTTTATCCACACCTGATCGCCGGGCGCAAGATTCGGGACTTGTGAAGCAGGGAGCGTTACGCCGGCACGGGTCACCTTGACCTCCAGCGTAGGCCCGGCGAGGTCGAATGGCGCTGGGACCGCTGTTGCGAGGGACGTAAAGGTACTGGCCAGCAGCAGGAAAACACATTTTTTGAGCATCAGTCTTTAGAACCTGTTGGGTCAGTAAGGCGCCCATTAGAGTGTACGCCGTTGTAAGAGTTCGCCCCGACATGCAATTAGCGGCGAGGATATAAGTGTCCTACATGCCTATTGGGATTCTGCATATGCGCGAATGTAATTTGAAGTCCTTAGGTGCTGCCCTCATGTCGCTTTAAGTAGACAGGGCCAACCGCGGAGGTCTCGTGAGCAATTCTGAAGTTATTCATACCAGCGATGCAGGGTTCGAGAACGAGGTGCTGAAGTCGGATGTGCCCGTGCTGGTGGACTTTTGGGCTGATTGGTGCGGCCCCTGCAAGATGATTGCGCCAATCCTTGAAGAAGTGGCTCGTTCCCAACAAGGCAAAATTCGAGTCGCGAAGCTTAATGTCGATGACAATTCGGCGACGGCCGCCAAATTCAACATTCGCAGCATTCCGACCCTGCTTTTGTTCAAGAAAGGAGCGCTCGTCGCCCAAAAAGTGGGAGCTGTGTCCCAATCCCACCTGCTCGCATTTCTCGAGGGCCACCTGCGAGACACGGCGGCGTGACCGGCGCCAAGGCGCCTATCGTTTCCGCAGCCGCGCGGCGGGGGATTTTTTGCTTCGTGAGGTGCCGGCGCGCGCCTTGCCTGCGCCCTGCACTTTGTGAGCACGGATGATGGCCGGAATCAATCCGGGAAACCGCCTCTCCAGCTCGGCGCTGCGGGAGGTATTGTGCATTTCGACGCCGCGGCGCTCGCCGCGAATCAACCCGGCCTCTCGCAACGCCTTGAAATGCTGCGACAACGTGGACTTGGGAACGTCCCGTTCGCTCATGCGCAGAAAATTCGAGCAGTTTTGCGAACAGTCCGAACCCGCGATATCCACATAGATCGCCGCACGCACCGGATCGGAAAGCGCATGCAGGATCGTTTCCACGGTCACGTCGTCGATCGAAGGATGAAACAGCGGTCTCATGATCGAATTGTACGAGCTCTTGACAAGTAGTTCAATAGTTCGTAAATTCGGAACTAACGAAGTACGGAACCAGAAGATCATATGAGGCAATCCATGAGTAATCTCGCCGGAAAAGTCGCTGTCGTCACGGGCGCATCAAAGGGTATTGGGGCTGCCATAGCCCAAGCGTTGGCCGCAGAGGGGGCCTCGGTGGTGGTCAACTATGCCACCAGCAAAGCCGGTGCAGACGCGGTGGTGGCGGGCATCAGTAAGGCCGGCGGGAAGGCCTTGGCAGCAGGCGGCGATGTATCGAAGCCCGCGGAGGCGCAGGGAATCATCGATGCGGCCGTGAAGAAATTTGGGCGGCTCGATATCCTGGTGAACAACTCAGGCGTCTACGAGTTCAACCCCATCGAGCAAGTCACGGAAGAGAATTTCCACAGAATGTTCAACATCAACGTCCTCGGCGCCCTGCTCACAACCCAATCCGCGCTCAAGCACATGAGTGAAGGCGGCAGCATCATCAATATCGGGTCCGCGGTTAGCCGCCTGACGCCGCCGAATTCGGCTGTTTACACGGCGACCAAAGCCTCGCTCGACGCCATTACCGGAGTGTTGTCCAGGGAATTGGGAACGAGAAAGATACGGGTCAATTCCATCAATCCCGGCGTCGTGGAGACGGAGGGTACGCGAAGCGCGGGCATCGTAGGCTCCGATTTTGAGAAAGGGATTCTCGAGCGAACACCGCTGGGCCGCACCGGGCAGCCCAGTGATATTGCGGCGGTGGCGGTGTTTCTTGCCTCGGACAGTTCGGCGTGGGTGAGCGGAGAAATCATCATTACCAGCGGCGGGTTGCGCTGATGCTTCGCAGGGCTCTTCATCTCGTCTGGCGAGAAATCAGCTCGTGGGGATCGGGGATCGATTTCTCGTTCTATGACCACTTGCAAGATCGCATCGACCAGCTTGAACAGGAACTTGCCCGCACGAAAGGGCTGCCGAGCGATGCCCCGAGCCATTTGCCGTCAAACCCCAGCATGGAAGGGTCTGCTCAATGCTGCTGACGATTGGCTCCATCAACGCTAAACTGCGCGCGGGCGCCCGTAGCTCAGCTGGATAGAGCACCTGGCTTCGAACCAGGGGGTCGGCGGTTCGAATCCGTCCGGGCGCGCCAAGATTTTTCTAGACTTGAATACCGCAAATTGCAATTGAATTGCCAAATGGCCGCAATTCGAACCGCCGACAGACAACAAGGCGCCTAAGATATGGCGTCATACTTCGTGCGGAATCGCTAGGACATTCATAAAGGCGGGAGCGTAAGCGAGGCGGTCTTGCCTTTAGTAGCTATGTAACGGTTCAGCGAAGGATCGAGTCCCACTGCAGTCACAATGTCGTTGTAAGCATCAGTCGAATCGCCGAGGTCTCCGAAGGCTGCGCCACGGAGGAAAAAGGCCCGAGCCAACTTCGGATCGAGTCGGATCGCTTCGGCCTCGTCCTTTACAGCACTTTCGTAGTCACGTTGCAGCAGGCACACGTGTCCTCGTTCGCTCCACAACGCAGCCGTTTTCGGCTGCAAGCGGAGCGCCTCTGAAAAGTCCGCGAGTGCGCCGCTGAAGTTCTTTTGAGTCAGGTAAACTATTGCGCGCTGACGCAGCGCCAGGACAAGTTTGGGATCGATGCTCAAGGCTGTGTCGAAGTCCCGCAAGGCCGCGTCGACATCAGTTTGCGCTGCGTAGAAAACCCCGCGGTAGTAGTAAGGACGAGCGTTTTTGGGAGCTAATTGGACGGCTGTATTGTAATCATCAAGCGCATGCGGCTTATCGCCCTGGGCATAATAAGCCATGGCACGATTCACAAACGGATAGAAGCGGTCGTGGCCCTCAAGTAATTTGCGGTCCAGTAACTCGGTGCATGCCTGAATGGCCGCGGGCGGCGCGCTCTTCCCGTCGCGATTGATGCACTTGTCGATTACGATACGCGTGTCCCTATCGAGCTCAGCCTCACACGTAGCCGCTGCCGTATAGTCCGGTGCTCCTGAACCTGTAAGAGTTGAACTTGGAGCATACACTCCATAGCATTCTGTGAATTTATCCGGTGCAAGTTTTGGTATCGGCGGCACTTTGCCGGTGACTGTAATTGACGGTGTACTCATTGCTGGTGGCGTTGTGGCCGCATCGGTGTCGGGCGGAGTTGCGCGATCTGCGGGCGGGTTGCCGGGCGACTGACTACTCTGATTGGAATTGTCTAGAGCGTCCGCCGCCATTGCAACGAAAAGCAACGCTGAGAGTTGCCACGAGATTAAGTGCCGCATGGTCTGCACCCCAGAACGAGCTAGTTTGCGAATCGGCCAGACCGGTCAAGACCGCGCTTGCGTCCCCGACCGCGCGTGGCTTCCCCATTGCTACAGGATCGACCCACGTTAGCTCAGTTTAGACGCTGAAACATTAACTAAAACTGGGCGATTTATTAACTAAGTAGCAGTCCGAGTGCGCAGCCGGCCCTCGAAATCGCGCTTTCCGAGCGGCACACCCCGCGTGCGCAGGATGTCGTATGCGGTGACGGAGTGGAAATAGAAGTTGGGCAGCGAAAACGAAAGGATGAGGGTCTCCGACGTGAAGGCTAGCCTCCGCGGGCCGATCTGAAGGTCTAGGTCCTTGCCCGCCCAGCTGTTGACCTCGTCGGGGGTGTACGCCTTCAACGCCGTTTCCGCCTTGCCGATCATGGCCTGCAGGTCGGCGAAAGGAACCGGTCCGACCAGTGCGGGCGGGGCGAACACGCCGGTCTTCGCGGCCTCCAGCCCCCACACTGAATGATGCCAGGCCGCTTCGATCTGAAAATGGAAGGGTGCCATATCGTCAAAGAGCCGGGCGTGCACGAAGTCGTCCGGATCTGCCCGGGTCTCGGAGCAGTGCCTGACCGCGCGGTCGAGGAAACCCCCGACGGCCTTCACGGTCTGCAGGAAGGTCGGCACGCTCAGGTCGTAGAGTGATATCGCCATCGGCTTCCCCTTAGCTTAAACCGGCTTCCGTTAGTGCCGGCGAACGCAGACACCGGCGCTCGGTTTCATAGTCGTCACTGAGGATAATTTATCAGGCGCAAGCGAAGCAAACCTGTTGAAGCTCAGTCACTAAGGAATGCGCTGCGCTGGAGTCGAGGACGTACAGATCGCAGGCGGCGAACGCCGTCACAGGGAAGTGGCGGCTGGTAACGCGCCCCATTGGGAATCACCGCTGCTCGATACCGCGGTCTGCAGCGGGCTCACCGACCGGAAGACGGATGAAAAACGTCGTCCCCTTGCCGCACTCGGTTTCGAAACGCAGCGTACCTTGATGCTTTTTGACGATGACGCTGTGGGCGATTGCGAGCCCTTGTCCGGTGCCTTTGCCGACTTCCTTGGTCGTAAAGAAGGGATCGAAGACTTTCTCGCGCGCCGCTTCGGGAATGCCCGTGCCGGTATCGCCAATCGCAATCTCAACTTCGTTGGCGTCGAGCCGGGTACGCACCGTGAGTTGCCCCATAGCGCCACTGTCCTTGACCACATCCGAGATCGCGTGGGCAGCGTTGACCAGCAAATTGAGCACCACCTGATTGATCTCGCCGAGATAGCAGGGTACCGGCGGTAGTTCACCGAAATCCGTGTCGACCTCGGCGACATACTTGTACTCGTTGTGCGCAATGACGAGTGTGCTCTTAATCGCCTGATTCAAATCGGCGAGTGTCTTGTGTGCTTGGTCCGGATGGGCGAATTCTTTCATCGAGCGCACAATCGTTGCGATGCGGCCGAGACCTTCCAGAGAGCTGTCAAGCGCATCAGGTGCGTTCTGCATGACGAAGTCGACGTCGGCAGCCTTTTCCGCCTCAGACGCGAGTCGCGCTGCTGAGGCAACATCCCCGGACGACTCGACCGCGTGCTGAAGGCGCCGGTAGGCTTGAATCACTGCAGCAACATCAGTCATAGCGGTGCGTACGAACTGCACGTTGTCGGAGACGAACTGCACCGGCGTGTTGATCTCGTGAGCGACTCCCGCCGCCATCCGGCCGACGGACTCGAGCTTTTGCGCCGCGGCGAGTTCGCGCCCGAGGCGTCGCAGCTCGGTGACATCGAGCATGAGACCGCGCAGATATTTTGCACCCTTCACCATCTCGCAGGTTCCCGTCCAACGCACTTCGGTGCGGCGGGCGTTGCCATAGGACAGCGGCGTCACGAATTCAAACAAGCCGATCTTGCATTCATCGAAGCGTTGCCGAATCTCTTGATTCGTTTCTCGAGGAACGACGATATCCAAAGCGCCCGGCGCCTTCCACTGGGATTCTGGGATACCGGAGTCGACGATGGACTGCGCGCCGATATAGGTAAAGCAGCTGCGGGCGAGATTCAATGTGAACGGAATCGCACTGGTGCTTTCCGCCATGAGTCTGAACATCTCTCGCCTCTGCTCGAGGTGCCAGCTCATCCGGCCCAATAAGCCCGTGAGCGCTACGACCACGGCGCTTGCCAAAGCCGCCCACCCGAGGTATGCACGCGTTTGGGCATGCGCGGGGCCCATTTGCTCATCCACGGAAAGTCCGACGAGCACGGCCAACGGAAAGCCGTAGAGTTCGCGTGCGCTCATCCAGCGCCGCGTCCCGTCCCAGGGGCTCATTGAGATCGCAGCGTCCGTCTCGGTGGCGTCGGGGTCCTGCACCGCGGCGGCATAGTCGATCCTCTCGCCTGAAAACAGGGCGTTTCCCGTGCGCCTGACTTGAGAGAGACCGTCGGTGCCGATCAGGCTCAAGACGCCGTGCTCGCCGAGCTTCGACGCATCGTAGCCACTGACGAAATACGCCGCGTCGACACTGACGATCACGACCCCATCAAACGCGCCATTCGAGGTGTTGAGCCTCCGGCTGAACGGCAATTTCGCATCGCCCGTTGGGCCCGTCGGCAGATGTCCAATGACCAATGCGTCGCTCTCGCGTTGTTTGCGAAAGATGTTCTGATCGGCAACATTCTGTTTGCCGATCGGCCGCGTGCTGTCCACGATGGTGCCGTCAGCATCGGCAATGCTGACGACGAACAGCATATCCGGCGGCAACAGGCCCTTCTCTTTGAGATCCGCAAGCGTATGGCCCACTATACGTTGGGGCCAAAGTCTAACGAGATTCAGTGTCAGATCGATCTCACGTAAATTGCGCACTACCTGAGCCTCGTAGGCGCTCAAGAGGACGCTGTTCGATGCCGCAGCGGCGTGCGCGGCAGCAACATCTTTGACTCTGATGACACTGAAGGTCGTGGCCCAGATCAGGGCGAGCGTGAGCACCGCGATGAGGGGGAACAGAACCTGCGGCTGAGCGGCCCGACGCGATCCGCGACGCAATGTATCTGTCCAGGGCGTGAGTTCCTTGTCGAGCATCAAGCGCATCCGGCTTGCGCCTGCAACAGCGCGGTAAACTCTCGCGCCGAAACGGGCTTGTTGAAATAAAAGCCTTGGAATTCACCGCAGGCGTGCTCACGCAACAGATCGGCCTGCTCCTTTGTTTCTACGCCCTGAGCCACCACGGTGAGGCTTAAGGACTTGCCCATCGCGAGAATGGCGTCCGTAAGATTGCTGTTTGCACCGCCGGCGGCGAGGTCCCGAATGAACGAACGATCGATCTTGATGGTATCGAGCGGAAATTGCCGCAGCGTGGATAGCGATGAGTACCCGGTTCCAAAATCGTCGATGGCGATCTTGACCCCTAGGGCTTTGAGCGCTGTGAGAATCCGTAGAGTCTTCTGTATGTCATGGATCAGCAATCCCTCGTGAACTTCAATCTCCAGAAGGCGTGCCTCCATGCCGGTGGAGCTTAGGATGGAAGCGATGTCGTAGAGCAGACGTTCATCGGAGAACTGCCGTGCCGAGAGGTTTATCGCAATGCTCAAGCGGGGAAGGCCCTGCTCAGCCCAGGCGACGTTTTGCCGGCACGCGGTCTCAAGCACCCACTTGCCGATCGGCACGATGAGCCCCGTCTCCTCGGCCACCGGAATGAACTGCATGGGTGCCACGACGCCCAAGTCCGGATGCCTCCAGCGCAGCAGCGCCTCCATTCCCGATATCCGGCCGCTCGCAGTATCCAGTTTGGCCTGATAATGCAGTTCGAACTCGTCGCGCTCGAGCGCGTGCCTCAAGCTCGACTCCAAGGTGAGCCGTTCGAGCGAATTCGCGTTTAGCTTTTCTGAATAGAATTGAAAGTTGTTCTTGCCGTCTTCCTTGGCCTGATACATTGCGATATCGGCGTTTTTCGTCAGCGTCAGTTCGTCTACGCCGTCGATCGGATAGGTGCTGATGCCGATGCTTGCCGTGACTCGAAATTCCTGGCCGAGCAAGACAAAAGGCTTGGCGATAGCAGTAATTATTTTACGGGCCACCGTCGCCGCATATTTTTCTTCCCCGAGTTCTGTCAACAGCGCGACGAACTCGTCGCCCCCTAACCGCGCGACCGTGTCACTGTCACGAAGACATGCCTTGAGCCTGTTCGCGACCTCTCTTAGCAACTCATCGCCCGCTTCGTGGCCGAGGGTATCGTTGATTTGCTTGAATCGATCGAGGTCGATGAATGCAACTGCCAGTCTTCGCTGGTGACGCTGCGCTTGACTGATAGCTTGACTTAGAAGCTTGTTGAAGAGACTCCGATTGGGCAGCGCCGTGAGACCGTCGTGATACGCAAGATACTCGACGCGCTCAGCATGCTTCACTTTCGCGTTGCTCTCACGCTCGCGGGAGCGGGCCAGCTGCCAGCTCATGCGGCCCAACAGCGTGGTCAGTAACACCAGCAAGCCGCTGCCGATGGTGGCCCGCCACAGATAGGCATGGGCGTTGCGATGCACCGCGGCCAACTGCTCGTCCTCGGACAAGCCAACGATGACGGCCAGCGGGAACTCGAAGAGCTGTTGCGTGGCGGTATAGCGAAGAATGCCATCCCAGCGATTGCTCGTGAGCGAGACCGTGGGATCTCCTTGGTCCGCACCGGGTACCGTCACCGCGTAGTTGACGGCATCGCCCGCGCTTAAACTTTCGCCCGTGCGCCGAGCCCGAAATATTCCATCTGTTCCCAGTAAGCCGAGTGTGCCCTGTTTGCCCAGTTGTGCTACCTCGTAGCCGCTCACAAAATAAGAAGCGTCAACCTCGAGCAAGGCCGCGCCCGCAAACGACCCATCGGACGCATTGAGTCGGCGGGCGAATTGCAGTGTCCAGTCCTCCGACCCTAGGTTCTTTCGCGGCTTATCAACCCACAGCGAGTCGCTTCCGCGGAGCGCCGGCATGATCCCAGCACCGCCGTCGCTACGGACTTCTGCAGGGCGAGTACTTGCTACGACCGCGCCGTCGCTATTCACGACCCGGACCACGAACAAGACGTCCGGCGGCAGCAAAGTCCGCACCTTCAAATCCGATAGCGCCGCCGCGGCGCCTTTGGATTCAGAGACGTATTTGACGAGTTTCAATGTCTGGTCTATTTCGCGCAGCGCCCGCACCACCTGTGCGTCATAGGTGTTGACCATCTCCAGGGCGGCGGCGGCCGCGGCCGTCTCGGCATTGGTGCGCTCAACTTTGGTCAGATTGAACGTCGCGCTCCAGATCATGCCGAGCACCAGAATAGTCAGCGCGGGAAACAGAATATGCGGTTCGGTGAGCCGGGTCAGCCAGGTTCGCAACCCTGTGTTTGCATGACTTCGCATGGCGGCCATGCGTATCGTCTCGTCAAAAGGAGCTCTTGCGGTACTGCTCATAGGGTTCGATCACTCGATGTCCCAAAGGACCTCAAATCGGTGCCATTCAGGTATTCCCTGAGCTACGGGTCGACAACCCCGGCGGGCCTCAGTTGAGGGACATGACGCGTTTGGATGCGATTCCACGCGTGTGCTCGGCTATCGGCAGATGCGCCAAGGACTTGATGAAATGCCATCGACTGCCGCTTAAGCATGTCCGTTGGCGGCCGATACCTATCCCATCGATGACTGCGTGGTAGCGCGCGCGGATGTTGCAACTAGCTCTTTAAGAGCGCGGATCCGATATGCGCCGACTTAACGTACCGACTATCCAAGCTATTCAAGCAGTCTTGGCCATAATTGTGACGTGGCGACTGATAACAATCGCCCATGCCGGTGATCAGTCCGGCCCCTGGGTTGGTGTGAGATGACCGGGGTGCCGCACAGGTCCTACAGCCATATCGTCTGCGCCGCCCTCATCGCCATGGGGATGGTGTCGTATTCTGCCTGCGCCTACGCTACGGACAGCGCGGCGGACTCCAACCAATCCATGTTTTCGTTCAGCGGCTTTGGAACATTGGGAGTTGTCCATTCCAACGAGCATGATGCTGACTTTACTTCCACCATTTTCAAGCCCAACGGCGCCGGTTACAGCCACGACTGGAGCCCTGCCGTCGACAGCCTGATCGGCGCACAGGTCATCGCCAATTTCACCCCGCGACTCTCGGCAATGCTACAAGTCACCTCCCAGCAAAACTACGACAACACATATACTCCGCGTGTTGAGTGGGCCAATATCAAGTATGAGCTCACGCCGGAGGCGAGCATCCGCGTTGGGCGAACTGTGCTTGCGAGCTTCCTGGTTTCCGATACACGCAATCTAGGATACGCGAACCCATGGGTACGGCCGCCGGTCGAGGTCTACAGCTTGGTGCCTATCGACAGCAGTGACGGTATTGAGGCGAGCTACCGGGTGCATATTGGAGATTTGATTCAATCGTTTGTGGGGACGTATGGTGTGACCACGTCGAAACAAACGACGGGTGGCAACGCGGATGCGAGGCGCCAGTGGAACATCTCCGATACCCTCGAGTATGGCGCCGCTACACTACGCATCGCGTATCAGCGAGCCAACTTGACGTTAGACGGGCTTAACACATTCTTCGGTGCCTTCGGTCACTTTGGGCCGCAAGGCGTTGCGCTCGAAGCGAAGTATGATCCGTATCGCAAGCCCCTCGAATTCATCGGGATTGGAGCGATGTATAACCCGCGAGACTGGTTCGTGACGGGAGAGTGGGGAACTTCGCAATTTCATTCCGTTATCGGCGAAAGCACCGCCTGGTACGTGAGCGGCGGTTATCGGTTGGCACAGTTCACGCCTTATCTGACTTACGGCGCGCTGAAGGCGAACAGCAATACATCCGACCCCGGCTTAAATGTGTCGGTGTTGCCCCCGTT
>Ga0209624_10002964_pt1 | contig 12309 bp, 8 predicted proteins | sample JacPinW_OM2H0_O1_FD_188565 | JGI IMG/M metagenome (GOLD analysis project Ga0209624, IMG submission 188565) | Forest soil microbial communities from Algoma, Ontario, Canada - Jack Pine, Ontario site 1_JW_OM2H0_O1 (SPAdes) (version 2) | ecosystem: Environmental > Terrestrial > Soil > Boreal... | reverse complement strand
GTTCCTCGGCACGTCGCGCGACGTGTCCTTCAATGCAGACGTGCTGCATTTCAACGCCGGGCTCGTCGCCGTGTTGTTTGCGATCACCGTACCGATTGCGTTTCGGTACGGGCCGCGCGCACGCCCTGGCCAGGCTCGCAGCCCGATCGGCTTCTGGGGCATCCTTGCCAATGTACGACACAATCGGCCGATGCTGCTGTTCCTGCTGAGCTACAGCATCAGCGGCATCAGTCTCGGAGTGTTTCTTGCGCTGTCCTATATCTACGTCGTTAGTTACCTCAAGTTGCCACAGGCGTTTCCGGTCATCTTGCTGAGCTATGCGCTCGCCAACCTGCTCTCCGTCCCAATCTGGCTGCGGATCATCCGCAAGATCGGCAAGCACCGGGCCTGGGCGCTTGGGGTGTTCGGAGATGCACTCATCTATCCGTTTCTGGCGCCGTTGACGCCGGGGCCCGCGAGCTACGTACCGGCGCTTGTGCTGATTACCATCAGCGGCTTTGCAGATGCCGTAAGCCGAGTCGCCTCCGATGCGATCCTCGGAGATATCGTCGACTTCGACGAATTGAGAACCGGCAAGAATCGCGCCGCCAATTACTACGCCCTGAAGTCACTCGTCACCAAGGGCAATATTGCATTGGGCGGCGGCTTCGCGTTCCTCACGATCGGTCTATTCGGCTATGACCCTGCGGCCCCTTCGAACGGCCACTGGGGCGTGTTCGGTCTGCTCCTCACGTTGCTGTTCATCCCTGCGGCGCTGTACGTCGTCTCCGGCCTGTTGATGTGGCGCTTTCCGATCGACAGGCGCCGGCAGGAGATCATTCGCCGCCGGCTGGACGCACGCGCGCTGCGACAGGGGATTCGCCCCGAAGAGGCATTGCCATGATCAAGTAGGACACCGCTACTGCCACCGGCTCAGCACAGCGATGCAACCTCTGATCCGCGACATAAATATTCCCAGCGCGATTCCTTATATCTATCACAGCAATCGAATAAATCAATCAACCGTATCGTGGTGCGGCCATAGACTCCCCGCAACATCTTTTGTTGCGTTCGATCGAGGAGAACAATATGAAGCAGAGGTTATTGATGATGTCGCTGGTTGCGTGTGCGGTCGCTGCGTTACCTTTGATATCAACGGTTGCTGTCAGCGCTTCGGGCGAACCGAGGCCAAATCAGTTCTGGTGGCCTGAGCAACTCGACCTGTCGCCGCTTCGACAGCACGCTGCCGAGTCCAATCCGCTCGGAGAGAACTTCGACTACGCGAAGGCGTTTTTGAGTCTCGACCTCAAAGCCGTGAAGCAGGACATCGCGAAAATCCTGACGACTTCGCAGGATTGGTGGCCGGCCGACTACGGCAACTACGGGCCGTTCTTTATCCGCATGGCCTGGCACGGTGCCGGGACTTACCGTACGGGTGACGGTCGCGGCGGCGCGAGCGGCGCTCAGCAGCGATTCGAGCCGCTCAACAGCTGGCCGGACAACGCGAATCTCGACAAGGCGCGGCGGCTGCTGTGGCCGATCAAACAAAAATACGGTGAAAAGATCTCCTGGGGCGATCTGATGGTTCTGACCGGGAATGTCGCGCTGGAGCAAATGGGGTTTCAGACCTTCGGCTTTGGAGGCGGACGCGCGGATGACTGGGAGCCGGATCTGGTCTACTGGGGGCCCGAGAAGAAGTTTCTTGGCGGCGATGAGCGCTACAGCGGTGACCGGAAACTGGAAAAGCCGCTCGGGGCGTCCCAGATGGGCTTGATTTACGTGAATCCCGAGGGTCCGAACGGCAATCCGGATCCGCTGGCGGCCGCGAAGGACATTCGCGAGACCTTTGGTCGCATGGCGATGAACGACGAGGAGACCGTTGCGCTGATCGCAGGTGGTCACACCTTCGGTAAGGCACATGGCGCGCACGATCCGTCCAAGTGTGTGGGACCCGCGCCCGCCGCCGCCGGTATTGAGCAGCAGGGATTGGGCTGGCAGAACACATGCGGTACAGGCAAGGGGGACGATGCGGTCACCAGCGGCCTGGAAGGCGCATGGTCGTCCAGCCCCACCGCATTTACGATGCAATACCTCAACAACCTGTACGGCTTCGACTGGGTGCAAACCAAGAGTCCCGGCGGGGCGATCCAGTGGACACCCGCAAATGGTCAGGGAGCGAACTTGGTGCCGGACGCACAAGACCCGGCTAAGCGACACGCACCGATTATGTTTACCACGGACATCGCGCTCAAAACCGACCCCAGCTACCGGGAAATCACGACGCGTTGGAGGCAGCATCCCGAGGACTTCAAACTGGCGTTTGCCAAAGCGTGGTTCAAGCTGACCCACCGCGACATGGGCCCGCGCGCACGCTATCTCGGTGCGGAGGTTCCGAGTGTGGATCTGATCTGGCAGGACCCGCTCCCCAAGGCCGACTATAAGATGATCGATGCGGCGGATATCGCGGGCCTGAAATCCAAAATTCTGGCATCGGGCTTGACTGGCCCTGAACTCGTCAGGACGGCGTGGGCGTCGGCTGCCACCTTCCGCGGCACCGACGAGCGCGGTGGCGCGAACGGAGCGCGAATTCGCCTCGCCCCGCAGAAGGATTGGGACGTCAACAACCCCAGGGAACTCGCGAAAGTGTTGCAGCGTCTGGAGGGTATCCAGAAGGAGTTCAACCACGCACAGTCCGGCGGGAAGAAGGTTTCACTCGCTGACCTAATCGTCCTAGGCGGCGGCGCCGCTGTCGAGCAGGCTGCGAAGAAGGCGGGCTACGACGTGAAGGTTCCCTTCACGCCAGGGCGCACGGACGCAGCGCAAGATCAAACCGATCCGGTGTCTTTCACCGTGCTCGAACCCACCGCAGACGGTTTCCGGAACTACTTCGGCAAAGATGTGCGCCGCTCTCCGGCAGAAATGCTGGTCGATCGGGCGAGCAATCTGACGCTGACCGTTCCCGAAATGACCGTTCTAATCGGCGGCATGCGGGTTCTCAACGCGAATGCGGGACAAACGCGATACGGGATATTCACGGATCGGCCTGGGACATTGACGAACGATTTCTTCGTGAACCTGCTCGACATGTCTTATGCGTGGAACAAGTCCGCCGCGTCCGAGGGCATCTACGAAGGACACGATCGAAAGACCGGCGCACTCAAGTGGACGGCGACCCCGGTTGACTTGGTGTTCGGTTCCAACTCCGAACTGCGCGCGGTGGCGGAGGTCTACGCTTCCTCGGACGGACAGGCGAAGTTTGTGCACGACTTCGTGAACGCGTGGACCAAGGTGATGACCCTTGACCGCTTTGACTTGACTTAATTGTTTGGCGGGGCGCGTTTCAAAGCCTGAAGCGCGCCCCGCGTCGAGAATAGGATCACCAAGCCGTGCGAGCGCTAGCTCTGCGGCCGAAGGGCTTCGCGTCGCGTCAAAACGGATCTTGTGCCAACGGGTGGGTTGTCGATGATCAGATCACCCAGCAATGCCAGCTCTTGCGCTTTCGGATAGCCTCGACGCCAAACCAGTCCAATGCGTCGGCTATCATCAGGAGATTGCAGCGGTCGAATGACGAATGATGGCTCCGGACGTTGCGGCGGCAGCGCGGCCAGCGCCGGCAACAATGTGCAACCAAAACCAGCTGCGACCAGCTGGCAGATAGTTTCGAGGCTAACCGCACGGAAATCATCGATCACCTCGTCAACGTCGTCGTTGTCACCAAGTCGACCGCAGGCGGCCAGCGCTTGACCACGCAGACAATGCCCATCGGCTAGCAACAGCAAGGGGATGCCGCGCAAATCGGCTTGGGTGATAGTCTTTAAGTCGGCTAGAGAATGTCCCGGCGGGCAGGCGAGCCAAAATGGCTCGTCAAACAGCGGTAGTTCCTCGAAATCCTCGCCGTCTAGTGGAAGAGCCAACAAGGCCGCATCAATTTCGTAGTTGCGCAGTCGCTCCACCAAGTGCTGCGTCAGATCCTCGTGGACTACCAGCTGCAAACGCTGATAGTGCCTCTTGGCCAGCGGAACCAGCCACGGCAGAAAATATGGCGCCAGCGTAGGGATCACGCCCAACCTCAGCGGTCCCACCAAGGGCCCCGCCGCAGTCCGTGCTGTGGATAACAAGTCATCGACCTGTCTCACGATACGGCGCGCCTTTGCGACGATGTCCCCTCCAATGGGAGTAAGTGAGAAGGATCTTGCGTTTCGCTCGATCAAGATCGCGCCCAAATAGCCTTCCAGCTTTTTGATCTGGGTGCTTAAAGTCGGCTGCGAAACGCAACACTCCTCCGCGGCGCGGCCAAAGTGCTCTTGATCCGCCAGCGCCACCAAATACCTCAATTCCCGTAGTGTCATTCGAATACTTCCAAAACGCCGCACTTGTTGCCTAGCCGGCTTCAGGATAGGCGGACATTGGAGGTTTCTCCAATCAATGGATTTGATCGAAGCGATAGACCGGGTCTATGAACAGATTCCGGTATGGCTGTTCACAAAGTCGAACATGACGTCGGCAAAGTAGTCCCGATGATCGTCTCATTGCGCCTGATTGACTCCGAACGCGACAACAGTCGTTTGACTTTCGCCGCCGACAGCAATCCTCTCAGGCGTTGCTCACCGGTCTCGCTCGTCTCCATGACCGGCACGTGGGTTAATCGATTCATGGCGAACATATTCGACACGGCGACAACGGTAGCACGTTCTATCTGCTTGATATCCGCAACACGGCATCCCGAGATTTCCTGCATGATGTCGCGGACCAGCACTTCGCGACGTGGTATTGCCCAGGACTGCATGTACTGCATCGGCTTCTCGCCTGTTATATCGTAGGCTGTAATCAATCCGACAACGACGCGCCTCCGGTCACCGATCGCGAATGCGCAACGAACGCCCGTGTGCCTCATGTGCTCCAGAGCCTCATCGATCACCGCGGTGTCCGGGACGGTAACGGACGCTCGCTCGCGAAAGTCGGTCATCACTGTTAAGGCTGGATCCTGCGGATCTGCGTACCAGGGTTCAAGACCCGGTATCTGAAGGCTGGTCTTCGTTACTGCGTAGAGTGAAAGAATGTTCATAGCCTACCTCTATGGCGACCCCTCTCGCATTGATAAGGTTGTGCCCGATCCGCTTCCGGCATTTTAGAGATCCGGAATAAAATATGCGACTCGTGTTACGCACTAGACTGTTCGAGACCTGCATTTGTTCCGTTGGGTCTCACAGATCTTTGGCGGGTAAAAACACTCCCGCGGCGATCCGCGGGAGTGTGGCGACCCCTGCGGATCCGCCGCTCTAAATCAGTAGCCAGCTTGTGGAGTGATCGACGCTGTGATGCTTCCGAATACCCCGTCTGTCTGACTTGCGAAGCCTGCCGTATAGAATAACGTGGCAATCGGCTTATCGGCGTCGCCGTTTCCAAATGTGAGCGCCCACAGGCCGGGAAAGGTCAGAGGCTGGCCATTACCCGCCATTAAGGCCCCATTAGCCGTCGCTAACGACGTTCCATTCGGAGAGAAAATGTTTATCGTTCCGTCGCCAAAATTTCCGATCAACACGTCTCCTTCGAGAGACCCGAACCCTGCGGGTGCGATTGCAATTCCCCATGGCGCGTTGAGGGTTCCAGCCGAGGCAAATTCACTAACCAGGTTACCGCTGAAATCGAAGATGTCGACGTAGCCAAGTCCGGCACCCGGGATTTCGTCATGCATGGCTGAATCTTGCTTGGCGAAGGTGACGTATAGCTGGCCGTTGAGCGCGGTTATGCCAAATGGCACGAAACCGGACGGGAGATTGGGGTCAACGAATTTGCCCTGCATGGCGGCAGGCTTCGAAAAGTTCGTATCAAACACGTCTACTTTATTGTTGTGCAGATCCGTTGCATAAAGATAGGTTGCTCCGCTCACCGTACCGATCGCCAGGCCCTTGTACACGGCATGATTCGCACCGTTGACAACCCCATCGTCATACGCGGTAACAGCGGCGGCGCCGCTATCTTGTGCCCATGCAGAAATCAATCCGCCCTCTCCATCAAAGATAAAGAGTGCCGTCTCTTGACCCTTAGACGTCGGAACTAAGAAACCGCCGGCCCCGTTGAAAACCTGACCCGTAGGATTAGCCTGCACGCCCGCAGCTGAAGCGGGAATAGCGATCCCTGTCTCCGCAGAACCCGTAATACTTTGCGTCTCCTGAACGCCGGCGCCGCTATACAGTGTCGACAAATTACTGTTGTTGTCCGAAATCCAAAACGGAAGGCCGGGTGCCACAGCGATTCCCCACGGGTTTTGCAAGTTGGCATCAATTGTCGCTGCAGAAGCTACGACTTCCGTTTTATTGGAGACCAATGCGGTATCGGCGAACGTTGTACTCGATGCCGAAATCATTGACTGATTGCTGCCGCCTCCTCCTCCGCCGCCGCACGCTACAACGATGCCTAGGCAAACCGTACCAGTACCAACCAAGGCAACTGCGCGAATACCTCTACTACGATCCAAATTCATGAGCACTCTCCATTACACCAACAAACGTTGATAACGCGCATGAGTACCCGGTCGAGTCGAAATAGTTGGGACGAATCAGTTGAAATGCAGTTTCCGCGCGAGCGCGAATAAATAAATGAGCTTTTCATTCGAGTTTGACGAAACAATGGAATAAGAACCGCTCGTCAAGAGTCTTATTCAGCGAGTCAATTATGTTGGCGCGAAGCGCGAACTTTGCGCAGCCGGCGGCAAGAGCTTTGCAAAGCACTATTCCGCAGACCAGAGAACACGGATCGCGGCTATTCGCCGTTCCAATGGAAATTAAATGACTGATTCAAAGAGATTCTATTTTGCCGCGTTTTCATTGGTCATTACGCTATCTTCCGTCACAATGCTTTGGTTGCTTTGGCGCTTCCCGATACCAACCTGCACGGGGAGCATTGTGTTGCTTGGCTGCTTGCTTCAATGCATCCGCGTTGCAAGATTGATAGATCTGGTTGTCGGGCTCGATTTAGTCAGTGTATCGGCGCCGGTGATCCGTCGGACCACTGCGTCACCATCACCATATAGGTGGCCAGCGACTCGGGAGCGTGGTTCTGAAACTGCGGGTTCAGCAAAACCGGAGAGCCGGGAAGATCGTTTCCCATGTCTCCATTGTCGGACTGCGGTCCATAAAACATCAGATGCGGATGCCAGTGACCGTTCGAATCGCCGAGATTCATATCCCGCGACATCATGTATGACATCGCTCCCGTCTCCAATGCCGGAACCTCCTTTCTCGCGACCGCCTGTTTGAGGCGCTCAATGATCTTGTCCTGCGACAAGCCGGCCAGGATCATCTCGGTCCTTTTGTAGGTAAATGGCAATACCGACCGTACAGCAGGCGAATTGAAACAGACCGCGCCTCGCATTTTGGGATTCCAGAACTCCCGCCAGCCGAATGGCGACATCCATGATCGCTCGACGATGCACACAAACCCATTTTTTCCCTTCACCGCTGTTTCGTAGCCGTGTTGTTTGAGTACGGCGATAGTGGCGTCGCCCGAGATGGATGCCGGTGCGGCGCTACGTGCCAGGGCTATCTCGGCACTTTCGGTCATCAAATACTGAGCGATCGGCGCCATGCTGGGATAGGATGTTTTCGAATCCTGCGCCTGCCCGACGCCCGCGAGACCGAGCGCGGCCCACAAGACGAGCGCATGGCTCAAGAGGCTCGAGGATATCTTTCGGTTCATGCGGATAGTGACCCCACGGTGGCAATGCGCATCGGGCACATCACTCACCCCTGTGTTTGCGGCGGCCTTGTTTCGCCGTGGGTTGGCGGGGAGCGAAGAGCAACTCGATATGCCGACGCAAATGATCCATGCAATCGGCTGCCACGGCTGGCCCCTGCTTTGCCTTGGCGAGGATGAACGCTCCTTGAATTACAGCCTGGGTGTAAAGCGCCAGGCTCTCGGCGCTAAACGTGCGATCTACGCTGTATAGACGCATTGCTTCGTCGATATCTGCCACAAGGGTTGCGGCGTGCCCGGTGATCGACTTTTCACAGGCATCTCTCACTGCGGGATGAGTCTCGTAAACCTCCTGAATTATCGTGCCGGCGAAACAGGTGAATTCCGGTAGCGAGCCCTTTAGAAGCGCCTTACGAAAGTCGATATAGGCTAGTAAGCGCTCTAAGGGATCGGACAGCGTTCGATATTTTGCAGACAAAAATGTTGGGCTCGTGACACTGATCCAGTGTTCGGCTGCCACAATAGCCAACTCTTCTTTACTTCTAAAATGATGGAAGAAGCTTCCTTTGGTAAGTTCAGCGGCTTCGCAAATATCTTCGACGCGCGTCGCCGTGTATCCCTTGGCGCGAAAAACCAATAGCGCTGCATCGAGCAGCGCTGATTTGGATTCGTGATGCGCATCTGCCATAAAAATGCTCGAAAACTCAGCGTTACCCCTTCCCGGTGCTCACTGCAGATGGAAAGCTGGATTTCCCACCGAAGTAACATTCGACGGCCTTCACCTTGTCATCGCGAAGCCGAAAATATTCCACATTCCGGAAAGTCTTTCCGTTCGTGGTGTGACAGACGTACATCACAAATGCCTCGTTGTCCGTCCCAATCACTTGCTTTAGGTCAAACCTCTCAATATAAGCAATCTGTGTGTCCCAGCATCCTGCCTTGAAAGCGCTTTTACTGATGTGGTCGTCGAGTGGGCTTGAAAATGTGAAGTCGTTCGCCAGCATGATGTCGACTGGATGCCAGTCCTTCGTCTCCCACGCAGCATAATATTTTTGGACAACTTCCTGGCTCTTCGAATGCAGTCCTGTCTCCGCGCTCGCTCGCGCAAGTTGCGGAACGCCCGTCGCCGCAACCAACGCACAGGCACCTGCCTCAAGTACGGTCCGGCGCGACATTGCTTTTTCTGTCATGACTCATTCCCCCTTTACATTTCGCGGCCTGCGAATGTCCATGGTACGCAGACGCGGATCATACCAACCAGGCGGTATGGTGTCAAGACCGACGATCTCTGGCTGAGCGACGCGTTGTCGCTGTCGCCTGCGGTACGCGCGGTGGATGCCAGCGCCCGGACGTAGCTTCGCCCGGCCGCTATCGAGGCGCGCCTGGCCGCCGTGGCGGATAATGCAGCTGCGATGCACCTACTCGAGCGCAAGCAGCAACTTGAACGACTGAACCGTTGCGTTGAGGAAGCACGCGCGGGTTGCGGAAAGCTCGTGCTACTCGCGGGTGGAGCAGGCCTCGGCAAGAGCTCATTGGTCGAGCAATTCGTCTCGGAGCACAGGCGCAACGCACGCACACTCTGGGGCGCGTGCGACGGGCTCTCCACTCCACGCGCGCTCGGCCCCGTGCACGAAATTGCCGCACAAACTTCGGGGCCCGCGGAACGGGCGACGCACGATGCCGCATCGCGTGATTGGCTGTTCCGACTTCTACTCGAGGATCTCGCCCGGCCGGAAGGCGCTTGTCTCGTTGTACTGGAGGACCTGCATTGGGCCGATGCCGCCACGCTGGACTTCCTGCGATTCATCGGCCGGCGTATTCATCGAACGCGCGCGGTCTTTGTAGCCACCTATCGCGATGATGAACTTTCAGCAAGTCATCCCGTGCGACTCGCGCTCGGGGAACTCACCGGGCATCACGTTATTCGTATGCGCCTCGCCCCACTGTCCCTGGCGGCGGTCGAGATGCTGGCAGGGGACAGCGGACGGGAGGCCGAACTCCTACATAAGATCACCGGTGGCAATCCCTTCTTCGTGCGCGAGGTGCTCGCGAGCCCGGGCGAACTTGTCCCGGAGACCGTACGTGACGCTGTGTTGGCGCGGCTGGTGCGCTGCTCTGCGGCAACGCGTGAGCTTGCCGAGTTCGTCGCCGTCTCACCGGGAAGAACCGAAACTTGGCTCATCGAATCGGTTCTGGGCGTACGGCAGACGGCAGTGGACGAAGCCGGCGCCCGCGGTTTGCTTATCGTACAGAGTGACGCGATCGGTTACCGTCACGAGCTCGCGCGTCTTGCCATCTATGGCACGATCCCCGCCGAACGTGCGTGCGCGCTACACAGCAAAATTCTCCAAAGCCTGGTGGAACGTGGCGGCGATCCGGCGCTGCTCGTACACCACGCCACTCTGGCTGATGATGCGAAGGCCGTTCTCAAATACGCACCGCTCGCAGCCACAGAGGCCGCCCGGCTTGGCGCTCATCGGGAAGCGGCCGCGCACTTGAGTGCCGCCCTCCACTTCGGATCATCCCTAGCAGCGGAGCATCGGGCGGTACTCCTTGAACAACATGCGCAGGAAAGCAGCCTCGCGAACCAAACGCGCGCGGCCATTGCCTCGGCGACGGCAGCGCTTGCAGCTTGGCGCCAGATTTCAAACATCGATGCTCAATCCCGCGTGTTGAGTTTCCTGTCTCAGGAATATCGTACGCTGGGTGACAAAGCGGCCGCAGATGAGTCGGTCGCGGGCGCCATCACACTACTTGAGGCGTTACCACGCAGTGCCAATCTGGCGATGGCCTACAACTCGCGCTCGTTGCTGGCAGTTAACAGGGGCTGGGACCGCGAGGCCCTTGAATTTGGGCAGCGCGCGCTCGACCTGGCACGCGAGGTCGGTGATCGTCCGGCTGAATCGCATGCACTATGCAATATCGGAGGAGCGTTGCTCGGTTCTAATGATCGCGCCGGGTATAAAGCCCTTGAACGGAGTCTCGCGCTTGCACTCGAAGACCGGCTTGAAGACCAGGTCGCCCGCGCCTACCGCACCATGCTGTTTTACTCAGTCTTGATCCACGACTTCGCGCGCGCGCGCCGTGTGTTTCAGGACGGCGTCGAGTATTGCGAGGAGCGTGGTATTTTCTCGCATAGCGCCTACATTCGCGCTTATTACACAGCGTGCGAACTCGATGGTGGCGATTGGACGGAGGCTGCGCGCATCGCTACGGAGCTGATGAACAGTTCCGCAGTTACCGGCATACAGCAACGGGTCACTATCATGACTACGCTGGCGCTCGTGCGGTTACGCCGCGGAGATCCGGGCGCGGATGATTTGCTGGATCAGGCGATCGATCTCGCCCTTCCCACGGGTGAGCTGAACCGCATCGGACGCGTTACGGCCGCGCGCGCAGAAAGGGCCTGGTACGAGGGACGAAACGCCGACGTCGCGCGCGAGACGGCAATCGGACTGGCGCACTTGCGCGGGCACTCGGCACCGTGGATCCACGGTGAGCTTCTGTTCTGGCAATCCCGCGTCCAACCGGCGGTGGCGTGGGTGGGTGAAGTGGCCGAGCCGTACCGTCTCATGCTTCAAGGTGACTGGCAGGGCGCGGCCGATGCCTGGGCACATATTGGCATGCCTTACGAACGCGCGCTCGCTCTCGCGGAAGGTCCCGAAGAGGCCCTACGCGAGGCCCTCACCATTCTCGATGGATTGGGTGCCGGTCCGCTCGCCGCGATCGTGCGCCGACGCTTGCGAGAGCGCGGCGTGCGCAGCATACCCCGCGGCCCGATTGAGGCCACTCGCGCCAACCCGTCGGGCCTGACCTCCAAGGAGTTGCAGGTGCTGCAGCTGCTGGCGCAAGGCTGTTCGACCGCACAGCTCGCGCGTCGATTGCATCGTTCGCCGAAAACCGTCTATCGCCATGTTTGTTCACTTTTTGAGAAGCTCGACGTGCATTCACGCACCGAAGCGGTCGCAGCCGCATATGCGCGCGGCATAGTCAGCGCCGGGCATCAGGGTACGACGTGAGATGCGCCCAAATCTTTCCATTCGTAGCGAGGAACCTGAACCCATTCGCCGCTCTTGAGTTCCGGCACTTTGTGCACCTTGGTTTGATCGACTGTCATCTTGCCGTCCTTGTCACTGACCCAAAAATCAATATCGTAAATTTCATTCTTGGTGCCAACGACACGAAAGTCGGTACAGGCAAAATAGTGCCCGCTATCGTCGAGCTGGCGCACCGGCTGGTGGGTGTCGATGAACTCTAAAGTCAGCTCTTTGCCGGTCTTGTCATCCTTGAGCTTGAATACGCCGTTATTCTTGGAACTCACGTCGGTCGCGTTCTGTTCAACGGCCGACATCACTTCCCAGCCGCGCTTGTTCGCGACCTTACCGGGATGCTCGGACGCGGGTATCCACCACCACGGAACCGGCTCGCGTGCCCACTTGGTCCACTTGCCGTCCACCATCAGTGGCGCCTTGTAAATCCGAATCTCCTGGATCTGCAGCTGCCCGCTCACCGGCGTCACCCAGAAATCGATCAGGTAGTTCTTATCCGGGTTGGTCGAGTCGTGAAATTTCACATCAGGGAAATATCCGTAGCCGTCGATGGTGCGGGTGAAGTCGACGCCATCGAAGCTCAGCT
>Ga0209624_10002963_pt1 | contig 12312 bp, 5 predicted proteins | sample JacPinW_OM2H0_O1_FD_188565 | JGI IMG/M metagenome (GOLD analysis project Ga0209624, IMG submission 188565) | Forest soil microbial communities from Algoma, Ontario, Canada - Jack Pine, Ontario site 1_JW_OM2H0_O1 (SPAdes) (version 2) | ecosystem: Environmental > Terrestrial > Soil > Boreal... | reverse complement strand
CGTTCGTCGAGATCATCGTTTGATTTGATGAATCCACTTTGGTGGAGAATCTTTCCGCTCTGGTCTTTGACAGTAAACTCCACCCAGGATTCGTACATATCGCGTTGCTCGGGGACGTGGCTGTGTGCAATGCCTTTATTCTGAATCACAACATCTGCGGTTATCGTCTCGCCTGGAGTGAGGGAAAACCGAGTGAGCCCCAACGGGGCGACGAAGCCCTTCGACGGGGCGTTATCGGCCATTTCACCATGCTCTATCGCGAAGATATCGACATTGAAGACATTGTTCTGAAGGAACTGCACAATGCGTTTAGCCTGCTCGTCGAAGCCGTAAATCTTCGGAATGACCGTATTCGCTCCGAGCCATCGATGCGAAGCAAGCTGTCCTTTTTTCGCACCGGAGTCGGTTAGTTTCAGGTCCTCACGCTGCATATGGCAGGTCTGGCAGGTGGAAACTGAGTCCTTCACATAGAACGGCAGAGGCGATTCCTTAGCGAACGAGGAGTTCTGCCACTCGTCGTACAGAAAAATGGCACGCTGCCATTTGTAGTCATTGAGAGTCCGAGGCAAAGCAGCCTTATGGCACGATGAGCAAAACTCTGATGTGCGGTAGAAGTCCTTCATCACCGCTTTGCTATGGCGGTCGAGATGAGCAAGAATCTCGCCGTCGGAGACCTTACGGGTGATCGGCTTGCCGTCTTCATCGACGAGAACCGCGGGCATACCCATAACGTAGCTGCCAGTCCCGCGCGTGTCCACTTTCTGGATCGAGTGGCAGACCATGCAGGTCACACCGTCCTGGTCGTACGGACGTTTTTTCGGTCCAGCCTGAGTCAAGGCTCCAGAGACTAACGCTATCGGATCGTGACAACCTTCACAGTGGCGAGAATATTCAATTCCCTTGGTGTCATTGAGCAACGCCACATTTGTTAAATAGTAGGGAACGCGATTGGCATTGGAGTGAGCAGACTCCCGCCATTGCTTATGACTCTCCTGATGGCAGTGACCGCAATACTCTGCGGTGGGAAAAACTCTGGGGTCGAGAAATTCGCCGGTATCGGTCGTCGCATTCGAGGGTATAAAGGGGAGGGCTTTACCAAAGCGATAGTTGTATTTTACAGAGACCTTTTCCGTATATTCGTGGCGGGCTGTCGCGGCTTCATCCGCCTGACTGCCGGCCTTCACCGATCTCGGCCCGAAAACGATCAGACTTGCCAGGCTGAACCCAAGAATCAGACCACCTGTGGCGACGCGCCTACGATCTCTGACCGCCATTTTCATTGGTACAGTTACCTCAAACCCTGCTGCGCACTTACAGTCGTGAACCACACCATTGGAACATGCCAAATACTAAAGACGGAAGTAGAGGTCTGTCCTCAACCTAAAGGTTGATTTCTTGTTCGATCGAAGAGGAAGATGAGCCAAAAAGGCAATATGATGTTTCTGTCAGATTGGAGTATCGATGAGAACTCGTCTATTGATTGCGGCCTTGCTTGTAACCGGTTTGTTTGCGGGAACTGTCGACGGACAGTCGAAACCGTCACAGACGGAAGCGACAGTATCCACAGCAACCATATTAAATGCCGTCGACGCGCAGAAGATCTTTCCCGCATCAGTGTTCTTCAAAGGCCAGACGGCGCCGACTCAAGCCAGGAATTCTGGTGGTTTGCGGCTGGCGGATCAGAAATTGGTGCTCGTCGCGTTGGTTGATAATTCCGGGTATTCGAGTCAGGATCAGGGGCGGTACCAGGCTTATCTAATCACCGAAGTATCGCTTGATATCGACGGACATCGATTGGCGCCCGGAGCCTACGGTTGCGGATTTACAAGCGACGATATCTTCCCGGTAATGGACGTGGGCGGCCACGAACTGTTCCTGGCGCACTCGAAGCGCGACGCCGAAATACGGCGGCCAATGCCCCTGCAGATTCAGGCATCAGGCGAATCGGGACTCTACCGGCTGTACTCGGGACGCAATTTCGTCACGTTTCGAGTCGCCGCAACAAACTAGTATCAAGCGGTTAATGTTGCGCCTGCAGTCGCTGGGGACGATGTTGTGCGATGTGCTCCGCGCTGAAAGACGAGCGCGGCAGCACCGCGGAGTCGAGCGATTTCGCCTTCATGGCTCGGCCTGATCAGCGGCGAGCTACCGGCGAGCGTGAGGTCAGTTGCCTCTTTCTCTATTACCGGTCCAAAACGATGCCACGCTGCGGTGAGATCTCCTGCGATCAGAATCGTACTGGGAGAAACGCTGGCAATGATCATCCGCAGTCCGCGACCAATCCACGTAGCTTGCATGGTGAGGGCCTGTGCGGCAGCTGAATCGCCCTCGTCGGCCAGATTGAGCAGCTCCGGAAAGGAGACGACAGGGCCCTTTGGCTTCAACTCCCGGTAGTAACGCAGTGCGGCCCCGCATGAACTGAAAACCTCCCAGCACCCGTTCTTCCCGCATCCGCAACGCGGGCCATTGGGATCGACGAGTATATGGCCAAACTCGCCTGCCATTCCGTTGTACCCGGTGAGGAACTGCCCATTTGCAAGAACGCAGGTTCCTACACCTTCCGCGACTGCGACCAGCACGGCATCCCGAACTCCGTCCATGCGCGCGAAGGTTAGCTCCGCCATGAGACACGCGGTCGCATCGTTTTCCACCATTACAGGCAGACCCATTGTGGTCTGGACCATCTTCTTAATATCGAACTCGGGCCATTTCAGGTTGGGCGCAAAGATCAGCTGCTGCGTTGCGGGGTTCACTCTTCCCGGCAGACTGATGCCGATGCCCTCGATCGATTTGCGCGGAGCGGTTCGGTGTATCCGGTGCATGCAGTCGATGATTAACCGCATGGAAGCTGCGGGATCGGAGGTTAGTGGCGCGAGCGAACGCGAGAGCAACCGCCCATTCAGGTCTACCAAAGCGACGCTGGCCTGTTTGGGATGAATGTCGACCGCGATTGCTACCAAATCTTCGTTTAATCCCACCATGGTTGGCCTGCGTCCTCGAGGGAGCGAACCCATGGCGCCTTCCCGCACCCAATTCTCACCTATAAGCTGTTCCACGATCTGCGAGATGGTGCTTCTTCCAAGGCCGGAGCTCCGCGCCAGGTCGGCGCGTGAAATGGGCTGGCTAGCCCGGATCAATTCGAGGACGATATCCCGGTTGATGACCCGCGCTGTCTCGCTCGAGGCGAGTTGCATTTCAGCCAGATCGATGCGCTTTACACCATGCCTATCGTGCCGCAATGTATTGAAACCTCTGCTATTAAGAATGTGTTCAACCCCTCCGAGCAGTGATAACGACCTAGGTACCTGCCGGAAATAACGAAGCATACCATCGGAGGCGATTTTCATGAAATGGAAGAAGGTCGGACCTCATTATTTTGTTGTTATGGAAAATGAAATCTCATTGCATTGATTCTCTTAGGTGAGGATACGGGGGACTTTGGAGGTTGGAACAGACTCAGGACAATCCCCGAAGGCTGGCGGGGGCATATGTCAGCTTCAGCCCAACCTTGGCTGGCCAGCGACGGTGGCCTCTCGGCTTTGAGGCGATTATCTCCGAAAAGCCTTTATTTTTTTGTACGGGGCAAATTTTTCTCCTTGACAGGCCTAAAAACGTTCTCCTATAGTTTCGGTCGCTAACAAAAGATTGAACCGTGTATTAGGCAAAGAGCATATTGGGTTTCCTCACGGCGACTTTTGTCAGCGGAAATTTTCGGGAGGCGAAAAATGATTAGCTCATATGGCGTTCTTACCAGGCGAGGGCAAAAGCGAGACCTGCGACGACTCTGTGGAAGAGGGTGGTGGATTCTTCCTCTCATAGCCGTCGCGATCGTGCTTCTGGCCGTACCCCCAACCCACGCACAAACTACGGCCCAGTTGACGGGAACCGTACAGGATGCTTCAGGAGCTGTGATTCCCGGGGCGACGGTAACGCTGACCGATCAATCGACCGGTATCGCACGCGTCGTCCAAACGAATGGTCGGGGCTTGTATGCCTTTCCCTCGCTGGTACCGGGCACCTACAATGTCAAGGTCGCCGCGAAAAGTTTCCAGCCCAGGGAAACCACCGGAATCGTACTGCACGCCGGAGATACGCTCGCTGTCCCGGCGACTACGCTGACCGTGGGCGCAGCTGATGCGACAGTCACGGTCGAAGCATCCAGCGAAATGATCCCGACGGAAGACGGGGCGCGCCTCAATGTCCTGTCTTCCAAAGACATCGAAAATCTTGCTCTCGTGGGCCGCGACACGACAGAACTTCTGAAGGTGTTGCCCGGCGCGACGACGGTCTCTTCGGGCCTCACCAATAATTCTCCGATGTACAGCGATCTCAACACGGGTGTTCAGCAGAGCGCGGTCGGCAATGGCATCAACATTAATGGCGCGGTGAATCGCGGCGGCACAGCGTTGCTCTCCGACGGAGCCAACGTTATCGACCCGGGCAATATGGCGTCCTCGGTCTCGGTCATCAACCCCGAGATGACCGCGGAGGTCAGTGTGCAGGCGTCGAACTTCGGTGCGGACACGCCGTTTGGCCCGGTCGTTGTGAGCACCATCAGTAAATCGGGAGGTAATCAGTATCACGGCGAAGCCTACTTCGTCGCCCGCAACAGCGTCCTGAACTCAAACGACTGGCAGCACAACCATGCGGGAGTCCCCCAGGGGCCCCAGTCCTATTACTATCCTGGTGGTAACTTCGGCGGTCCGGTCCCGGGCACACACAAGAATCTGTTCTTCTGGGGCGGCTACGAACGGTGGCTGCAGAACCAGGGCAATGCCAATGTGCTCTCGGCCTATATTCCCTCGCCGGAGATGATGGCCGGTAACTTCACCACTGACAACGCAGATAACCGCGCGCTTTGTCCCAATGGCTTCTATGGGGCTCCAACCAGCACCTATCCGCAGGGCACATGGTGCAACGATCTTTCCGGCACGAACTTCCCGGACGGCACCGGCTTTCCTAACGAAACCACCGCACAGTCCACCATTCCGAACAACGGCAACAGGATTCCTTCGCAATTTATCGATCCGGGCGCAGCGGCACTCGCCAAGATCTGGCCCGTGGCCAACGCGAACCCGGCAACCTCAATCGGTCACGTCAACTACTATCAGCCCATCCCGAACATCAATAACGGCTGGATCTATCGCTTCCGGATTGACTATCAATTAGGACCCAATACAAAGATCTACGGGTCCTACCAGCAGGCATGGGACGCCCAGCTCGCTCAGGGCAACGGCGCTCACCTCTACTGGACGCCGGGCAACGCCATCCCCTACCCGGGCGGCGGCGAGTCCGAAGCGTTCCGGGGCAAAGCGCTGGCAGGGCACTTCGTCCATAACTTCAGCGCCTCAATGACCAACGACCTCATGGCAGCATGGACCTTTGGCGACTTCCCCTTTGTCCAACCGAATCCTTCAGCAGCCTACCGGACCACGCTGGGTTACACCTACGGCAAGGTCTTTCAGACATCCTCACTCAACATCCCTGCCTACGGCGGCGCGAACTATGCGTTCCCGGATTTCTCGCAGGCTTCTATCTTTGACAATCCTCCGGGCAAATATGCAGTGCGTAAGGAAGCTCCCCAGTTCAGTGACACGCTGACCAAGGTCTGGGGTGCTCACACTGTGAAGATGGGCGCATACACGCAGAATACCGATAACTACCAGAGCACCTTCAGCACGTACCAGGATGGCAACCTTACAATTGCCTCAGGTTCGGGTCCGAATCTCTTTAGCGGCAACCAGCTTGGCTCGGGTAATCGCGTCGCCAACTTTACGATGGGCATACTGTCGGGCTACAGCGAAAACAATTCATCTCCCATCGCCGATACCGCTTACCAGGCAACCGCGTTTTTTGTGTCTGATACCTGGAGAGCGACCAGACGCCTGACCCTGTCGCTTGGCGCTCGCGTGGAGCACGTCGGTCACTGGTATGACCGTCAACACATCGGTATGGCAGTCTTCTATCCTGGTCGCGTATTGTCCGACTTCAACAGCGGTAAGTACGCCCCGGGATATTACTGGCATGCCATCGATGCGGGCGTTCCTCTTAGCGGTCAGCCGAACCGTTTTGCCTACTTCGATCCACGGCTAGGCCTTTCCTACGATCTATTTGGGACCGGCAACACTATGCTTCGCGGCGGATGGGGCGCCTACCGCTTCGTCACCCAGGTAAACGACGTCTCCCCACCGCTCGTAACCGCGCAGGACGTTTTGGGTTACAACTCGCCGGGCGGGAAGACAATAATGCTTTCGCAACTCGGCCAGTTGGCTTACGTCCCCTGCACAGTCCATTGCTCGAGCGGCGGGCAGGCAGGCTTCGATCCAGGCGACTACAGTCAGCCGCTCACCTACGCCTATAACTTTACGATCGACCAAAGGATAAAGTGGAATACGGTACTCGATATCGCCTACGTCGGGAGCCAGACCAGCCAACTCTCTGATGATAGCGAAGGCATTGAAGGCAGCAACTTCGCCGCGCTTGCCGATCAGAATAAAACCCCGGTCGGGTCCTTCTTCAAACCCGACCCGGTCACCGGGGTGCTCTCCACCAACCCGGAAAACCTGGGACAAAATCCTAACGGTACGGGGTCCACTGCAACCGGAAACGTAGCGGCAGACTATCACCCCTACGGTTACGCATACGGCACCGCCGCTGCCGCTATGATTCAAGGCTCTTCCTACAGCAACTACAACGCGCTGCAGGTTGCCTGGATCAAGACCACTGGCAAACTCGGCTTCAACCTGAACGCTACCTGGTCGAAGACACTGGGAACTGCCCTGCAGACGAATCCGTTCAATGTCAACCTGAACTATGGCCCGACCTCGACGGATAGGCCGTTCGTCTTCAATGCCAGTTACTACTACAGCACCGGGAAACTCGGTACCTCCCAGGCGTTTGTCAACCAGCTGCTGGGAGGATGGACAATCTCGGGAATCTCAACATGGCAGTCTGGCGGATACATTCCCGCTGCACTGGGGAACGGCGTGCCAAACTTCAGTCTTGGCCTGGCGTATACCGGTCTGCCTGCAAATGCGAAGGCCGAGGGCATCGGCAGCGGTATCGGTAGTGCTACTTACTTTGGCACCGATGCTGCCCTCCCGATTCTCCCAGTGCTGACTTGCAACCCAACCTCCAACCTCGGCCACTACCAGCGCCTCAATGGAAAGTGCTTCAACGCGCCCGCTGTTGGGACGCAGGGCGGTCAAAACTTTCCCTATATGAGCGCCGGGGCCTACTTCGATAACGACCTGGCGATCTATCGGGCCTTCCGTATCCATGAGAGCCAGCAAATCCAGTTCCGGGCCAGCGCCTTCAACTGGCTGAATCACCCGATACCGGGTTTCAGCGGATCGGGAGGTGGCAGCCCGCTTGGGATTGCTTACAACGTGGACTACGCCTCTAAAGCCATCACGAATAACTTCAACACTGCCACCTTCGGCGTTCAGGACAGCAAGACTGGCGCTCCCTTCCAACGCATTATTACCCTCAGTGTGAAGTATTTCTTCTAGTGCTCCTCCATGTGAAACGGAAGGTGGACAAATCGTTCACCTTCCGTTTCTTTTTTCCGAAAACCTATAAAAACCAAGCCGCGGCCGATATTCGGCGATGCTTCTTAGCTTGACAAAGCTCTCTCATGGAAGCGGATTTCTTTTAGGATCTGTGTCACCCTCCGAATCGCAAGTCCGAACCTAAAGTATCTACTTCGAATACTTTGCACGATTTTGACGGGGGTGGGGTACACCTCACATCAGTCCGGCAAATCTGCTGAGGCCTGCCGTGCCTGGCGCGGTGGTACGATTTGAAATCGACATTGGATATCCCCTTGATGTCTCGTTTCCTCATGATTGTCCGGTCTGGCCTGCGTGGCACCTTCCTTCTTCTCATTTTGAATTGCGCCGTGGTTCTTCCCGCGCAGACCGGGACCAAGGGAGCCGTCAGCGAACAGCCGCTGCAGCGACACTACAACGATGCCCAGGAGTTGCAACGGACGGGCAGGCTCAACGAGGCGGCGGAACAATACCGGGCGTTTCTAGCAGATGCTCTTGGCGAACTAGCGATGGGATACGGCCTGGCGCGTGACTACACGCAGGCGGCTCCGTTATTCGATGAAGCTCTCACTCTGAAACCCGATTCCCCGTCCCTGCTTCTTAACTACGCGCGAACGGCGTTGACGCTGGGTGATCTTGATCATGCCAAGACGCTGGCGACCCAATTCATACGGAAAAACCCGGGGAATCGTGAGCAACTCGCCCAGGCCCATCAGGTGCTTGGACGAGCACTTCTGAAACTGAATCGGAATCAGGAGGCAAGAAAAGAGTTGGAGGCAGCGGTGGCGTTGGATCCGACCTTCCCCAACGGCTACGACCTTGCCGTGGCCTGTCTCGATCTCGACGATGAAAAGTGCGCGGTGCAGATCTTCAGCGAGATGGAGAAGTCATTTGGAGACACTGCGGAGATGCATATGGCATTCGGTCGCGCTTACGGCGATTCGGATTTCCAGCCCCGGGCGGTAACGGAATTCAGGCGCGCCATCGAAGAAAACCCGCGATTGCCGGGCGCGCACTACCTGCTTGCCTCGGTCTTGCTGGCGACGGGCGATGACGACAGCCATGTGCAGGGCGCGGAAGCGGAGTTGAAGAAGGAACTGGTTATCTCGCCGAATGATTCCATGACGTATGCGGCGCTCGGCAAGATTGCGGCCACTCATAATAACTACCCTGAGGCAGAAACATATCTGAAGAAGGCGATCCTGCTCGGACCGCAAAATCCCGACCCCTATCTGTATCTGGGGCAGATATATTTCGCGACGAACCGATCGCCGGAGGCGGAAACCGCTCTTCGTGAATGTATTCGTCTCACAACGGATGTTTCGCGGAATCGATATCAGGTCCAGAAGGCGCACTTTCTTCTGGGAAGAATTCTGATGCAAAAAGGGCAGCAGGATGCGGCGCACGCAGAGATGGACATCACGCGCGAGCTGGCGAACAAAACACTGTCGCAGGATAAGAGCAAGCTGGCAGGACTGCTGGATTCATCGGGAACCCCGGATGGTCAAGCGCATGCGGAACAAGCTTCCGCAGAGACTCGCCAAGGCATCCCAGCTACAGATCCGTCGGCGCTCCACAAGGTCGAAGTAGTGCGAGAGCAGATCAAACTCCCCGTGGGCGACAGCTATAACAATCTGGGTGCCATCGCGGCAACCAACGACGACTATTCGGACGCGGTCAAGTACTTCGAGCGTGCTGCCGTTTGGAATCCCTCGCTCGAAGGGCTGGATTATAACTGGGGGCGAGCGGCGTTCGCCGGGTCACAATTTGCGGATGCAATTATGCCGCTGTCGCGCTATGTAAAGGCTCATCCGGACGATGCCGGCGCACGAAGTGTTTTGGCCATCAGCCAATTCATGACCGGCAACTATCCAGGTTGCGTTGAGGCGCTGGAACCCGTGATCGGAAAAACCGATCTTGCTCCGCAGGCAGAATATGTCTATGCAGAGTCGATGATCAGGACCGGACGAATCGCCGCTGGTGCGGAGCGGCTGGCGGCGCTCGAGAAGGCGCATCCGGAGATTCCCGATGTTCACCGCGCTCTCGGTGAAGCATTGAGTCAGCAGGGGGAGAAGGAACGGGCGCTTGCGGAACTCCGCGCCGCCCTACAACTCAATTCCCGTGACCCTGACTCGCACTACGATCTGGGCAAGTGCGAACTCGAAGGCAACGATGTGGCGACGGCAATTCCAGAACTTGAGACGGCGGTGCGTCTATCGCCGAACAACGAAAAATTTCATCACGAACTGGCTGACGCGTACACTGCGGCACATCGGCCCGCGGATGCTGAGAAGGAGATGGAAGTCTACAATTCTCTCCGGGCTCAAGCACAAAGTAGCACCCCGGTCCCCGGGGCCGTTTCTCCCAAACAATAAGAGCAAGCATCAGCGCGCACAAAACCCACGACCACGTCGTCTACTTCTGCGCTGATGTGGCCACCTTCGCGGGCAGGATGCGTTCCCGAGGCACAACTCCCGTGCCCTCGAGGATCGAGTAGAAACGATCCGCTTCGAGGCTGCCGATTTTGTCGACTACCCCTGACGGCCAGCGGACTTCGATGCTGTCGATCTTTGTCGCCGCACCGAGACCGAAGTGGAGCCGAAGGTCGTTCTGGGACAGATAACTGCCACCGCTGTGAACCTCGTCCGTCTGAGTCATTCCTCCGGAGGTCACTTTGACGCGGGCATTCAATGCGAGCCGATTGCTCTTGGTCCCTGCCAGTTCGAGACCGATCCAGTGGCGGCCCGGTATCCCGTGGTTTCTCAGAAGCATCGGGGGCCCGTCCAGATCATTGATCACGACGTCCATATTGCCATCATTGAAGAGATCCGCTACGGCAAGCCCGCGCGAGACGCGTTTCTCCTGAAGCGCCGGGCCTGCCTCCTCGCTCGCGTTGCAGAACGTCCCATCCTTCTGGTTAAGGTTCAACAGCTTAGGCTGCCGGTAGCCGGAATCTCCAAGTATCTGATCGACTTGTGGATAGACATGACCACTCGCAGTGATCAGATCAAGCCATCCGTCATTGTCCAGATCGACGAATGCCGTTCCCCACTTTACCCATGATAATGACGAGAACCCAACTCCTGATGAGTACGACACTTCGTTGAAGTTATAGCCGCCATCGTTTCGATAGAGATCGTCGTTTTCATTCTCGAAATTAGTAATGTACAGCGACGGTCGCCCTGTGTGGTTGTAGTCTCCCACAGCGATCCCCATTGAGGCCTGCTCAGCGCCGTCCGCGCTAAGCGCTGTTCCGGATTCAAATCCGATCTCCTTGAACTTGCCACCACCCATGTTCCGATAGAGATACTTCGGCGTCGAATCGTTGGTCATATATATATCCGGCCGGCCGGTTCCGTTGAAATCTGCCCAGATTACGCCGAGGCCGTAATAGCCCTGGGGATCGTTCACGCCGGAAGTCTTCGAGACATCGGTGAAGGTCCCATCGCCATTGTTATGAAAGAGCGAATCGCCCGCACCCTTTAATCCTCGCGGACCGCACTGCACATCGACTCCGCGATACTTGCAGTACGGAGCACTCCCGAATTGCGGTAGATCGTCAAGACGAAAATCGACGTAGTTGGCCACCACCAGATCGACAAACCCATCGCCATCGTAGTCGCCGAACGACGCTCCGGCAGACCAACGACCGTCGGCGACGCCGGCTTTGGCAGTCACGTCAGTGAATGTGCCGTTGCCATTGTTGTGATAGAGGACGTTGCCCCCGAGACAAGTGATATATAGGTCGGGCCAGCCATCGTTGTCGTAATCTCCAACCGCTCCGCCCATGGCCAGGCAAGGCGTTGTTATTCCAGCCTTCTGCGTAACATCTGTAAAGGTTCCGTCGTGATTATTGTGATAAAGCGCGCCCAAGATTTTCTGACCAGAAACCGCCATCTTAATCGTCGGTGCGTTGGTGAAATATAAGTCCGGCCATCCATCGCGATCATAGTCGATTACGACCACGCCGCCGCTCATCGACTCAAAGATGTATTTCTTTTCCGGAGAAGATGTATGCGAAAAAGTTATATTCGCCTTTGCGGTCACGTTCTCCAATTGGGGAACCGGACGATCTTTGCATTTGGGCGAGCGTGCTCCGTTGGGCAGCGGTGGTGGTGTGGGATGACCCATGCCCTGGCCACGAATTTGGCAGATCACCAGGAACGGAACCAACAGCAGTTTGCCCCAGTACCTCCGCGGATATGACATCGTGAGCAACATTTTATGGCAGCGCGAAGGGCACCTATCGAAAAGCTTTTGTCGCCTTTATCCGAATAATATAGTATTGGTGCCGAACTAAATCAATTAACTCCGAGGTAGGGATGCCGATTTCGAACCGTTTGACAGCTGCACTGACGTTGCTTCCGATGATCGCAACCCTTTCCTCGCATAGAACGTCGGCGTGGGCGCAAAGCTCCTCTGCCGCCGGTGCTCCTCCGCCCGTCGCGTTTACTGCCGATCAGGATCACCAGAACATGATGGACCAGCTTGGAATCAGGGCCTTGCGGTCCGGCCCCAGCGGCGACGAGAAATTACCGAACCATGCGAATTATGACGAGTCGAAGGCCAATCCCTATCCGACCCTGCCGGATGCTCTAACGCTGAATAATGGGCAGGTAGTAACCACGGCGGAGATGTGGTGGAAGCAAAGGCGGCCCGAGATTGTGAGCGGTCTCGAAGAGTTCGTTTACGGTCGGGTTCCGAAAAATCTGCCGAAAGTGACGTGGTCGGTGGTGGCCAGCGAGAAGGAGTCGCTGGGATT
>Ga0209624_10002962_pt1 | contig 12314 bp, 13 predicted proteins | sample JacPinW_OM2H0_O1_FD_188565 | JGI IMG/M metagenome (GOLD analysis project Ga0209624, IMG submission 188565) | Forest soil microbial communities from Algoma, Ontario, Canada - Jack Pine, Ontario site 1_JW_OM2H0_O1 (SPAdes) (version 2) | ecosystem: Environmental > Terrestrial > Soil > Boreal... | reverse complement strand
AGGCGGCCCGCTGCAATCGGTCGCCTTTTTCTGCTTTCCTGCAGTAATTACGATTCACGTCGGACGGTAATCTTTCTTCGCACTTGTTGCCCATCCGGAGTAGCTGAGAGTATTCAGGATCGGTGGTGACAGGATCAGTCGACAGAAAGGAATACATGCAGCCCATACTCTGTTTGCGGTGCCGGCGCGAGATTGAGGCGGGAGACAAGTCGGTCGCGGTTTATATGTTTGCGCAGACGGTGGGGGTGCGGCCGCGGCAGAAGTCTTCGGCGAGCCGGATCTGCTTTTGCCCGCAGTGCGCCGTGTCGCTGGCAATGGGGCTTCCGCCAGAGGGAGCTCTGAACATGGCAGCGTGGGAGATGATCCGCGACCTAGTCAGTGCAGAACCCTCGCTTAATGACGCAGCGTGGGAGAGCTTGCGCGGAGTGATTGGGCTGCTTCCCTCGGGGAAAGACGAGCGGGATTCGGCAGGCCGATATCGACGGGTAGGATAACCATCCGTAACCTTTCGTGTGTCACTCACAAGGCGCGGTGTTTAAGTTTAGCCATCGCCGCCATGCGACCTTCTTCCCTACCCGGTCGTAACTTGGTTAACTCCTAGTTATCTCCTAGAATTCTGCACATAGCATTATTCTGCGTGTTTACCCGACAGTTCCAGTTCGAAAGTAGTTTCGAAGTTGAGTCGATCTGAAGGAATACAAGATCCATGAGAATCATCAGAATCAGTGTCGTCGCGTCGCTCGTGTTGATGGTTGCCGGCGGAACGCGTGCTTTTGCGCAGGAAGATTCCAACACCGTCCAGTCGAAGATCGTGGCACTCGAAAAGGGCTGGAATCAAGCATTCAAATTGCGGGATACGAAAGCCATTGATGCGCTGCTGGCAGAAGATGTCGTGCTGGTCAACGACGACGGGAGCCAACAAACGAAGGCGGAATTCCTGAAATTCGTGCGGCAGTCGAAGGCCTCGGACGAGGAGCAAGTTACGCCGGAATCGATCCGGGTACACGTCGTAGGCGACGTGGCGATTGCTACGGGAGTATTCCAGTCAAAAGGAATCGAAAACGGAAAGCCTTTTGTGAGACACGACCGATTTGTGGATACGTGGATCAAGAGCGGGAATACTTGGGTGTGTGTGGCTGCATCCGCGACTTCGATGATTCACTGATTCGATCATCTTCTAGCTTTGATCTTTCCCGAAGAAACAGGAAGTCAAAATCCCCACGCTGTCCTCCCTAAAAACCGGGAGGACAAGGGTGGGGTACCCTCACGTCTTCTTAGTTAGTTATTGCTTGGGATCGGCGTCTTTCTTTTTGGCGAAGGCGCGGACGTAGTTGACGAGGTCCCACCCTTCTTCTTCCTTCACACGCGGGCCTTCGGCAGGCATGTCGTTGTGGCCATTCTTGATGATGTAGAAGATTTCGCCGTCGGTGCGGTCCTTGAGCGTCGCTGAATCGGTGAAGTCCATCATGGTGAGCTTCATCTCTTTCGCGGTCTCGCCTTTACCGTCGCCAGTCTTGCCGTGACACATTTCACAATCGAGGGTCCACCATTTCTTGGCACGGGCCAGGGATTCGGGCGAGGACTTCACCGGATTTTCCTTCCTGGCCTCTTCGACGGGGATTGCCGCGTAAGGCGAGGATTTCGATGAAGGCGCATTGGTTGATTGCTGCGGAACCGCCGGCTGCAGAGCGAACAACAGAAGCGCGGAAACGAAGAGTGAGAGGCGGAACATGGGACCTCCTCGAATAAATACTTTGGACTTACAACGGATTGTAGCGCTGGGCCGGCGGAAGGGGTGTGATTCAAATCACATAGATACGGGGAACGAGGACGGCTTGATTGCAGGGCTGCCGCCCTCATTCCTGGCTTGCACAACGAGTGGGATTAAACTCCGGCCGGCTGAAGATTAGATGAAAGCGGGAAGCAGATTCCCTTCGGCTCCGCTCAGGGCGGGCTCTCGCTGCGCTCGGAATGACAACGGAATTTGGAGCTTACGCGCTTAGCGTCTTGGATGCCGCATCTAGCGCGGCTTCTAGTCCGTTGGCGGTGGGGATGCCGCCTTGGGCCATGTCTTTGCTGCCGCCGCCGCGTCCGTTGAGGGTCGCCATCGTTTGCTTCATCAGCGCGCCCATATCGAAAGGCTGTCCAGCGGATTGGGCAAAGACTAGCGAGGGCTGAGGAGACGTCGAGGCGAGGAGCGCGACTACATTTGTCGCAAGACGAGTCAATTTCTGCGCGAGCATTTTCAGAGAATTCATGTCGCGGTCGGAGAGGGTGCGGATGACGATGCGGCGGCCCTTCGATTCAAGAGTTTCAGAGAGCAAGCCAGCGGCTTGCGCGGCGGCGAGTTCTTCCTGGGCCTGCTCGCGCTGCTTGCGAAGGGCACGAACTTCTTCGAGCGATTTGCGAGCTTGCTGCGGAACGTCATAGATCTGGGCAGAGAAAAGTCCGGCGGTCTCGGTCAGCGTTGTAAAATCGCGACGGGCGATGGCGACGGCGCGCTGTCCGGCGACGAATTCGATACGCCATCCCTGGCGAACTCTCTCGGCTTTGCGAAGAAGGATGCAGCCGATCTGCCCGGTCTGGCGAACGTGGGTGCCTCCGCAGGCGCTGAGGTCGAATTCGTGAATGTCGACGATGCGGAGCTCGTCTCGGTCAGCGGCGGGAAGTTTGCGAAGGCCGAGCTTCCCTGCTTCTTCGCGGCTCACGAAGCGAATATCGACCGGACGATTCTCGAAGATGATCTCGTTGGCGAGGCGCTCTGCGGATTCGATCTGCTCTTTCGTGAGGTTCGGTGTGTCGAGATCGATGGAGCAGTAATCGTCAGCCATGTGGAAAGAGACGGTGTGCAGGTTGTGAAGGCGAACGAAGGCAGCAGACAGCACATGCTGTCCGGAATGCTGCTGCATGTGGTCGCGGCGGCGCGTGGCGTCGATCTGGCCGCGGACGCGGGTTCCGGGCGGGAGATCTTTGACAGGAGCTTCCAGGTAGTGGACGACTCTGCCATCTTCCGTGTCGGCGACTTCCGTGACTCGGAGAGTTTGGTTGCCGTCGATGGAGATCGTGCCGATGTCGAAGATTTGTCCTCCGCTAGTCGGGTAAAAGGCGGAACGATTGAGGATGAGGGCTGGACGCTGGCTTGCGGGGACCTCTTCGACTTCGGCGTCGAAGTCGTAGAGGAAGGAGTTGTGGTAGTAGAGACGGTCGGTCATGGGGAACTTTTATTTTATCTTTAGAGACCGCATCGGGAGAATTCCTTGCGAAGCCTTAAGTCGCTGACGGGGACACGAGGTCCTTCGACTGCGCCGGTGCATTCGCTGCGCTCTTGCAGCGGCTTTGCTCGGATGACAGGAGCTCGCTATGGACAGAGGCGGCTGCGCAACGGCAAAACGCGGCGATCGGGGAATTTTGCGCCGCGCTTTGCGCTGGCTTGGACGGCCGTGGCGGCCGTCGCCACATGGATTGCCCCTCTACAGATCGCCGCTACCATAAGTTAGTACGGGCCGATGATGCCGGCGATTTGGCGGGTGGCCGGCTTGGCCGAATGAGCCGGTTTCGCGGCCGACACATTTCGATCCAGCACATCGAGATACTTCAGGCCGGTGCCGGTGTTGAAGAGGACGACCGTGTCTTCGGGCTTGAAGAATCCGGTCGAGATTAGTTTGCGATAGGCGACCAGGCACGCAGCGCCTTCGGGGGCGGCGAAGATGCCTTCGGCCTTGGCCCAGTGGCGGGTGGCATCGAGAATTTCGGAGTCGGTGGCGCTGACAGCGGTGCCCTTGCTCTTCTTTAATATGTCGAGAATGAGGTAGTCACCGTAGGGCTTGGGAACGCGGAGGCCAGTGGCCAGTGTGGCGGCGTTGGCCCACATCTCCGACGAAGATTTGCCTTCATCCCATGCTTTAACAATCGGTGCGCAGCCAGCTGATTGGACGGAGATCATCTTGGGGCGCTCAGAGCCAATCCAGCCCAAGGCTTCCATCTCTTCGAAAGCCTTCCACATGCCGAGAAGGCCAACGCCTCCTCCAGTGGGATAGATGATGCCTTGCGGCATGCGCCAGCCGAGTTGTTCGGCGACTTCGTATCCCATGGTCTTCTTGCCTTCGACGCGGTAGGGCTCTTTCGTGGTGCTGACGTCGAACCAGCCGTCTTTTTCCCACGAATCGGAATTCTTGAGTTCAGCGACCTTGCGGGCGCAGTCACTGATGAGGCCGTCGACGAGGGTGACCTGGGCGCCGTAGTAGTCGCATTCGATCCGGTTGGCCATAGGGACGTCTTTAGGCATGAAGATATGAGCTTCGAGACCAGCAGCAGCCGAGTAGGCGGCGAGAGCTCCGGCGGCGTTTCCTGCAGAAGGGATAGCGAGCTTCTTCAGGTGGAAGTGGCGCGCCATGGTAACGGCGGCGGAGAGTCCACGAGCTTTGAAAGATCCGGTCGGATTTAGGCCTTCGTCCTTGATGTAGACGTTGGGATACTCGCGGCTGGAGAGCATGGGAGTAAAGCCTTCGCCGAGGGTGACGGGGTTCGCATCGGGAAGAACGGCGTCGTAGCGCCACATGGTGGGGGTGCGTCCGGCGAGGCGGGCGGAGGAGAAAGTCCGCTTGATGTTGGCGAGATCGTAACGGGCGTAGAGGATACCGGCGTCTTTGGGACAAACGGTTTGGGGACGGTCCGCCGGGTAGTGCTCGCCGCAGCGGGTGCATTCAAGATGAGTCAGCATTGCGATGCGAGTTTACCATTCGGGCGGGAACCCGGACTGGGCGCAGGATTTCCACAGTTGGAAAACATCGCGGTGGTGTGTAATAGTTCATTCAAGGCAGTCAGCTCCCCCGCCTGCGCATGAATGATCGCACAAGACGTGACCGCGCGAATAAAGAAGGAGCAGTTATGAAAGTTTTCCGCCTTGCAGTATCTCTGGCCGTAATTTCCATTTTTTCCGGCAGCGTTATCGCTGCGACATCGAATCCGTGGGTGCTGAAGGCCACGCTGTCTGCGCCAGGAAACCCACTGGAGTTTGGCTACGCATTGGGGATCAGTGGAACGACGATCGCCGCGACGGCAAATAATGAGATCGCCGTCTACGTTGAGCCGAAAGCCGGATGGGGCAATATGTCGACGCCGACGGCAAAGCTCAGCGCCACTGACGGCGCGGTGTTTTCGTCAGTTGCGATCAGCGGAAACACGATCGTGGCAGGATCGGTTCAGGACGGCGGCACGGGTGCCGCTTATGTGTTCATCGAACCATCGAGCGGATGGAAGAACATGACCGAGACCGCCAAGCTGAGTGCGTCGGATGCAAAACCTGGAGATTTCATTGGAACCTCGGTCGCAATTGCCAACACTACGATTGTGGTGGGAGCGGATCAGAATAATTCGGTGGGCGCGAGTTTTCCGCCGGAGCCGAATGGGGCGGGAGCGGCATACGTCTTCGCGAAACCGACGGCCGGATGGGCGAATATGACTGAGACGGCCAAGCTCACGCCTTCGGATGGCGTCTCGGGAGATGACTTCGCCTATAGCGTCGCCATTATCGGCAATACGATTGCCGCGAGCTCGCCAAACGCGATGATTGGCTCAACCGATTTGGAGGGGGCGATCTACATTTTCGATAAGAATGGATCGCAATGGAAGAGCTCGACGCAAACCGCAAAGCTTACGGCGTCGGACGGACATTCGGTAACACTGCTCGGGATGGGATTGAGCCTTAATGGGAACGCGCTGGCAGCGGCGGCGTTCGACAAGGTGTATTTATTCTTCAAGCCTTCATCGGGATGGACTACGAGCACGCAGAACGTCGAACTGGCCAGTTCATCGTATACATTCTACGGGCTCAATTCCGTGGCGCTCTATCAGGGTAATGTTCTGGCAGGATCTCCGTATGAGAACGTTCCATTCGCCGATTTATATGTCGAGCCATCGGCGGGATGGCACAACATGACTCCGACGTACCGATTGAAAGCGCCTGCGAAGAATGGCAACGGATCAGACGGATGGTCCGTGGCCATGAACGGAACGACGCTGGTGGTCGGCTCTCCGCTGTTCGGCGGGAACGGCGGGAATGTGATTTATGTCTACGGACTGAAGTAGGAAGTTCGCTGGTTGTTAGTCGTTCGCCGTTCCACCTTCATTGCCGCTTGTCACATTCTGATGAGTGACGAGCGGCTTTTCTTCTTTTGCCATCGCGGATTTGAAACCGCGAATGCTCTCGCCTAATCCCTTCCCGAGCTCCGGGAGTTTCTTTGGACCGAAGACCAGCAGAGCGATCCCGGCGATGATGAGCAGATGCATGGGCTGAAAAAGTCCTTCAAACATAAATTCTCCTGTGTGCAGTGATCGACAAAACATCAAAAAGTGGCGCTGCCCAAGTGCTACTCCCGGCGGGCAGCGCCTTTTTGGAGAGAGATCGTGACAGTTAGAAGCCTCGGACCGCAGCGTCTGCCGCGGCAGCGAGAGCATTCAGCGTGTCGAGGAATTCCGATGACTGACCGATAAAGAGTCCATCGTCGGTGAAGGCTTTCACGGCGCCAGCGGCAATGCCGGTGGGATCGGTTGGTCGAATCACCGCCGCGTGCGGAAGACTGGCGCTGATGAACTGGCACGGAACGGGGAAAATCAGATTGGTCTGGAGCAACGGGTTCTTGGTCGCGTTGAAGTCGGGGAACGTAAGTCCGTTCGTTGGATCGGTAAAGGGAGCAACCGGGGTTTGCACACCGTTCCCGGCGAAGTCGACCCACTCCAGGAAGTGCGCGATCTCGTCTCCACCGATGCTGAGGACGATGCGAAGCACCTCGACGTCGTGAGCCTTCTGGGCCATGGCTGAGTAGAGGCTGCTGCCACCTTGCTCGATGAATCCGAAGTGGAAGGCAGCGGTGTTAGCGATGGCTTGGATATGTTTCGGCGGAGCGAAGTCGGAGTCGTCTCGAGGAATCGCGGTAACGCCGATGAGATCGATCGCCTGGGGAAATGTCGCTCCGAAATCGGGGTTGGTCTGGCTACGATAGCGCGTGTACCAACTGGTGTCGACAGTGAGATCCATCAAATTCGTCAGGCGAGGAATTTTCTTCGATCCTGTGGCCTGGCTGCCGGGCAAGGTTCGAAACTTGTTGAAGTTGACCTGCGGGGCACCTTTCATCTTGAGATAGGCATTAAGGAAGTTGGCGTGGCTGACCTCGTCGAGCGTGTTGCTAGAGATGTATTGCGAGCCGTCGCCGTCGAGGACTTGCAGGGCGAGCTGATAAGGATTCTGAGTTCCAGTGGAGACTCCACCGAGTTCGGCATACTGCGTCCACAGGTCGCTTTCGATGATTTCCGCGGCGGCCAGAAAACGGAGGATCGCGGCGTCTCCGGCACTGAGGGGAGCGTTTGACTTCGATTGAGCGCGGCTCTTTCCGGCGAGGAGCGCACTGGCGGTGATAGTGGCTCCTGCCATGCCAAGTCCTTTGAGGAAGGAACGCCGCTGCGTTCCGCCGTTGGAAGATTTCTCGACGTTGTCGAGGGATTGCTGTTCGGCAGGTTCTGGGGTGAGGGCTGGAAAGGGCGGTTTGGCGTTGCTCATAGATTCGTACACTCCATTTTTTTTTGCGATGACGTTGCGATCGAAGGGGAAGTTCGATGTCAACGTGAAGGCAGAATATGGCGACACGCCAGAGACAGTGTCATGCGGGAGTTATCGAGTTGTAAAAGATTAAGCTGAGGAAAAAAGCGGACTCTAGAATCTGGTGCGAAGAAATTCAAAGAGAGCGTAGCCCACTAGAGCTGCGACCGCGGCGATGGCGAGGTTGGGCGCGGTGAAAACGTCGGAGAGGGCCCAAACAAGACCTCGCCTCTGTCCCATACCAGAGCGCTCAAATTCGCCCATCAACAAGTTCGCGTAAAAAAGGAAGATGATGAAACCGATCTCGATGAGCGCCCGGCAGAGTGTTTTGGTCACGGTCATGGCTCCTCTTTAATTGAGCACGAATCTCAAGTCCATCCTAACCTGAGATTTTGATTCCATGACGATTTCGAGGGCCCTGAGGTACTATCCTTGTTTGTATCTTCCGGAGGAAAAATGGGAAAGTTTGTATTCGGGCTGATCGTGGGACTGGTGCTGGTTCCGCTGGTTGTATATGTGTATTTCTCCACGGGGATGGCTCCTGTGGCGACGGCCGCACCTCCGATGCCGTTTGAAAGGACGTTCGCGCGAATGGCACTGCATTCGCATCTGGAGAAGGAAATGCCGAAGTCTGTGCCAATCCAGGCGGACGAGGCGGCGTATGTGGCCGGAGCGCAAGTTTATAAAGGAAATTGCGCCGTGTGCCACGGGCTACCATTGACTCCACAAACGGCGATTGCGAAAGGAATGTTTCCGCAGCCTCCGAAGCTGATGGAAGGAACGGGAGTGACCGACGATCCGCCAGCGGAGACGTATTGGAAAGTATCGGGCGGGATCCGGATGTCGGGGATGCCGGGCTATTCGACTTCCCTGTCGACGACACAAATGTGGCAGGTGAGTTTGCTGCTGGCCAATGCCGATAAGCTGCCGCAGGCGGCGAAGGATAGTCTGGTATCGGTTACGCCGACGACACCTCCAGCAACACCGATGACTCCCACACCGGTGGCGCCTTCAACACCAAAATAAGAAGGATCACGCTCGGCAGCTTTTGGGCGTCTCACTTGAAGATTCAGTTTTGATTTGATTCGTCTCGAGCCCGCCAGTGAGCCTGGCGGGCTTTTCAGGAACGCATCTGGCGGCCTTTGTTTCGACTCTGCTCTCACGATGGGATCGTTTCTCTTCTTCGCATTTTCCTGGTGGGCGATCGCGCTAAGGATCGTGGCCATTGTGCACTTCATCCGGCGGCGGCCGGACTTCTTCTGGCTGTTCGTGATTTTGTTCCATTGGGTGGGAGCGCTGGTCTACATCTGTGTAGAAGTTATTCCCGACGCTGGTTTGCTGAGAGGTTCGTTTCAGATGTTTCCGCGGCGGCGGCGAATTCACGAGTTGGAACGCGAAATCCTGGATAATCCCTCGGCCGGAAACTACGAAGAGCTAGGACTACTGTATCTGGACGATGGGGATTTCGCGCGGGCGCGGGCGTGCTATGACAAGGCGATTTCGTCGCGGACAGATTCGATCGATCCGTTCTACCGGCGCGGAGTGGCGGAAGTGGAACTAGGAGATTTCGCGGCAGCAGTGCCGGACCTGGAGCGGGCGGTCGGTGCGGATGCGGACTACGATTTCCATCGCGGCAAGGGGTTGCTGGCGTGGGCGTACGCGCAAACGGGGCAGAAGGAAAAGGCAGACGCGATGTTCCGCGAGGCCGTGCGAATTTCCACGATTTCGGAAACGTATTATCACTACGCGCTGTATCTGGAATCTCAGGGACGAACGGCAGAAGCGCGCGAGTGGGCGCAGAAGATTCTGGATAAGCGGGCAACCATGCCGGGATATCAGAAGCGGCGGGAGCGTCCTTGGTTTCGGAAGGCGCGAGGCGTGCTGGGGAGCTTGAGGCGGTAGGTTAGGCTCTCCTGATAAAATTCAATGAGTGACGATTTCTAAACCCTCCATTCGGCTGCTGGCGACCGATATCGACGGCACGCTGCTGAATCCACAATTTCAGATTTCTGATGGTGATTTGGAGGCGCTGCGGCGCGCACATGCAGCCGGGATGGAGATCGTCCTGGTCACAGGTCGCCGGCACGCCTTTGCACTGCCTATTGCCAAGCAGCTTGGGTTTGATTTGTGGCTCATCAGTTCGAATGGAGCGGTCACGCGATCGCTGGGAGGGGAGACGTTTCATCGCGACATGATGCCGGCCGAGACCTGCCGGAAGTTGTGCGGCGCGATGCAAGAGTTTCGTGGAAATACCGTTCTGACATTTGATCAGGAAACTAAGGGGGCGATTGTCCTCGAGCGATTAGATGAGCTGGGGGCGAGTATCCGGCGATGGCTGGAGAAGAATATGGAGTTCATCCGGTTTGTGGTGCCTCTGGAGGATGCGCTGGTAAGGGATCCGGTGCAAGCGATGTTTTGCGGGACCATGGAGAGGATGAATTTGGCGCTACTAGCGCTTGAGGGCGTGGGGATGGACGGCCTGGTCACCGTATTGCGGACGGAGTATCCGGAGCGGGATTTGTCGATGATCGACGTGCTGAATGCCGGGTGTTCGAAGGGGCATGCGCTGGAGCGGTGGGCAAGGCATCGAGGTTACCAGCGTGATGAGGTCATGGCCGTTGGTGACAATCATAATGATGTAGAGATGCTTGAGTTCGCGGGGCATCCGGTTATCATGGGGAATGCCTGCGAGGAGCTGCGTGGACGCGGGTGGAGATTGACCCGCCGGAATGACGCTTGCGGCGTGGCGGGTGCAGTAGAGATGGCATTGGGGGAAGTGCCTGTGGGTACTGGTCGATAGTCGGTGGTCGGTGGAAGTGGGGATGAGATTTATAAATTTCAGTTCGAGGCTCGGCTTCGTCGCCATAATTGCGATGATCGCGCTTCCCTGCTTTGCGGGCGAAGTGGCCATTCTAAAGAACGGCTTCGCAATCCGACACGAACGGCGGGAAGTGGTGGGCGAAGTTACACGGCTCTATGTCAATGCCGAGGGATCGAGCTTCGTGGATGTGCCTACCGCGCAGGTGGATCACTTTGAAGCCGCGCCGGAGTTACCCGCTCCCACGGCAGCGTCAAATCCAGGCAGTTCCCCGATTCCATCCTCAACTTCCAATTCATTTGCCCGGAATGCGCACACTGGCGGTAGCGTTGCCGCTGCTCGGCCAGGATTGTCCGCGGGGCCTAAACCCGATCTGACGGCGGTAGTGAAGGACGCGAGTGGGCGATATCAGCTGGATCCGGACTTGGTTGACAGCGTGATCAAAGCAGAGAGTGGGTTTAATACGCTGGCACTTTCACCGAAGGGCGCGCAAGGACTCATGCAGTTAATGCCAGGGACGGCGTCACAGCTGGGAGTGCCGAACGCATTCGATCCACAGGCAAATGTCGAGGGCGGCACGAAGTATCTGCGAGAGTTGCTGGAGCGGTACAACTTCGATCTGGTGAAGGCGCTGGCGGCGTATAACGCCGGGCCGCAGCGTGTGGAACATTTCGGTGGCGTGCCTCCATATTACGAGACGCGGGCGTATGTGGCTCGGATCGTGAGGGATTTTAATAAGAAGAAAGTCGCGCAACAAAAGGCAGCTGCTGCGGCCAAGAAGAGCACTGCGGTGAAGGATGCACGGACGCATCCAGCTCCGGCGAAACACGATTCCAAGGGAGTCGTGCAGGCGAAGGCGAGTCCGTCGGGGGAGTAGCCCAACGGTGAGTCGATTGTCCATGTCCGGGATTTCCCATCAGATCAGATCTGAATCAAAAACAAGATCAAGAAGAACCGGCAGAAGTACCCGCTCAATACAGGCCGGCTGCTGCACATGTTCTTGATCGGTTTGACCCTATCGGTACAGTCATTTACCTTTGGGGGTGCCGTTTCCCGCTTCGCGTTGCCGGGGCCGCGGCGCGGAGTTCTTCCCCTTCATGGATAAGAAGCGCATTCTGGCCAGTGTAGTTGTGTTTCTCATTCTGGCCATTCTTGTTTACCTGCAATACCGGCATTGGCGGACCTTTGACTGGCCAACGTTCTGGAGCCAAACGCACCGGATAAAGAAAATCCATGTGCTGCATGGGATTGCGCTGATATACCTCGGGTATTTCTTGAGGGCCCTACGGTGGAAGATTTTCCTCAACCCAGTGCGGCCGAAGACTCGAACAATTGACTTGGTTTCGCCCACGCTGGTGGGATTTACGGGGCTGGCGTTGCTGGGGCGGGCGGGAGAGTTTATTCGTCCCTACCTGATTGCGCGGCGGACGAATCTGCCGGTTTCGTCGCAGGTCGCGGTGTGGGGTGTGGAGCGGATCTTTGATATCGGGGCGTTCACGGTGTTGATGATGCTGGCTATTTTCTTGCCGAGCGCACTGCCTTCGATTCCACATCCCGAATACTATTTGCGATTCCGGGAGCTTGGCTTCGTACTGACCGCGCTGGTGGCAGGAACGACGATCGCGGCGGTCGTCATCCGGCGTAATGGAGACCGGGTTGCGACGTGGGTGGAGCAAAGATTCGGACATCTGTCATCGAATCTCGGACATCGCCTGGCGCAGAAGGTGCGCGAGTTTGGCATGGGGCTGAACACGATCCACGGGCCGCTGTCGATGCTGTGGCTAACGCTGGTTTCGGTGGGTATGTGGTACGTGATCGCGCTTGCTTATCAGGAAGTCACGCATTCGTATGGAGTCGATGCGCTGGCAATTCCGGTATCGCAACTGTTGATCCTCATGTTCT
>Ga0209624_10002960_pt1 | contig 12315 bp, 10 predicted proteins | sample JacPinW_OM2H0_O1_FD_188565 | JGI IMG/M metagenome (GOLD analysis project Ga0209624, IMG submission 188565) | Forest soil microbial communities from Algoma, Ontario, Canada - Jack Pine, Ontario site 1_JW_OM2H0_O1 (SPAdes) (version 2) | ecosystem: Environmental > Terrestrial > Soil > Boreal... | reverse complement strand
CGGAGCGCTGTCGCCGATCAGTTCAATTTCGTAAATTCGCACAGGATCTTGCGGCGCGCGCAATTGCAGAACCGAGTGGCCTTCGGCATCCGTCGCGTTGCGTCCTCCGCCAATCAGGGCGATCTGTGTGCAGATGTCTTCCAGGTCGCTAAGAATATGCGACGAGATCAGGATGGTGATGCCTTCAGCCTGCAATTGCTTGAGCTGCTCGCGCAGTTCGATGCGAGCCAGCGGGTCGAGTCCGGTGGCCGGTTCGTCCAGCAGCAACACCTTAGGGTCGTGCAACAGGGTTTTCGCCAGAACCAGGCGCTGCTTCATGCCGAATGAGAGTTGCTCCACAGAGGCTTCGCTGCGATCCACCAGTCCGGAGCGTTTCAGCGCCCGGTCCACGGCAGCTCGGTTGCGCGCTCCCTTGAGTTGGAACGCGTCGGCAAAGAACTCCAGGAATTCGCGCACACTCATGTCCTGGTACACGCCGGGCTGATCGGGCAGGTAGCCGATCAGGCGTTTCACCTCGCGTGTCTGCTGGTTTACGTTCAGGCCGTCGATCTGAGCCGTGCCGCTGTCCATCGGCAGCAGCGTCGAAAGCACCTTCATCAGCGTGGTCTTGCCGGCGCCGTTCGGGCCGACCAGTCCGAACAGTTCTCCGGCGCCCACATGCAGCGTGAAGCCGTCGAGCGCGCGCGTGCCGTTGAAACTCTTGCTCAGGCGTTCGACATCGATCATGGCTGCTCCAGGGCAACAACAATGAGCGCATGGACGCTTCGCTGATGCGTAACGTTCAAATCGACCGGCAGCGCCGGCCCGTCGCTGAGTCCCGCAAACGCGCGCCCCCAACCCACAAGCGGCAGGCCTACTGTAATCACCGCATCCTGCAACGTTTGTTGTCTGGGATCATAGCTCGGGAGGATCACAGGTTGCTGATTCCCGGGCTCCGGGCGGATTCGTTTCGGGGTGATGGTGTCCAGTTGAATTTCTTCTCCGGGCCCAAGCGCGGGCAGCGCGTACAAGGCGTTTGCCGGGTAGTCCAGGTACACAGCATCCTCAAAACGCTGGCCCGTATCGTTGCGCAGGCGGTTACGCGCGACAAAGTGCACCGTCCCGGAAAATTCGTGCAAACCCTGCAAGTTCACGTCGTGGAACGACCACTTCAACATCGGCAACTCAACCTGGCTCGGCGGACCCAGGTGGATGTCGTAGGTGCGGCGCTCCTGCATCCCCTGCCGGTTCATTTCGACCCAGATTTGGCTGTTGGCTTCGTCTTCCGCGAAATTGGAAGAGGTAAACACCGCGGGGTCGGCAATCGAAACCAGGACGTCGCGCCGGTCAGGAGCGGAGACCCGCAGATTGTAGTCGGCCACCGCCAGCGGGCTTCGCGAGTCGAGGTAATAAGTCGCCAGATTGTCCAGACGGAAATTTCTCGGCCGCCGGCTGGCGCTGGAGAAATAGAACCCCGCGGCAAACAGCAGCGCGAGTCCGCACATGCTGATCCAGCCAAGGTCTAGACGGCGGAGGCGCCGCAGCACGGCAAAGTTCAGCACGCCGATCATCACTACGTAAACCGTCAGCCAAATCAGCAGCCAGCCCAACCGCGGAAAATCGAACGCGGTGGCGAACCGGCGGCTCATCCAGTTCGTCTGGTTCGAGTTCCACGGCATGAAGGTTTGATCGAGAACACTCCGCAGATTCTGGCCGACGAAAGTGTTGCCAAGTTGGTCTGCGTTTAGCCCGGAAACGCGATTGAGCGTGCCTTTGCCCACTCGTTCGCCGTTGGAGGATACCGGCCCTTGACGATAGGCGGAAAGAAAGCCGGGATCCGCGATCTCGTCTTCGAGCAGAACCAGGTGTCCGCCTCCACGCAGAAATCCTTCCAGGGCATCTCGCTGCGCCGGCGTAAACTCTCCGATCGGCCTCGCCAGCACAATCGCCCTGCATGCCGAATAGGCCCACCAATGGTCACGCGGGTCGTTCACGATTTCGAACTTAGCCTGCCGGTTCTTGTCGGCTCGTTCCTCAATCGTTCCGCTGAACTGAATCTGCGACTGCGCGGTTTTGCAGATGCTGTCACTGGCGCACATCAGCACAATCAAATTGGCTTGGCGTAAAGGAGCTTTCTGCTTGTCGTGGCCGAAAACGGCGCCAGCCGTCGTGGCGTCAGCCGTGATGATGGCATTTCCGCCCGGCATCAGGACCGGCAACTCCAGTTCGCGCTGCTCCCCGCCGCCCAGGCTAACGTCTGCTGTAACGGTGTTTGTGCCGCTATTATTCTCGCCCGCGGCCGAGATCTTGAGATGAATCGTCTGCGCTTCCGAGGAAGGATTGCTCACCATCAGGCGGACGGCAGAGGTAGTACCCGAGTAGCCGTGCAAGCCGACGTCGACGATGCGCAGGTTGGAGTCGGCCATCAGCGAGGCCGTGAGTGTCAACACGAAACTCGTGCACAACAGTACGCGTCTCATCTTTAATCTTTAGCAGGTTTGTACGCGTAAACGAACGAAATATCAAGAAGCGAGATGTCCGGCTTGACCAGTCTTTGCGTTTACCTGAAGCATCGGCCGCAGTTTCAGTTATGTCCGGCACGGCCGGATGATTAGGAGGCGGATGATCAGTACGGTCCGATGATGCCGGCGATGGCGCGGGTCGCCGGCGGTCGCTCCATTTGAGCGTCTTTCGTGTCTGTGTCCGTGTCCAGCACATCCAGATACTTCAAGCCGGATCCGGTATTGAAAAGCACAACTGTATCGTCGGCGCCAAAGAAGCCGCTCGCCAGCAACTTCTGGTAGGCAACCAGCGACGCGGCGCCTTCAGGCGCAGCAAAAATACCCTCGACCTTCGCCCAGTGGCGAGTGGCTTCGAGAATTTCTGCGTCCGTAGCGGCGAGCGCAAGTCCTCCACTTTTTTTCAGGATGTCGAGGATCAGGTAATCCCCATAGGGTTTCGGCACACGCAAGCCGGCAGCCAAGGTCGAAGCATGCGGCCACATTTCTGATTCCTTCCGACCTTCATCCCATGCTTTAACAATGGGTGCGCATCCTGAAGATTGCACGCTGATCATGTTTGGGCGTTCGGACCCGATGAAACCCAGCTTCTCCATCTCATCGAAAGCCTTCCACATGCCCAGCAGCCCAACTCCGCCGCCCGTGGGATAAATAATTCCCTGCGGAAGCTTCCATCCCAGTTGTTCCGCGACTTCGTAGCCCATGGTCTTCTTGCCTTCGACGCGGTAGGGCTCTTTGGTGGTCGAAACGTCGAACCATCCTTCAGTGGACCAGGCCAGCGTGTCTTTAAGCGCAGCGACCTTGCGGGCGCAATCGGAGATGAGGCCATCCACCAGCGTGATATGTGCGCCGTAGTATTGGCACTCGACGCGGTTGGCCATGGGAACATCTTTCGGCATAAAGATGTGCGCTTCGATGGACGCTGCCGCAGCATACGCGGCAAGGGCTCCAGCAGCGTTTCCTGCGGAGGGGATAGCCAGCTTCTTTAGACCGAAATGCCGCGCCATGGTCACCGCGGCCGAGAGCCCACGCGCTTTGAATGAGCCGGTAGGATTCAAGCCTTCGTCTTTGATAAAGACGTTGGAATATTCCCGGCTTCGCAGCATCGGAGTAAATCCCTCTCCGAGCGAGACCGGCACCGCTTCAGGCAGGACGGCGTCATAGCGCCACATGGTAGGCGCGAGCGGCAGCAGCGAAGCCGGCGAGAAACTTTTCTTGATGCTGGCCAGATCGTAGCGGGCGTACAAGATGCCGCCATCTTTCGGGCAAACCGTTTGCGGACGATCAGCAGGATAATGCTCGCCACAGCGCGTGCATTCCAAGTGAGTAGGGCGCGACACGCAGAGAGTTTATCAGGCGTGAGCGCCTGATCGCAGCACCAGCCAAACGGCGCACTACTTATGCGGCGGTTTATTCGGCAATTGCGCGACGGAATGCCGGTTGATGATTACATGCGTGCGTTCGCGCGTTACACGAATACGGCACCTGAGCCGGTCCGGACCAACCCGGCAAGTGTCGTCCCGCACCTGGATCCACGCAACCTGGTCGGGACCATTGATCATCCACGCCGTGGCGTTGGTGGCATGATCGGTTTGTTCCAGATAATAGGCGGCGTCCAGATCAATGTCGGCAGCGTTCGCATTCATCTGTTCGCAATCAGCCGGCGCAGTCGTACCGTCCGCGGGCGAGCAAAAGTCTTCGTCGTGCTCCAGCAGGATCTTTCTGTCAACGCCACCGATGAAGTAGCGCGTCGTCACGGGTGAAATACCGGAGTCAGCAGACCACCGGGCCAAATCCACGGCGAAGGCCGCGGGGAGTTGGCTCATTTTGAGGGATTCCTCCCTCACCTGTTTCGAGAAAATCGTGACCGTCGGCGTGGGCTCGCCATTGGTCGGATGGAAATAGAAGCCACCGAGCGCGATGCCCTCCTGCGTGTCAATCCACATAAACCCCCGGCCCCGGAGGTACGGTCCGCTGCGCCCCGACACCATCACGTATCGTTTATCTTGAATCTGAACCGGCAGCGGCGAACGCGTGAGCACTTTCTCGAGCGCCTCCGCCAGCGGCATATCCCACCCGTAGTGAAACACGCAGTCGAGGATCACGCTATGCATCAGCTTGCGGTATTGCTTGTCTCGCACCAGTTCCTTTGACGGCAATCCCTCAAAATGATTCAGAAATGCGAGCTGATCGCTCGGAATCGGATCATGAAAGATGGCCTTGTCGTACTGCGGCGCCGGTGCCGGCGACTCCTGTGCCGCAGCATGGGACAGCAGGGCCGCGGCGGCCATCAAACATAGTGCTGTGAATGTCAGAGTTGCACTCTTGAGCAGGAAATTCTTGAGTCTGGGACTCGCTAATCTGGGAGAAGAAGCGGCAACGGTCGTCATACCAAAACCTCGACGCTCGGCAGCGTTAACTCGAAATTGTACCGCGCTCAGGTGATATTGCAAGCCAAACTTACTTCGCGCCAGGCTCGACCGCCCGTTTCGAAGGGAGGACAACCGAACGCGATCTTATCGCCTATTTGGCCTCAAACGCGACCGCCACATCGTCGCTGTAGATTGCCCGCCAGCCAGCGGTTTCCCCCAAGATGTTGGCCAAGGCAGAATCTTTGGGGACAAGCACACAATGAGCCTGGTGCTGCCGAAGAAAATCTTCCCAACCAGGCTCCACATGCACCATCTTCAAGTAAGACTTTAAGAATTCCTCCCCGTAGAAATCATGCCGGTCATCCACCACCATCCGCACCCGCGGATAAAGCCGGTAAATCAAGTATCCGCCCCAATAATCGGGACTCGCAAGCGGCCCCGCCACGCCCTGCTCCTCAAGATAATTCACCGCCGCCACCGGGAAACGCTTCGCGTCAAAGTGCGCGTCCATCACCCGCCTTGCACCCAGCCAGCCGCCATGTGCCGCGATCCAGCAGGTAAACACGACCATTGCGACGGACCAAAGATGCCCCCGCAAACTAAACTCGATCGCCCCCATTCGTTCGAGGAACTGCATGGGCGCGACTCCTCGCGCTGCGAACCGTCGATCCGCCAGTCTTCGTTCCTCCAGTCTCGCCATCGCCTCCGACAGCCACGGACCAATCACCAGGATCAGCAGCAGTGACGATACTGGAATGTTCCGCGAAGCGTACAAACCCGAATACACCGCGAACAGCGCCACCAGGGCCTGGCTCAAGCGGCCCAGCCCCGCGCCGCGCCTTTTCACCGCCAACCCGACGAGCGTCAGCAGCAACAACCCCGCGAAGCACTTCTGTGCCACATAATGAAAATTCGGAGATTGAAACTCGTCAATGTGATCCATCAGAAACCGGTTCGTAAGATAGCGGTAGATATGAACGTGCAACCGAAAGCCGTAAGGATTCACCAACGTCGCCAGCCCACTCAGAATGCCGGTCAGCGTCAGAGCCCGCACGAGCCGTCCAGCGCGGATCCTCCGCAACGCGTCGTCGAACCGGTCTTCCTTCAGCCTGAACCACTGCCAAGCCACACTGCACCAGTAAATCCCAAGGAGCACAAAGCCCAGCAGAAATCCCCCATGCAGGTTCACCCACAGCAGCATGAGAGGCGGCAGCAGCCACAAACTCCAACCACGTCGGGGATTCGCCTCAGACGCCGCGAGCAATTCGAAATCAGAAGCAAAACAACTTTTCTCCGACGACTCCAGAATCCAGAACCACGCCATCGTGAATAACCAGGTCACTACGTGCGGTCGCGCCAGAAAATGGATCATCGCCGCCGACGCCGCCAGCAATAACAGAACTATCGCCACGAATACGTTCGTTCCCCGCCGCAGCAGCATCCGGAAGGTCCACGCAAACACGATCGCAATCACCAAAGCGGTAAACAGCACTACGCCGTTCAATCCCGCCGTACTCTCCAGCCATCCGACGATCACGTCGTACAGCCACTCCCAGGCAAACCACGGCTGGCCGGGCATCGCCGAGGAAACGGAGGAAAATGGATCGACTCGCGGAATCGCATGCGTCGACAGAATTATCTGTCCAGTGCGAATGTGCCAGCCGATCCCGGCATCGCCCAACAACCGCACCGATAGCGCAGTGAACGCCAGCACGCCAACGAGCGCCACGAAGATCAAATCGCCCACTGACGGGACGACCCACCGCAACCACATCGGACGCAAGTCCGCAGCCGAATTCCTCTCGCGCGAACTTATGGAGCCGATTGTCATCGCGCTGAATCTTATAGAGTAGGAGCTTGATCGGCAAGAAGGCGATCAGCAAGAAGGCGATGAGCGAGAACACGATCAGCAAAAACCTGATCGGCGAGAAGAGGATCAGCAAGAGAATGGACGGCAAGCCTGCACATCGCGTGGTAATCGTTGGCGCCGGCTTCGGCGGCCTGAACGCCGCCCAGTCGCTGGCCAGCGCACCCGTGAGCATCACCGTCATCGACCGCAAGAATCATCACACCTTCCAACCTCTGCTCTATCAGGTAGCGACCGCCGGTCTTTCTCCCGGTGAGATCGCCGCCCCCATCCGCTCCATTCTGAGCCGTCACAAAAACGTCGAAGTGCTCATGGCCGAGGTGACGGGCTTCGATCTCGAACGCCGCGTAGTGCACACGGCAGCGGAAAACGAACCTCAGGAGGTTCCTTACGATTCCCTCATCGTCGCCGCCGGGGCCAGCCACGCTTACTTCGGACACGACGAATGGCAAGCTCTCGCGCCCGGCCTGAAGACCATCGAAGACGCGCTCGAAATCCGCCGCCGCGTTCTCCTTGCCTTCGAACTAGACGAGCGTCGTGCCTCCGCCGCCGAGAATCACGATCCGTTGAATCACGACCCGCTAAACTTCGTCGTCGTCGGAGCCGGTCCCACCGGAGTCGAACTCGCCGGAACCCTCGCCGAAATCTGCCGTCACGCCCTCGCCCACGATTTCCGCGCCATCGACCCGCGCCGCGCCCGCATCCATCTCATCGAAGGCGGTCCGCACGTCCTCCCCGCCTATCCCGAGGATCTCTCGCGCAGCGCTCTCCAGCAACTGCAACGACTTGGTGTGGAGGTGCTCACTTCAACCATGGTGACGAAGATCGAGCCCGGCGTAATCTACATGGGCGAAACCGCGGTCCAAACGAAAATGAATGCCGCCGTCATTCTCTGGGCGGCAGGCGTAGCCGCATCCCCGCTCGGCAAAAAGTTAGGCGTCCCCATCGATCGCGCCGGACGCGTGCTCGTCAATCCGGATCTCAGTCTTCCCGACCATCCCGAAGTCTTCGTCATCGGAGACTTAGCAGCCTTGAAAGACGCCTCGGGCAAGCTGCTGCCAGGCGTAGCACCAGTAGCCATCCAGGAAGGCCGTTACGTAGCCAAGCTAATTCGTCGGGAGCTAACACCGGGTTCTGACCTTCGTCTCCCCTTCCACTACCACGACAAAGGCAGCCTCGCCACCATCGGACGCTCCGCCGCCATCGCCGAGTTCGGCAGGATTCATATCTCCGGTTTCATGGCGTGGCTGGCATGGCTGTTCGTCCACATCCTTTTCCTGATTGGCTTCCAGAACCGCGTGCTCGTCTTCATCCAGTGGGCATGGTCGTATTTTACCTACGAGCGCGGCGCCCGCCTCATCACCGGCAGCACCGATCTTCCCGGCTGGAGTGCCAAGCCTTCCGCGACTCCCGACGCCAGCGAGCCCGAAGAAATCTCCGCCGCCAGTCACAAATAAGAGTAAGAATATTCATGTAGGAATGGTCGACCAGTGAAAAGCATTCCAATCTCGCGGATTCTTCTCAGCCTCGTGGCAGCGATAGTTCTCTCCTCCGTCTCCTCGGCAGAAGTCCTCAAAATCGTCGTCAACGACACCATTCAGCCCATCACCGAGGAATACATCGCCCGCGCCATCGACGAAGCTCAGCGCCGCAGCGCCCAAGCCGTATTGATCGAGATCACCACCCCCGGAGGCCTCGTCGAATCCACCCGCCACATCATCGAGAAGATGACGAATTCGCAGGTCCCCGTCATTGTTTATGTCGCCCCCGCCGGCAGCCGCGCCGGCTCAGCCGGAATCTTCATCCTCGAAGCGGCCGACATCGCGGCCATGGCTCCCGGAACCAACGCCGGAGCGGCGCATCCCGTCCTGCTCTTCGGTCCGACCCAGGTCAAGCCCGACGACGAGATGAAGCGCAAAATCGAGAACGACACCGCCGCTCTCATGCGCTCCGTCGCCTCCCGGCGCGGCCGCAACGTCGAAGTCGCCGAAAGCGCGGTGCTCGAGTCCAAATCCTTCACCGAGCAGGAAGCGCTCTCACAGCACCTGATCGACTACGTTGCCTCCAGCGAAGACGATCTCTTCCGCCAAATCGACAGCAAAAGCTTCAGGCGTTTCAACGGCCAGGAAGTCACCCTCAAGCTCTCCGGCCAGCCCATCGCGCCTTTCGGCATGACGCTCAAGGAACAGATCCTCGATTATCTGATGGACCCGAACATCGCCTTCATCCTGCTCGCCATCGGAGCCCTCGCACTCTACGCCGAGTTCAATCATCCCGGCGCGGTCGTTCCCGGAACTGTAGGCGTCGTCTTCATCCTGATCGCGGCCTTCGCTCTGAACCTGCTGCCCACGCGCTACGCCGCGCTGGGCCTGATTCTCGCCGCCTTCGCGCTTTTCGCCGCCGAAGCCAAATTCGCCAGCCACGGCGTGCTCACCGTAGGCGGCATCGCGCTCCTCACTCTCGGAGGCCTGCTCCTGGTCGATTCGCCCATCCCCGAAATGCGCGTCCACCTGCTCACCGCCCTCGCGGTCAGCATTCCGCTCGGCTTGATCACCGCGTTCCTGATGAGCATCGCTCTCAAAGCCCGCCGCAACAAGATGGTCTCCGGCGCTCAAGGAATCATCGGTGAGACCGGAATCGCGCAAACCGCGCTCGCTCCTCGCGGAAAGATCTTCATCCACGGCGAGCTTTGGGACGCCGTCTCCTCCGCCGATGTTCCCGCCGGCGAGTCCGTAGTCGTGCGCCGGATCGACGGACTGCTGCTCCAGGTCGAACCGCTGCCCGCAAGAGAACCCGCGCAGGGTCCGCCCATCCCCGCGTAGAAAGTCGCGCGCACCAGAGCAAGCAACCGCCCGCATCCGAATTCCGCGCCCTCGCCTGTCCATTGCGTTACAATCCGCCTCAGTAGCGCTTCTCGGTTTCAGGCGCGGAGGTACAGATGGAGCTCTTTGGACTCGGATTTTTCGGCATTGCCGGCGTCATCGTTTTCTTCTACGTTTTAAGTTCAATCAAGATCCTCGCCGAATATGAACGCGGCGTAATCTTCCGGCTGGGCCGCCTTTTGACCTCTGCCAAAGGCCCTGGGATCGCGCTGGTGTTCGCTCCGATCGACCGCATGGTCCGCGTTTCGCTGCGCCAGGAAGCCCTCGAAGTTCCTCCCCAAGACATCATCACCCGCGACAACGTCACACTCAAAGTAAATGCAGTCATCTTTTTACGCGTCATCGATCCTAACAAGGCCGTGGTCGAAGTCTCCAACTACGTTTACCAGACCTCGCAATTCGCCCAGACCACGCTGCGTTCGGTGCTGGGCGAGCAGGAACTCGACGAATTGCTTTCCCATCGCGAAAAAATCAACCTCCGCCTGCAAAGCATCCTCGACCAGCACACTTCCCCCTGGGGCGTGAAGGTAACGAACGTCGAGGTCAAGCAGGTCGACATGCCGGAATCGATGCTGCGCGCCATGGCCAAGCAGGCCGAGGCCGAGCGCGAAAAGCGTTCCAAGATCATTCACGCGGAAGGCGAGTTCTCAGCCGCACAGCGCCTGGTGGATGCCGCCCATCTGCTGGCCACAGAGCCAGTCAGCGTGCAGCTCCGTTACCTGCAAACCTTGACGGAAATCGGCGTCGAGAAAAACACCACGGTCATCTTCCCCGTCCCCGTCGACTTTTTCTCCGGCCTTCAAAAGCTGCTGGCGAAGGGAGACGACAAAGCCGCGGCGTAAGTGGCCACGTAAATGGAAGAGCGGCGCTTCAGCGCCGCGACTAGCGGTGCACAATCGATCCGGGCTTCAGCCCAGAGGTACTTAGTAGTTATGGATCCCGAACAAGACACTGAAATCACATTAGGCACCGCAAAGCTGCTGAGCTTATTCTTCGGCCTGGTAGTAATCTGCGCCGTTTTCTTCGCGCTCGGCTACACGCTCGGCCGCAAGACCGATGCCGGCGTCATCGCCTCCAGCGCCGCTCCCCTGCAAACTTCCTCTAACGGCCTCAAGCCAGCCGGCTCGGCATCTCCTCAACCCGCTCCGCCGATGACCTTTTACAAAGCGGTCGAGCAAAAAGACGCCAATCCGCAACTAACCCCGGCCTCCTCTGACGCGAATTCCCCCAATCCAGCGGCAGCCGCTCAACCTGCGTCTTCCTCCCCAACGTCTTCATCCGGAACGTCTTCCCCAGGAACGCAAACGCAAGCTTCGCAAGCCGGCAACCCGCCCGATCCCATGGCCGCGCTCCCCACGGTCGATTACTTCGTGCAGGTGGCCGCGGTCACTAAGCAGGAAGACGCCGAGTCCCTGGTCGATGCTCTCAAGAAAAAACAGTATCCCGCGTTCGTCGCCAGCAATTCCACCGCTGACAAGTTTTTTCGCGTCCAGGTCGGACCCTTCACCGACATCAAAGACGCGGAAGCCATGCGTACCCGCCTCGTCAACGACGGCTACAACCCGATCGTGAAAAAGTAAGAGACCAGAAGGAAATAATAAATATAAATTGTAAGTAAAGACCGAAGCACTCTATGAAGCCTGCCCCTCTGCTGAACCGCCGTGTCATCTTCAAGCTCCACGGCATGGACCCGCTCGATTCCACCATTCTCAAGCAGGACGCCACCGGTTACTGGATCCGCGGAGGCACTCTCGCCCCGCAACTCGACCAAGCCAATTGTTCCCAGGACAACGGCGTGCGTTTCCTCGAGTTCACCCGCATCGAATGGCTGCGAGCCACCCGCCAGCGTGCCTGATCCGTTGGCGTTCGTCGACCGACGCAGTTTGCAGAGATTTTAGGTGGGGACAGCCGCCCTCGGCTGAGATGCCTATGTGGGGACAGCCGCCCTCGGCTGTCCGTCGAGCGAAGCTCGACGGCTCTTCACAGCCGCCAGCAAACTGAGCCGCGAGTCGTTTATCCCGCATATTGACAACCGTCGATTTAAAAGCTATTCCTAATCCCCATGACCACCTCACCCACGTCTCTCGACCACACGCTCCATGCCATCACCGATCCCACGCGCCGCCGCATCCTCGCAGCCCTGAAACAGCGCGGCCCAGTTGCCTCGAGTAGCCCGGCAACCGGAAAGCACGTAGGTCTCTGCGCCGGCGACATCGAAGAACGAGTAAACCTTTCCCAGCCCACCATCTCGCATCACATGGCCATTCTGACCAAGTCCGGCCTGGTCGACGCCGTAAAGCAAGGCCAATGGCGCTGGTACCGCCGCAACGAAAAAGCTCTTCGCCGATTAGTGAAGAGCCTGCGCACCCAGCTGTGAAGAGGTGGCGCGGAAGAACTCACAAATGCATGGAATACCGTGGAAGAGCGGCGCTTCAGCGCCGCGTAAAGCTACCTGGGCATTGCGGGATGCAACGGCACGAAGAATCTCGCACATTGCAGAGACTTTCTAGCTAGTGCCAGCCGACGCCCCTTTAGCCTTGCTCAGCAGCCGTCGCGCTTGCGTAATCAATTCCGCCACTTCGAAGGGTTTCACCAGGTAGGGTACGTTATTTTCCTGCAGGAAGGCCCGCTCATCGCCCTGCTCCACCCCATTCGAGAAAGTAAACAGCACATGCTTCTCCATGTCGGCGCAGTTC
>Ga0209624_10002959_pt1 | contig 12316 bp, 8 predicted proteins | sample JacPinW_OM2H0_O1_FD_188565 | JGI IMG/M metagenome (GOLD analysis project Ga0209624, IMG submission 188565) | Forest soil microbial communities from Algoma, Ontario, Canada - Jack Pine, Ontario site 1_JW_OM2H0_O1 (SPAdes) (version 2) | ecosystem: Environmental > Terrestrial > Soil > Boreal... | reverse complement strand
CATCGCCAGCGGCAAGCTGGGCATTGAAGAGACCGTACGCTTCGTGTTCTCCGACGGAATTGCTAAGGCCGCGCCACAAATCACACTCGCCAGCGCGACTCCGGTCACGGCCGGCTGCCGCATGATCAAGAGCGCGAATGAGATTGCTTTGATGCGGCTGGCGGCGCAAGTGACTCTGGCCGCGTACGAAGCGGTTTACCACGCGCTACGCGAGGGCATGACCCAGCAGGAGGCGAAGGATTTGATTGCAGCCGCCTACGAACAGCTTGGCTTTCCCGGCGAGGCCAGCGTACAGGTCGGTGAGTACTCCGCGCTTCCGCACGGCTCGACCACGCCGCAGGTGATCCGCGAAGGCTCGATTGTCATGATCGACGACGGCTGCACCGTCGAAGGATACCAATCCGACATCACGCGCACGTTCGTGCTGGGCGAAGCTCCAGAACAAGTGGGTGACAAGATGAAAAAAGTATTCGACGTCGTCCACCGCGCGCAAGCGGCGGCGCTGGCTGCGGCGCGTCCTGGCCTGGAATGCGGCGCGGTTGATGTCGCGGCACGAAAAGTGATTACCGACGCGGGGTATGGACCGGACTACAAGTATTTTTCTCACCGCTTGGGTCACGGTATCGGCATGGATATGCACGAGTGGCCCTATCTGGTCCGCGGCAACACCACCAAACTGCAGCCCAATATGACCACCAGCGACGAACCCGGCATTTACATTCGAGGAGAATTTGGCATCCGCCTCGAAGACGATATGCACGTCACGGAAAACGGCGCCGAATTGTTCACGCCGCAGAGTCCGTCGCTGGGAGATCCGTTCGGGAAAGCATAAGAATTCGCGCCAACACCCTGCGTGCGATCGTCCCGAGATCCCCCAAAGCTTAAGCCCGGTGAATGGTCAGAGCAGTAAGCGAATCCGGAAACACAAAAGTGAAGGCGTCGCCCTTGCGAACGTTGGTGACCGGCACCGGGCGGAAGCTGGGGACAAGAATTTCATATTCATCCGCCTCATTGCGACTATAACCCAGTGCGAAGGCCTACCCATCAGCCCTCCATTTCCAGTCGGGCGGAAGGATCGCGATGTAATGTGCGTATCCACAGCGCTAATTGCAGCTTTAGGAACCTCTACTCTTCATCGTCAGGTTCTCGGGCTACTTCGTGCCTGGCTCTTGCGGGATAGCTGCTCCGTCGGAACGCGGGTCCCCTGCCGCAAAGTTGACCTCACGGCTGCTGTCGCGAACCACAGCTGCTCCCTGTCCTACCGAAAAGGAGAATGGTTCGAGAAGCCGAAGCTGGTGGCCCCGTTGCGCGAGGCCGGCGCGGATGTCAGCAGGGATGGTCTCCTCCACCTGGACATCGCAGCCCTCAAAGGTTTCTTTGGTGAAGCGGGGCTGTTCGAGTGCAGCCTGGACGTTCATGCCATAGTCTACGACGTTGGCGACGAACTGAGCGTGGGCCTGAGCCTGGTTCCACCCGCCCATAATGCCGAAACCGATATGGATGTCGCCCTTCTCCATGAAGGCCGGGATGATGGTATGGAGAGGACGCTTGTGCCCCGCGAGTGAGTTGGGCAAGCTCGAGGCGAGCTGAAAGAGGGCTCCGCGGTTCTGGAAGGAAAAGCCAAGTCCCGGCGCGACAAACCCGGTGCCATAGCCGGCATAGTTGCTCTGGATGAGCGAGACAATGTTGCCGTCCTTGTCGATTGTTGAGAGATAGATGGTGGAATTGCCGTGCTTGTTCAGTTCCGCCGAGATGTCCGAAGGAACCACCTGGCAGGTGGCCCTCTTCATATCGATAAGCTTTGCGCGCGTCTCGGCGAGACCTTTGGAGATAAGCTGGTTCACGGGGACCGACGTGAAACGCGGATCCCCGACGTACTTGTACATGTCAGCGTAGGCGAGTTTTTTGGCCTCGATCATAACGTGCAGGGCGTCGACGGAGTTATGGCCATACTGGGACATGGGGAAGTGCTCCATGATATTGAGCATCGAAAGGGCGCCGATCCCCTGGCCGTTGGGGGGCAGTTCATAAACGGTCCACCCCCGGTAAGTTGTGGAGACGGGCTCGACCCACTCGGGCTGGAAGTCGCGGAAGTCTTCGAGCGTGTGAGTCCCACCATGGGCATCGAGGAACTTGACCATCGTCCCGGTCATGGCACCGTTGTAGAAAGCATCGCGGCCATGCTCGGCGATCTGGCGAAGCGAGTTGGCCAGGCCGGGGTTCTTGAACAGGTCACCAGCCTTTGGGGCGCTGGGCCAGATGTCGAAGGTCTCTTTGTAGCCGGGCTGGTCCAGAAGACTTTTGGCGATCCAGTAGCGGGCGTTGCGCTCGGCCAGGGGAAATCCGTTCTGGGCGTAGTAGACCGCTGGAGCTAAGAGTTGGCTGAAGGGCAGAGTTCCGAAGCGGGCGCGCATGGCGTCCCATCCGGCAACAGCCCCGGGAACGTCGATGGTCTCGACACCGATGAGGTTCATTGCGGTGACGCCTTTGGATTTGAGGTAATCGATGGTCAATGCTTTAGGCGCCCAGCCGCTGGAGTTGAGACCGTAGACTTTACCCGTTTTGGCCTCGTAGTAGAGCATGAAAAGATCGCCACCTATGCCATTGACGTAAGGCTGGACGACGCCCATGACGGCGTTGGCCGCGACGGCGGCATCGATGGCGTTACCGCCTTCTTCCAGGATGTGAGCTCCGGCCTGGGAGGCGAGAAACTGCGGGGTGGAGACGATGCCGAATTTCGTGACCACCATGGAGCGGCCCTGGCCGGGGACCGAAGAGAACTGCTGCGGAAGGACAATCACCGAGTTAAGAAGCAGTACGCACAGCCAGACGAAACGTTTCATATCACTCCCTTGATTGGCGGGGTCGGTGACATCGGGATTCGAGGAAATTCGGCACTCTATCCGCGAAGCATCGGTAGGCGACATTATTCCACAACGACACAGGTCACCCGGCAGCCGGCAAGCTGGCATGCAGAAGGATTTTCCCAATCCGACCAAATTTGCGTTGTTCCTGGCCGCTAGGGGATGACCCGCATGACGGCACCGGACAGGTGGTTTTAAGCCTGTCCTTACTACGACAGCATTATTACAGCCATCGGCAGTGAGTTTTTCCCTGAACGAGAACCCGGGCCGCCACAGCGGGGACAGATCACGCACGAGCATAGAATGCGATCCGCCATTTGCTAATGGCCACACTCACCAGTCTCCTTTGACCTCAAAATCCCAAGCACGTAGAAGATCTGATGGAACATATTTCTTGCCGTCAGATGTTCCGGCGAAGCGCCGGCGTAATTCGAGCAGATGGAGAGATTTAAGGACGGGCGCACCGATTGGACGAGTTAAGTCCGTCACTCGGGAGCAAGCGAGATGCCCCTCATTCATTTTACCGAGCGCAGCTCGGTTGCCCGTCGCTTGTCAGCCAGCGAGTGCTGACGTCGTGCTGTCTTAACATCTTCGACAGTTGATCAACAGTTTGGTGATCCGCTCGCTGCGGCCGCTTTATTTCAATGACTTAGTCGAAACCTAGCACTGGCATGAAACTTGCAATTCCTTTGGAGCATGGGGGAGCAAGGGCGGTGCCAATGAAGTCACACACAGCTGTAGGCGACCATCGTTCTCCACGGCGCTCGCCAGGCGGTCCAGGCATTGAGCCTCGGTGGGCACACGGCGCCAAGCTCGCGGTCGGCACAGCGTGTTCGAGGGTCAGCCGAGTGTGGCACACCCTCGATGCCGGTTGTGTGACCGAGGTCTACTATCCCACAATCGACACTCCACAGATACATGACTTGCAATTCCTCTTCCCCGGTGGTGAAACAGTCTTCCCTGACGAACTCAGGGGCGCGGTTGTCATGATGCGAAAGTAATCTAACGCGAGTTCAGACGAACGGAGGAAAACATAAATGACGCGGACATTTTCAAGGTTCGTGCTTGCAATATTTCGAGCCGGAGCCCTCGTATGCTTGATTCTCGTATTCTCAGGCCTCGGCTCGGCGCAAAAAGTGCTGACTGCGAGAGCCACCATTCCATTCAAGTTTTGGGCGGAAGGTCACGAGTTTCAAGCTGGGAACTATGTCTTCGACAACGAGGTCCCGGGTTTCGCCACGATCCACCAAGAAGGAACAAACTCAGGTATTGGAGTCTCGCTCATCCTCTATACCATTCCGGAAGCAAAAGACAATCCCAGCGTGATCTTCGTGCTTCGAGATGGACAGTATTTTCTATTTGAACTCTGGGATGTCCAGGACCGGTACGTGGTTACTGAGGAATTTGAACACCGCGGCGCAGTCAGCGACCAACAACGTCGAGTGCGATTGACGATTGTGGAGGCACGCGATCAATGATTTTTAAAAACACCTGGACAGCGCCCTCTATCACGCGCTAGGACGACTTCCAGAACCTGAGACCACCCACAGATCCTGCAGACGATGCAAAACTAGAAAGCACTGCCGTGCAGCCATCATCCAACTTCGACCTGATTAATGGCAAGCAGCTCTTGGATCCGCGGCGACTGCGGTGAGTCGCTGTTTCGCGCGACAGATCCGTCGAAACTCGGTTTGCTTGTGCCTGATACTGATAAAACCGTCGCGCCCAGTACCCCACAGGCTGTCGCATGGTCCGTGTTCGCGATGAACTATTGAATCGGGTGTCGCAACTGGTCGTAGGTTGCAGCCGCATTATCCGGGATAGCTGCGCCGTATTTCGCATACTGACGGAGATGGGAGAATCTGCCAGCCTTCACCTCTTTCTTTATTTGATCTATCGAGTCTCCCCCCGCTGCAAAAGCGAAAACCTGAGCCGTGAGATCAACAAGATAGTCACCGAAGAACACCACATCAATGCGACTCCCGACCGAGAAATGGCCAGGCACGAAGGTTTCCACGGGCTGATTCAGAAAGGAACTCAACGTGACAATCCAATTCTTAACGCTGCCCCGACCCATGGCTGGGCAAGAACCGTTTAGAAACAAATCGCCGGTTGCAATTGCCCTTTGCTCAGGAAAGTACACATACGCGTCTCCGAGAGTGTGGGCCGGGCCGGCGGAGACTGCTTCTGCCGTGTAGGCTCAACACGAATGGTCAAAGAGCGATCAAATGTTATGGTTGCCGGCACAACCGAGCCCGGAACATGTGGCGGCACGGATTTCAGCATTTCTATTGTTCTTTGCCGCGTCCACACCGTGCTAATAAGATCCGCCATGGGCGTGTTGAGCTTATTTCCACCTTGGTGGTTTGAGTGATAGTGAGTATTTATGACGCAGCGGATGGGCAGTTTCGACTTTTTCAGCCTCCGTTGTGTGTTGAGGCCAGAATCTACGAGTAAGATCGCATCTTTTCCCACCAAGAAAGTTGAGTTCGCGCTCGCGTCATTGATCGAGATACATGTGTAAAGATTCAGCCCTATTTTTTGCGGTCCATTTTGCGCGAGCGTACCTGTGAAGCAAACTGGAGCAAACAGCCCAGAAAGAGCAGGGTCCACGATTGGGCCACGAGTCGAGTCATCCTCCAGATAGCTGCCCGCGCAAAAGGCCATCGAAAAGCCTTGGTCTTAGGGGGACGCTACTTCGGGTCCTAACATAACTGGTAGCAAATCAATCGGTCTTAGCGCCAAGATCAAGCGGTTTCCTCCCGTTTGAAGCGCAGTCCAACGTACTTTTAGAATAAGAACTTCAAGCCAAACTGGATTAACCGCGGACCGCCTGATCCGAGCCCAACATTGTTTTGCGCAACATCTGCGGTTTCGAACAAAGAGCCGAAACTAGGGGAAGTCAGGGTACTGTTCGGGAGCCCAAAGTTTGGATGGTTGAATATATTGAACATCTCTGCCCGGAATTGAAGATTCATCCCCCGTTCGAAGTGCGTGTTTTTAATCAGCGAATAGTCGACATCCACATAGCCCGGGCCATTTACGATGTTGCGACCTGCATTTCCAAAAGTAAGCGGCGCATTAAGGGCGAAGGCCAAAGTATTGAACCACTCCTCTACCGTGCGTGGGCCACTGTTCGGATCTCCTACCAGATCCGGACGGTCAGTTCCAAGTCCAGAAGAACTTTCGTTGACTCCAGTAAGCACAGTGAGTGGTTGGCCCGACTGTGCAGTAACGATGCCGGTCATTGCCCATCCGTTCAATAGCAGATTAGCCGCTCCTTGGCCGAAGCGAGTCACCTTGGGCAAGTCATAAATAAGGTTGGCTACAAAGCGATGGCGGATATCGAAGTCGGATAAGCCCCTCTCTGCCTGTGGATCATAGGTGTTTTGCGGAAAGATTGTTGTGCCGTTTGCTCCCGTTCCGAAGATTGCCGAGCCTCCGTCAATTGACTTGGCGAAAGTGTAATCGATTCCCATGCGCAGTCCATGCCAACCGCGAACATCTATTTTGGCCTGTAAAGCGTTATAGTTTGAGCTCACGGCAGTATTCGCCTGAAAGATCTGTGCAAACCCGAAGTATGGATTGCGCACGATTCCAGGGATGTCGACGATCGGTCCTGACGCTATCGCCTCTGCTATGGGTGTAGGAATGCCCAGTATCTCCAAACGGTTCACCACGCTTGGAGATAACGTCTCCAGCTCTGCAGCGGTGTTATAGTCCTGGTCAACCTGACGAAACTGTGGCAGGTGGGTACCAGTGGTCCCGACGTAAGCAATGTCAAAAACGGACCTCCTGCCCAGTGCCTGCTGGAGATCGACATTCCAGGCTTGCGAATATGGCGTCGTAAAATTCCTCGCGGTCACAGTTATTACAGGAAATCCCGAGGGTCCAAAGGACGACGGCCAAGCCGGACTTGGGGTGTAATAGTCGGGCATCGCAGGTGGATTCAGCGATACGTTGGCAGGGAGGTTGCCTAGAACAGTGTCATAGAACACTCCATAGGCTGCCCGAATCACAGTGTTGGGCATTCGCTGTGGATTCCAGGAGATACCTATACGTGGAGCGAAATTGTTGTGGTCCGGTGCGTACAGGCCAGCTTGACTCTGAGGCGTGATCCCTGAGGGTTCAAGATCGGCGAGATCGGTCTGATCGACGGTCGGCGGAAGATATGTCGTGAAGTTTGCTGGATTCCAGTTGGTTGCTTGGCTGGTGGCATCATATAGCACCGTATTTAACTCGTAGCGCAGGCCGTAGTTCAGGGTGAAGTTCGGCGTGACGCGCCACGTATCCAAGCCAAAGAAATCATAACTTGTTGTCCTCCAACTCCTCGAGGCATTCCCGACAAACTGCAGGGAACTGGCAGGCAATCCTTCTGCAAAATCGAGAAGCGGATTTGCGATGCCCTGAGGATTCATTGTGCCGTCAAAACCAATCTGTCCGCTAAAGTCCAAAGCATAAAAGACATTGTCCCGTATGTTGCGAATGTCTGTGCCGAATGCGAATGCGTGACGGCCGACAATGTGGGTCAATGTGTCGATAACCTGAATGGTGTTCTCCCAAACGCTGGCAGGATTGTTCCCTGATGCTCCGAGGTTGGAATAAGATGCGCTGCCCGACACCAGCCCTCCTGAGAAGAGCACGTCTGGAATATTTCCCAAGCTGAGTGGCGCTCCGGGAGCATATCCCGTATTGAAGTTATAGTTTGCAGCTTGGGGTCCGGACTGGTTGACAGTAATGTTGGTGAGCCGGGTAAAAGCCAGTCGTGCAACGTTCACCGTTTTGGAATTGAAGACCTTGGTATAGGTCACGGCAAAGAGATGCGATGAAGTTTGAACGTTCTCACCGTAGCCTGGTATTTCTGTAACGTCCTGACCTGGAGCGAATGGGTAGGAAACAGGGCCGCGGGCATAGCTATATCGGCCAGAGATCGTGTCGTCACCGGTATGATGATCCAGCTTGATTAGATACTGGTCAGTTGTGCGATTCAGATTGGGCGCCGAGACAAAATTCCCGCCAGCCACATTTGTATTCGGCAACGGGAAGAGGGTGAATAGCTTCGCGCTCGTGGGACTTACCATTATTTGGAGAGGCATTCCATTGGTGCTCGTAAAGAGACCTCCGCGCTCGGCGGCAGTGGGAACCGTAGTAACAGCTAGAATCCCAGCCACCTGGCGAGTTCCCTCATAATTGGCGAAAAAAAAGGTCCTGTCTTTGATGATAGGTCCACCTAAAGTCCCACCGAATTGGTTCAAGCGCAGTTCCGGACGCTGCAGCCCCGGCGTAGCAAAAAAATTGTTCGCGTCCAACACATCGTTGCGCAGAAACTCGTAAGCAGATCCGTGGACGTGGTTGGTTCCTGACTTTGTGATCAGGTTGACCACCGAGCCGCTATTCCGGCCATATTCTGCTGAGAAGTTGTTGGTCTGTACTTGAAACTCCTGAATCGAGTCGACTGAGGGCAGTTGACCCACCGCGCCAGCTTGGAAATCATTGTTGTCAACGCCGTCTACAAGAAAGTTGTTCGACGAGGAGCGCTGTCCATTCGAGGAATATCCCGAAGTACCACCTTCGCCACCCTGTTGTCCGCCTCCTCCGCCCGCCGCTGCCACCCCCGCGTTCAACAATGCGAGTTGGGCAAAGTTGCGTCCGTTGAGCGGGAGGGTTTCCACTTGTTCCTGTTGAATGACCGAGCCAAGATGAGCGCTTTCGGTATTGAGAGTTACCTGCTCGCTTTCGACCGTTACGATTTGGTGCGCCGTGGCAACACTTAGCTTCAGACTGAGCGGACGGATCTCCCCCACCTGAATTTGAATGGCTTTCACTTCAAGGGTGGAGAATCCGGGGGCTTCCGCTACCAAAGTGTACTGGCCTGCCGCCAACACGGGGAAAAAAAACTCGCCGACGGCTGAACTCTGGGCGGAAAATGTCCTTCCGGTGCCGTTATTCGTAAGCGTGACTTTGACACCAGCCAGCAAGCCCCCGTCGCTATCTTGTACCTGGCCAGACAACTGTCCACCAGTCTGCGCAAAGGCCGCGAGGGAAAGAGCTAAAACGATGGAGATCGCCAGAAATGTCCGAAAAAGACTCATCTCCTACCTCCCATTGAATGCCCATCAGATCAAAAGCAACGTCGTTCATTTTTGGTCTAAGGAGAGTCGGAACGCTCTCAGCGTGCGAGAGCTATTGATCGCCAGTCTTATAGACCACGCCGCCCTTCATTACGAAAGAAACATGTTGCAGAATGCTGATGTCATTTAGCGGATTACCATTCACTGCCACTATGTCTGCAAATTTACCCGGCTCGATCGCGCCGATGTGATCACTCCAGCCCATAAGGTCAGCGGCGTTTATACTTCCCGCCTGAAGGGCCTCGACCGGGGTCAAGCCTAGTTTCACCATCGACCAGTACTCACCGGCGTTGAGCCCATGAGGGTATACACCGGCGTCCGTTCCTAGGGCTACCTTGACCCCACTCTTAAAGGCCTTTGCCATGGAAATTTTCGCTGCCGGCAAGATCATCTTGATCTTGTCCTCCGTGTACTTGGGAAGATGCATGCTTTCCATGTGGTCGGTGTACCAAAACAGGGGAAAGGAGGTAGGCACGAGATAGGTGCCGTGCTCCTTCATCAAGGAGATGCCTTCATCGTCAAGGAATATTCCGTGCTCGACTGAGTCAACTCCAGCACGGACTGCATCTTTGATGGATAGTGCGGAGTGAGCATGGGTTGCGACCTTCCGACCTTGGCGGTGGGCTTCCGTGACCAGAACCTGCATCTCTTCCGGGCTATAAGATTCGAGGAGTGGGTTGTCACCTTTAGACATCGTGCCACCCGATGCAGCAAACTTGATTACGTCGGCACCATATTTGATGTTTTCTCTTACTTTATGCCGGATCTGGTCCGGACCGTCGGCTACCCCGTCTCCGGTTGCGTGGTACTCGAAAGGTAGAAGACTGTTGTCGCCGTGTCCGCCAGTGATGCTAAGCATCGGACCGGATACTTGCATCCTGGGACCGATCACATCTCCATCATTAATGGCATCGCGCAGGGCAACATCGGAGAATTGCTCAGCGCCTAAGTTCCGGACAGTGGTAAATCCTGCCAGCAGGGTGATTCTGGCATTCTTGGCTCCGATGAGTGCCTGGCGTGGTACGGAGATCGTGAGCCCCTGCAAACCACCGCTACCGGCATTGAAGGTCAGGTGAGTGTGCACATCAATAAACCCGGGCAGGACAGTTTCCGTGCTGAGGTCGATGATCTTGGCGTCCGCCGGGATCTCTATGTTGCTTCCGACGGCTTGAATGACCTCACCGCGAATGATAACGGTCTGATTCGCCAACATTTTTCCAGACTTGGGCTCAAAGAGTTTCCCCGCTCGAATGGCAGTAACGTGGAGGTCGGCCGAGGATTGAGCGATCCCGTACAGCGCAGTGGAGAGCACACAACAAGCGAGGACTGTTCTTCGAAGGCTTCTCATCGCGGGCCCACCCCCGAAAAGTTGGTTTGGAAAGCGATGTGAACCGACGCGAATACGTGATACTTCAGGCACAACCAGACCCGCGTTAAGCGGGGCGCCGCCTTCGCATACATGCGGCCAGCGAGTTCAAGGCTCATAGTCTGAATTGGCACCTCAGACTCCTGAACACTTCTCAATGGGGGCTGATCAAGCTTGCAAAAATACCCTGACTGGCTTTGCATGTCAAGACCATTCCATTGATATGGTGGTGGTATACATATCGCATGTCGAGCCATCGGGTCAATACGGCGATGATGGAATAAGATCGGTTTCCGAAATCAGCGATTTCAGAACAATACTTGCGCGGTGCCGGTTAATGAGGGGGAACACTCTGGTGGAGCACTTTATAAACGTCTAAAAAAAATCAACGGAAATGTTCATGGAGGAAACTCCCTCCTTGCCACTGAACCGGTATCTGAAATTAGGCGAAACAAAGCAAAGAACATGCGCGTAACGCCAGATCGACCATTCTGCAAGACTCCTGGTTAGCCTCGAATCTCCGATGTCGCTTCCTTCGGTCACGCGATCGCGTCCGCTGCAAAGCGGCTTCATTCGAGTCGGCTCCGAGGAGAGCGCCACCGATCTCCTCTAGGCCGGTTGTCGATCGACTCGCCTCGGTCGGGGATTCTAGGCCTTAGGAGGCGCATCTCGCGCATGAGCGAGGGCTGCACGTCGGGCGAAGGCAATCGGGGGTGTTTGCGTCCCGGAGCTGGAATCTGGTAGGCGATCGAACTTGTTTCCCTTCACAACCCACGGAACGGGGGCAACCTGATCGGCTCGCTTGAGAACTCGCGCGTATCACGCTGCGGCGTGCCTCTGGCGCCGCAGTAAGAACCTTTTCATGGTTGCTCGGGGTTTTCGTTCTTGCGGTTGCACTCGGTCCCATCTGGTTGCACAGACAACCGCAACCGCTACGACTTTTACAGTGTCAACGAACATCACCAATCCAGCCAACGGATCATGAACGCCGGAGACAGTGCTCTTCGTCCCGAGGCTGCCCGCACTCAGGTCTTAACGCAAGGTCACTGGTTGGCGCGTTACCGCCTAAACGACGTGCTCGGCACCATGCCTGAGTTTGAATACGCTTTCGGCTGCCATGCTGGTCAGCCAATGGTTCACGTCATGCAGTGCAGGGCATGGTAGGGATCCTGGGACGAACAGCCATACTACGGCGATGAATGCACCGCGTATGGTGTCACCATTTTCGTCTCATCGGTTAGCTTTAAACACATCTTCTCCAGAATGAGACACGACGATGTTTGTGACGGAGGCTTCATGGAAATAACTCGGCGAGACATTCTGGGTGCCTTCGCGACCCTGTCCTTAGGCGCCGCTTTCGGAGAAAAGACGGCGGCCGCAATTTCCACGAAAGATTGGACCACGTCCGCAATGACGGCTGCGGACGAACCACTACCGTCAACCGTCGCCGGCGTACGTCTGGTCGATTCGAAGATCGCTCGTTTAGCGACTGACTTCAGTCGCCGCTCGTATCCTCCTTATTTATTCAACCATGCCGTGCGAACTTTCCTATTCGGCTCGTTGGTCGGACGAGCTCGGGGACAGGCATTCGACGAGGAAACCCTCTATCTCGCCTGCATCCTGCATGACTTGGGACTGACAGACCAATTCCAGGGCGACTCGACATTCGAAATTCAAGGGGCCGAGACCGCCAAGCACTTCCTCGAAGCACACGGTTATCCGAAGGAAAAGATCGGAATCGTCTGGGACGGCATCGCGATGCACGCTTCACCAATTGGACAGTTTAAGCCGCCTGAAATTGCATTGGTCGGCGAAGGGGCGGGGGCAGACGCAATTGCGCCAGATTTCTCACAAATCAGGAAAGGAGCTGTCGACGAGATTGTAGAGGCTTTTCCGCGATTGAAATTCAAGGACGCATTCGTGAGGACATGTGCAGACGTAGTCCGAAAGCATCC
>Ga0209624_10002958_pt1 | contig 12317 bp, 10 predicted proteins | sample JacPinW_OM2H0_O1_FD_188565 | JGI IMG/M metagenome (GOLD analysis project Ga0209624, IMG submission 188565) | Forest soil microbial communities from Algoma, Ontario, Canada - Jack Pine, Ontario site 1_JW_OM2H0_O1 (SPAdes) (version 2) | ecosystem: Environmental > Terrestrial > Soil > Boreal... | reverse complement strand
ATGTTCTTCCATTTCTCTAGAAAATATGCTACTTAACTCAAATAATTTTAATTCCTCAATAGAACATACATTAAAATCTACATCAGGCATGATAAATGGTTCTGAACTATACCAATTTGTAACAGATGATGGTATTCATGCTATATCTGGATCACTAATTATATCATAAAAATCAGATGAAGTAGCACTATCAAATAAACTTCCATTATCATATGTACTTATAGAATTAACATCTGTATCAAAATCATTGTCAGTTATAGCATCTATCTTTTCATTATTTATTACAGTTACTGCATTTTCGTTAATTATTGCTTCTATCTCTTGGTTTGTAAAAGCTTCTTTATTTTTAATAGGAATAACAGTATAATTACTTTTAATTAAGTATAATAAAGTACAGCCTAAGATAATACCACCACATAAATAAATATTATCTTCGAAGAAATTATTTTTTGATAATAAAATTAAAATATTTATCATTTTTGTTTTTGTTTTTTTGTTTTGTTTGTTTTGTTATTTGTAATTTTTTTGGTTTCCTGCACATTCTTCCCATGTATACATAAGTATTACGACTAATTCAGTTGAAAATACAACTTTATAAGTTTAAACTTCAATTAGCTGTCTATGTATCTGTTAACTGGAATAATAATTCCAAAATCGAGAGATTCTATGCATATAGCGAAGTAATAATTAAAAAATTTACACTTTTTAACGGCATTTCCTAGTTTAGGGTTTAAATATAATAATATGTAATTTAAAAAGATAATAAATTTAAGTGGTTTCAAGTAAAGTAAGTTCTTTGTCTATTCATACCATTTTTTACAGATTCTGTTTTATTTATACCTTCTTCTGTATAATGTTTTTTTTCAAATATTAATAAAACTATTTCTTTTCAGTCTTTGTAATCCAAATATTTACTTGAAAATAGTGAGTATTTATCTAGATAATTTATTATAACATCTAGAGACATTTTACTTGAAGCTGTTAAAGTATAGTATTCATTACCTGTAGACTTTTGTTTTCTAGTCAACAATGTACAATTAAGAAAATTTGATATATCTGTTAAAACATTAAAATAACTATTATTATTTATAGGATCTAACATTCTTTGTTCGATTCTTAATCTACAAGATATTTTTCTTTTTTTTGCATTGTTTTCTAATTTAGTATTTTGTACAGAAAAACTACCATCTGAATCTATAAATCCACTTAATCAACCGTCTCCTGATAAAGAACTATCTTTCAATGGTAATTTAATAATATTTGTATTATGGTTTTTATTTAATCAGTCTATTAAATTATGAAGTTGACATATTTTTGGTGTTCTTAATTCACCATTTAATAAATGAACTATTTTTTTTAAACCTATTACAGGTGAAACAACTAAAACACAAGCATTATCTCGTGTTTTATATCTTATAAATCCTGATCCTATTATTTCTAATAATTTTTTAGCTAATGGTTCATTTTTAAGTCCAAAAGTTATACAAAATCTTGGATTATGTTTCTTTTTTTGTTCCGGTTTTTGAATTCAAATATGTCCGTCTCCTTCAAATAGACCTGCTAAATATCCCTTATATATATTATTTTTAAATTTATTGTTATAATATCTTATATTTAACCCATGAACTCCTTTTTGTTTGCCATATCAGGAGCTCCTATGTGGATAGGTAATAAATAATTACCAAATCCTCCAATTAATGCTGGCATAACCATAAAAAATAACATTAATAATCCATGTGCAGTTATTATAACATTAAATAATTGATGATCTCCTTGTAAAAATTGAACACCAGGTGAAGATAATTCTAATCTAATTAAAACTGAAAATCCTGTAGCTATCATACCTGCAAATATTGCAAATACTAAGTAAAGAGTTCCAATTTCTTTAGCATTAGTGGAATAAAGTCGTCAATCCATACAACAATCCTCACTTTTCATATTTACTCCTCTATTTTTTGATTTTATTACTCAAAAACATTTTTACAATAATATTGTAAATAATTAAAATTTTAAACGGAATAGAGGTGAGTCGAACACCTAAGGGATAACCCGAACAATTAGCAATCGTTTTAACTTTCCAATGTAAACTATTCCTTATTCACATTATAATTTTTATAATAACTTATAATCATATTATAATTATTTTTGGTTTAATTTTTGTGTTTAATTATATATTAAACTTCTTTAAAATAAGTGGGATAAATTTTTAAAGAATTATTTTAGAATTTTATAATTCTAAATTTTGGTTTTGTGTTTTATTTGGTTTTATGTTTTATATTCATTAAAAATTAATATTATTTTAATAATTTAAGTAAATATAAATTATAAATAAATAACTTAATACATTATATCAATGTTTGAAATTTAAATCTTTATTTTACATATATTTTAAACACAAAACTATATAATCTTTTATTATTTAATTAAGTGTTTGAGGTTTTAGAATTTAGATTCAACTTATTATTTTTTAATTATTTAATTGAAAATATTAATTTTAATATAATAAAACAAAAACAAAAACAAAAAATTTTTATATTTTATTTTAATAATAAATAAATTTAGTGTAAGTAGATAGCATCTTTAATATAAGATATTACTAATAATACAAATACATAAGCTTGAATAATAGATACAGCTACTTCTAATCCACATAAAGCTAAGAAGAAAGCAAAAGGAATTAAAGTGAATATAGCTATAATAAAGCTACTACTAAACATTTGATATAAGAAAGTAGATAAAATTTTTAATAAAGAATGTCCAGCTACCATATTAGCAAATAATCTTATACCTAATGATAAAGCTCTAGCTAAAAAAGAAACAGTTTCAATTAAAACTAATAATGGTACTAAAGCTAAAGGAGTACCAGATGGTACAAAATATGAGAAAAAATGTAATTTATGAAGATATAAACCAAGTATAGTTACACCTGTTAATATAGTAAATGATAAACCTATTGTTACTATTACAGAGGTTGTTATAGTATATGAATAAGGTATATTACCTATTAAATTACTTATTAATATAAAGAAAAATAATGAATAAATAAAAGGTAAATAAATTTCTTTACCTAATTGTTCTCTTACCATTGTGTTAATGGTTGTAAATATACTTTCTATTGCAATGCTTCACTTGGATGGTAAAATTTTGTTTTCATTATTACTTATTAGATGTAAACTTAGTATTATAAATAATATTAAGAAAGAATATAATCCTAAATTACTTAATGTTATATTAATATAACCAAAGATAGGTGCCATTATACTTATCAAACTACTTACTTCAAATTGTTCTAATGGAGAATTTATTATTAAATTTAAATTATGTAACATTTTATGTTTTTTATTAATTTTAATTTTTTTAATAAGTAAGATATTTTATTTATTTATCTATAAATTTAATAACGATTAACTCTTACAAAATAAAAAATTATAATTCTACGAAAAAGAGTTTTATTTTTGTTTTTTTTTCGTTAATAAAATTTTAAGTTATAAAACACAAAATTTTATTAATAATTAAAGATATAATTATTTGTTTTTTAACTGATATAATAAACAATTTTTTGTTTTTTTGGTTTTATGGTGGGCCTTAAAAAATAAAATTTTGTGTATTATAAACTGATATAATAAACAATTTTTTGTTGTTTGATAGGCCTTTATCAGACTTGAACTGACATCTATAACTTGAAGGGTTAATGTACGACCATTATACTAAAAGACCTTAATATAATTATTTTAAATATATACTCTTTTATTATCAGTTAATCAAACTGAGACTATTAAACCTATTATAACTTCTAACTCTAATCAATTAAATGAAGCTAACTCCTCTAAACCTATTTTTAAACACGATCAAATTCCTAAATCAATGATAGATAAAACTTCGATTTTAAATAACGAGACTTATTATGAAGACGGTTCAGTTAAACCTTTTATGAAATCTAAAGCTAACAGTAAAATTGAAATTAATCCACAAAAATTGAAAACAATTTGTTAATGAAGGTATTATTGAAAAGATGGATTTCATAGAAAATACATTTATATCAGAAAATGAATTAGATTTAGATACAGCAAATCAATTAGTAGATGAAATTTCAATTATAACTAAAGCTTATAATAGATTAAGTGATGCTTATAATAATGTGAAACAGACTTGAACTTCTATTAGAATAAATAGAATTAAAGATATGTGTTTTTATATGAGAGGTTGACTTTCTAATTATTATTCTAAAATCTTTCCTAATGATAATATTAAATTGTCACAAAGTACTAACTTAGATTCACCTAAAGTAATACCAAAAGATTTATTTAATGAAGATTAAAAGTAACATTTTTAATTAAAAATCCATTAATTTAAACAAATTCCCCCCTTTAGGCATTCGATAAATTCTTATAGTTTAATTAGAACAATTTATTAAAAATATTTAGGTTGGGGTGAAAATCCTCATAAGAATAACGCTAAACAAAGCTATAAATTATTTGTAATTAGCAACTAATATTTTATATTAGACAATTAATACCAGTCCTAAAGGATAATTAAAAAAACAAAACAAAAAACAAAACAAAAAAAAATGAACTTACAAAAATATACTAAAGCTGAATTAATCAGCAAAATCAAAGGATTAAACTCAATTAATCCTGGAATACAATCGAAATTTTTTGATTTTTTATATTTAATAAAACATTTCTTAGTTAAAATAACTTTTTTAACTATTATTATTAAAATCTTTAAAAGATTTAGTTTATTAAGAAGAATGTGATTAATATTAAACACAATTGTTATGTCAATATTTGGAATTTCCATGTTGGACCTTTATGGTTTAACCTTTTTATCAGCCTTATTCACAGAAATTAGTTTTATAACTGGAAATATTGTAAATTATTTAACAAATACTTCTTTTTATGGAATTATCTCAGGATTCTTCGGTCATAAAGTAGAAGTAAAAGATCAAGGTAAGCTGAGCCCCATTCATAAAAGTTCAGCAGGAAACGAAGAAGGTAGTAAAATCATTGAAAGATTTACTAAAATAATTCATAACGAACCTGAAATTGAAGTAAATTCTCCTATTTATAAAAATAAATATTTTATTTGAGGAAGTTTTTTGCTAATTTCTGCTGTAACTTATTATTATTTTGGTGAAGAAATTAAAGTTTATAGTTTTTCACTATGAAATTTAATTCGAAGAAGAGGTCCAGATGGAGGAGATGGAGGAGATGGAATTAATAATCAAAATCCTGAAAATAGATATAATTCTTGAGTAAATTTAATAGGTTGAAATGAAAATAAAACTAAAAATTTAAATATTTCAGAAATATTGGATGATGGAGTAGGTTTAGTTGATACAACTAATGCAATTGCAGGTCCATCAACTGAACCGATGGACGATTATTTCACTAAAGGTAAAAATACTTTAACTTCTCCTAGTTTAGATAATTTAAATACTACTGCACAAGATAGTTGAAGTAATAGTAGACCAAATTCCCCTCAATCCGCTACATCATCTAGGACTGTTACACAAGGGAATATTAATAACTCCTCTAACAACATTTTTAAACACGATGAAATTCCTAAATCAATGATAAATTCTTCTTTTGAGGGAGATGATGCTTTTTATTCCGACAAAGCTGTAAAACCATTTATGTTAAGAACAGCTACTAAATCGATTTCACAAGAAGATTGAAGACTTTATGTTAATAAAGGTATCTCAAGTAGAATGGAATTTATTGAAAATACCTTTAAATCTGAAAATGAATTAGATTTTGAAACTGCTAATAAAATGGTTGAGGAAATGGCAGTAATAACTACTTCTTATGATAAACTAACTGAAGCTTATGAATTATCAAAAACTCAAGTATCAGATAGAAAATTAAGAACTATTAAAACAAAAAAAAGAAGTTGATTTAAACCTTTATAAAAGAGTTTGTTCTCATAGTTACAAAAGCTTTAAAGCACCCTTTCTTAGGTGCAAGGGTTTAAATTTAAAGAAAAGGGGAGAGGGGTGCTAACTAATTTTATTTTATTTTATTTTATTTTATTTTTATTTTAATTGATATTTATGAATTAAATTTATTATTCTATTTTTAATAATTCTTAAGTAATAATCTATTTTAATTAAAAATTTAACGTTAATACTAATTGGTAAGTATTTATTATTTGCTAATACTTTTCTCGTATTAAATTGTATAGAAGTTTTCAAATTATTTTTAATATTAATATTTAAATTTTCAAGATTTTTATAGTATTTAGCTGGAGATTGTTTTTCAATAGTAATCCCTTTAGCAATTAACTCTATTTCGTTTCAAGTTAAAGAATTTCTTTGAACTCCTGAGAATACAGAGTGGGTTATATTATTGTTATCTATATAACCATATTTTTTAATGCCTAAGAAATAAGCTTTTTTAATAGTACCCCCATTTAATTCATCTTTCATTAACCCTAAATTATCTCCAATTAAATGTGGAGGTAGTTCTTGATCAACAAAAATAGAATCTGTATCCGTATAAAATAATTGGATACCTAATTTATTTAATAAAGCTTTATATCTCATCATTTCTATTCGAGCATAACTTGTTACAGCAGCTGCGATTCCTACGTGAGATTTAACATTTCTAAAACTAGTCATTACATCTAATTGAGTTTCACTTTTAATTTCATTAATTAAATCATAATCAAGATTACTACTCATTAATATTGTACTAATATTTTCATTAATATCGATTTCTGAAAATATAGTAAAACTTCCATAATATTGACTTAATTCACTTTTATAAACATTTCTAGTTTCAATTAAATTTTTTCTTCATTCCTAATATGGAATTAAGAGGAATACAAAATTTTATTACTAAATTAGAACTTGATAATGTTTACACTGTTATCCCTATTTTATCAATGTTTGCTAAAATTAATGACCCACATATTATCTTAAGCAAACAAATTTTAGTAAGTAATAACAGTTCATCTAAACTTATTCACGAATATTTAGATTTTAAATTAAACCAGGCTATAATTGACTTTGGTGCTGTTAATTTAGATGGTTCTAATTATTTTCAATTAATATTTAAATATAAAAAGGTTACATTTGATTTATCTAAACTACCTTAACAATCATATTAATTTTAGATAATAATAATAATAATTACAATAAATTTACCCCATTTTAATATATAAATAAGAACTCATAATATTTTCGGGGTTTGAAATAAATTCTTAACAAAGACAGAATGGGAATCGAACCCTTCTTCTAACTAATGAGATTAGCGTGCAAACCGTTACACTAAACTATCTAAATATAATTTAATTAATAAAATTAATAAATTATAAAATATTGAACACTATTATTGTAAAACGTTTACGAACAAAGAGACTTGAACTCTTAAGGAATTACTTCCACTCCTGCTTAAGAAGAGATTGTTTACCAATTTCAACATGTTCGCTTATTTATTACTCTTTTAGATATTTTGGTGTGTTTTATTTTTATTTAGTATTTAGTTTTTGATATTCTTTTATAATAATGAATGATTTTTTATTAAAAATAATTTATAAAAAACAAAAATAATATATAATAATAAGGGGTTAATAGGACTCGAACCTATGAAAAAAAGTATTAACAGTACTCCGCAATAACCTCTCTGCCATAACACCAAAGTGAAATTTAAATTTTTATTAGAATAATAATTTAAAGAATTAAATAATAAAATATAAAAATCAAATATGATAGGCACGATTCGAACATGCTGTATGTCTCCTACCCAAAAGGAGCGACTGACCAATTTGTCATCTACCATTTAAAATTTTTAAAGCTTCTTATCTATTCAAAATTCCCCCCTTTTTAGAAATTAAAATTAATTTAAGGCTTTAATTTATGATTTAATTTGAGGCCGCTAAATCACAGTCAAAAATAGGAAATATTTTGAGACCTTATTTTAAAATTTTCTGAGAGAGAGGGCTAAATTTTAGCTAAATTTGCTAATCCATCAACTCTTTTAAGTGTATAGTATTAAAATCTCAAATTATTATTTTAAAAATGTTTTAATATTGAGCAGTAAAGGAATCGAACCTTTTGCGGCGCTAACCAATTCTTTTACAGAGAATCACCATTACCAATCGGATCACCTGCCCTTATTTAAATTTTATTTAGTTATAATAATTTAATTATGAATTCTGAAGTAAAATAAATATCATTTTAAATAATAAAATATATACTTAGAATTGAAAGCACCTGGACTTGAACCAGGACTTTCTCCTTAAAAGGGAGACACTCAACCACTCAAGTTCTGCTTTCTTAGAAGTCAGTTTATAATTTTAATTTATATTATAACAAATTTTATATTTTTTATATTATAATTAAATATTTTATAAAATAAATAAATTTAAAATATTATATCATCTACTGAGTTGACCAGATTCGAACTGATATTATTCATTACCAAAAAATGATGTTTTTCCAAATTAAACTACAACTCATATTTAATGTATTTTTTTATAAATATTAAAAAACAAAAATTTAATAAAACCCAAATAAAATAATAATATAAAAATGTTTGCCAAAAACTGGAATCGAACCAATATCAAAGTCTTACAAGGAATTCGTTTTACCAATTAAACTATTCCGGCTTTATAAATAAAAAATTTTGTTTTTTTTGTTTTGTTTTTTGTTTTGTTTTTTTATAATATTGATATAATATTAATATATAAATATATTAAAAATAATTATGCCCCGAGAGAGAATTGAACTCACATTTCTATATCTTCAGAATAGCGCTTTGACCACTAAGCAATCGAGGCTTAAATTATAAATTATAATTTAAGCATGTTTTTATATAATAATTTTAGTATAAATTTAAAATGTAAATTAAATAATCGATAAATTATTAATAATTTTAATTAAAAAATATTTTATTAATATAAATAGTAAATAAAAATAAATAGTTTAAAATAAACTATAATTAAATAATAAAACGATATTTGGAGAAAGATAGACTCGAACTATCATATTTGTAATGCAAATACAAATGATTACCAATTATCAGATTTCCCCTTAGTTTAAATATTCTTTTAAATATATATAAATTAAAATATTGTTATAATAAATTAAATATTTTTTTTTTTTAATAACAAAAACAAAAAACAAAAAAATTAAATTTTAATTATAAATTAAAACAAGGGGGTATAAATGAAATTAATATAATTAAATAACTAAACAAAATAATAAATAAAAACAAAAATAATTATTTTTTATAATTAGTTTGTGTAGAATTAGCAATAGATATAGCTCCGGAACCAATTTCTAAAATAAATCCTATAGTTAATACTACAAAGAAAATTAAAGCTATACTAAAACCAAAAGTACTTACTTTATATAAAGTAACAGCAATAGGGAATAATAATAAAATTTCTAAATCAAAAATTAAAAATAACATAGCAACTACATAAAATTGAATTTGGAAATCAGTTCTATTTTGTTTTCTAATAGCAGAATAACCACATTCATAAGCTGAAATTTTAGATTCATCAGGTCTATGTACTGAAAATAAGAAATTTAAAAATAATAATACTAAAGCTAATATAGGAACAAATATAAATAACATTAATAAATTATTCATTAAAAATTAAATAAAGATAAAGAAAGTATTGTTGTACTATTTAATAAAATTGATGGTTTAAGAACAAAGAATAAAATAGATAATGTTAAAGTAGATATAATAAAACTATTTGTACTACTTATTTCTATTTCTGAATTAGAATTTAAATTATTTATTATTTTTATTTCTTTATCACTATATTCAGATGTATTTACTTCTTCTGTAAATATTATTTTTATTATTTTTAAATAATAAGAAGCACTTATAATACTTACAATTATAGCTATAATAGACATGAAATAATATCCATTTTGAATTGCTGAATATAATACAAACTGTTTAGAGAAAAATCCTATTAAAGGAGGTATTCCAGCCATACTAAATAAACAAATTGTTAAACTTATTGATAATACAGGATTTAAGAAAAATTGACCTTTTAATTCAGATATATAATTAATATCATTTTCTGTTCCTGTTTCATCTTCAACCATTATACTTTGTATTAAATCTCTAAATGAATTTTTTATTATATAACCAAATAATATTATTATTAAAAAAGTATTTAAATTAGTAATAGTATATTGTATTATATAAAATATTAAAGCTTCTATTGATTGTTCAGAATTAATAGCTAAAGCTAATAAAATAAAACCTACATGTGATATTGTACTATATGCTAATAATCTTTTTAATTTAGATTGAGCTAAACCTAATATTGTTCCTATTAATAATGATAATAATGAACTTATTAATAATAAATTTTTACTTCATAAATAATTATTATTTATTATATAATTTAAAGGATTTAATTCTAATATTATATTAATATTTTCTATTAAATTAATATGAGTTTGTATTTCAAATAATATTAATAAAATAGAAATTTTAGGTATAATAGTTAATCATGTAGTTATAATAGTAGCACTATCAGCATAAACATCTGGTGCTCAATTATGTAAAGGTGCTGCTGCGATTTTAAATAATAATCCTATAAAAATTAATATTAAACCTAAACTAAAACCTAATAATATATTATTATTATTATCAATTACTGATATCATACTATATATAGATTCTAAATTAGTTAATCCTGTGAAAGTATAAATTAATCCACAACCTAATAATATTATACAAGAAGCTAAACTTCCTAATAAAAAATATTTTAATCCAGCAGATATTGCTAATTCTGAATGTCTATATAAAGAAGCTAATATATAAACCCCAAAAGATTGTAATTCTAAACTTAAATATAAAGTGATTAAATTTGAAGAAGATACTAATAATAAAGAACCTAAAGTGGATATTAATACTATTATTGAATATTTTATTCTATAATTATTTATTGATAATATATTTTTATCTGCTTCAATTAATTCTAGATTATTATTTATAAATTTATGATTTATTAAAGGTCAAGCTATTAATATTACAGAACCTGTTAATACTATAACTATATCAAATAATTGTGTGAATAAAGTAATTTGAAATCATCCACTATAGATACCTATACCTGATCCAATTGACTGAATATAAAAAGCATTAAAAGCTAATGCTCCAGTATAAAGTAATAATAGAGAAGATATTCTTAAATATAAATTTGGAGAAATATTTCTATTTATTGAAGGTAGGGCTATTGCCACTATAAGAATCATGATACTAATAAACATCATTACTTTTATTTAGAAGATTTTTTAAATATTAATTTTAATTAATATATTTTATTTAATTTAATTTTTCTAATTTTATAATTTTTTTGGTTGTTTTTGTTGTGTTTTTTTATTTTTATTTATATTTATAATATTAATTAATACATCCTATTGGATTTGAACCAATATATAAATGCTTCGAAGGCAAACGCTTTTCCAATTCAGCTAAAGATGTTACAGAATTATATTTATATCAAACTTTAGATTTTAATTTATTTAATTTTTGTTTTTGTTTTTTTTTATATAAATTTAAATAATTTGATATATTTGTATAATTCATGTAAGATACTTAAGAAATTAGATCTTAATTTATGTTTTAATTAATATTAGTTTGTTTATATTAATATTTAACTTATTTAGATTTTTAATTTGATTGTAATAAATTATTTTAATATTTTTTTGTGTTTTTGTGTGTTTTTTAATTAATAATATTTTATTATACGAGTAAAGAGACTTGAACTCTTACGATTATTAAGTCATAAATTCCTAAGATTTACCCGGCTACCAAATTTCGGCACACTCGCAAATTAATAAGTTTTTATATTCTTTAATTAATTTATAATAATTAATTATTCTTATATATAATTTTATATATGCTCTATTATAAATAAAATAATATTTAAAAATTAATTTAATAATCTTAATTAAAAAGAATTAAACAAACATTCTAATTAAAAATACCTATAAAAATTATAAGTAAGAGATAGAGTAATCGAAACTCTCTCTGCACAGTGTAAATATGCCGTTATACCACTCAACTAATCTCTTATAATTTATTAATTATTTAATTATAATTATAAAATAAAAAGGGGGTAAAATGAATTAATTTTTTATTTTCCAGCAGCACTTTCCAGTACGGCTACCTTGCTATGACTTTTGAGATGTTACTCAAATGAATTAATAAAAATTAATTAGTTTTAACATAGTCGTTTATAATATTATAATAATATAATAAACTATATTAAAATATATAAAAATATAAATTAATATTACTATGAAAAATTATAATTATATTCCCATTTCCATCATTATA
>Ga0209624_10002957_pt1 | contig 12319 bp, 7 predicted proteins | sample JacPinW_OM2H0_O1_FD_188565 | JGI IMG/M metagenome (GOLD analysis project Ga0209624, IMG submission 188565) | Forest soil microbial communities from Algoma, Ontario, Canada - Jack Pine, Ontario site 1_JW_OM2H0_O1 (SPAdes) (version 2) | ecosystem: Environmental > Terrestrial > Soil > Boreal... | reverse complement strand
GAAGTCGCGGGTTTACGTTGCTGGAGATGATGATCGCCGTCGCCATTATCCTGATCATGGCCGCCGTCGCGCTCCTGGCTTTCATGCCGGTGCTCGAATTGAACCACGTAAACTCGGCTTATGACACGACACTCTCGGTGATCCGCAATTACAGAAACCTGTCCATCACCCAAGGCAAGCGATACATCATTACATTCACCACTCCGGGAACCATCACTGTGCAACGTTGGGACTACGCCGTACCGGTGTCGCCCGCTCCCGTCACGGTGCAAACTTTCCTTCTGCCGACCGATATCACGTACGCGGTTCAAGCCGGATTCCCGAGCACCGCCCCTGACAGCTTCGGCACCGGCATCGTCGCGATCGACTTCGACCAGAATATGGGCCTGGGCAGCCAGAACTACATCATGTTCATGCCTGACGGTTCCTCGCAGGATACGTTGGGAAACTACAACAGCGGCGTCATCTACATGAGCCGCACCGGCGATATCTATAACTCTCGCGCCGTCACCGTGTGGGGCACAACCGGAAGAGTTCGAGGCTGGCGGATCGTGAACCAGAGCGGAGTCTACTCGTGGATACAACAATGAGCCAACGCAAATTTCAGGCACGCGGGCAACGCGGCTTCACGCTGATTGAAACCATGATCGCAATTGCGATCTTGACCTTCGGCATTGTCAGCCTGCTCGCCGTTTTTGGTACCGCCGTAGCCGTAACCCAGAATGCCCAGGAAAACCTCATCGCGCGCCAAAAAGCGCTGCAGGCGATGGAGAGTATCTACACCGCGCGCAACTCGCAGCAAGTCACTTTCTCGCAAATTGCCAATAGCCCGGCCGGAATCTTCACCAACGGTGCGACCTCACTTCTGGCCGCCGGTCCCGACGGGCTGGTGAATACTTCCGACGACGTGAATTTCGCTGCTGCCCCGCCTTGCCCAGCCGGCCCTGAGTGCCTGGTCCTGCCCGGGCGTGACGGCATCCTCGGAACTGCGGACGATACGGCGATGATCCTCAGTAATTTCACACGCCAGATTGCGATCAACAGCGTGTTGGAGTCCGATGGCGTCACCATTAATCCCAATCTTAAGCAGATCACTGTAACTATCACTTACTACGCCGGCCAGTCTCACGTTCCACAAACTTACACAGTTACTGCCTTAATCTCGGCCTTTCGATAAAGGCCAGTCACGGAAATATGAAGATGCCACAACAAAACTCGCAAGGCGGCTTCACTCTCATGGAACTCACCATTGCCATGGCAGTTGGCTTGATTGTGATGACGGCCATCGCCAGCCTGTTTAAGACCGGCATGACCTCCGCCATGGTAGTCACGCAACGGGCCGAAACCCAGCAAAACATGCGGGCTTCCATTGAGCTCATGGTCAAGGACATCAGTATGGCAGGAGCTGGCTTGCCTTCGGGTGGGATTCAGTTACCCCTGGGTGGCGGCGCTACTGCCGCGAGGTATGGCTGCGACCAGGGCGGCGCCTGCCATATCCCAACCTCCACTTATCCCAACAGCAACTACATGTACGGAATTATTCCGGGTTACAACAACGGAGTTGAAGGCGGCGCTTCGATTCCCGCTGCGCCAGCTCCCGCCATTAACGACAGCATTACCGTCATTTATTGCGACTATAACTTCCCCCTGTTCGAATACAACGTCACTTTCCCAACTGGTCCTACCGGGACACAGATTAATCTAACACCGAATAGTTCCTACACGCCTGCGCCTCCGGCCCCTAACTCAGCCGGCGGTATCCAGGTGGGAGATCTGATTCTCATCAACGGTATTAACGGCGTTACCGCTGTGGGTGAAGCGACGAATGTCACCGGCACCTCAATCGGTTTCGCCAACCTTGATCCGCTCAACATGAACTGGAGCGGAGCAACCCACACCAACAACATTTACGCGGTCAGCGGCGGCACGGGCTACGCCTATCCGCCTCCAGCAGGCACGACGCAAGGAACTGCTTACCGCTTATACGCGGTCACCTACTACCTGACGGTTCCTCCCGCCGGACAGACTCCGCGCCTGATGCGCCAGGTTAACGGGCTAACCCCGGTGCCCGTGGCCGATGACATCATCAGCTTGCAACTCGCTTACGACGTCTATAACTCAACGACCTCTGCGCTCGACGCGAATCAGGCAAACCCCTTCGGCGCGGGAGAATCCCCCAACCTGATTCAAAAGATCAATCTGGTGGTCATGGGAGAGAGCATCATTACCAACGCCAAAAACTCCCAGAGTATGTATCTGGCCACTGACATCAGTGCGCGCAATATGGCGTTTCGCAATAGCTATCAGTAGTGTTTCTTGGGGTGAGGAGATTTACCAATGGGACAGAAACAAATTAACTCGAAGGGCTTCACACTGATTGCATCGCTTCTTATCTTGGTGCTGCTATCAGGCGTCGCAGTCGGCCTTCTTTTTATGGTCGACAACGAAGCTCGTATGGGTGGCAATGACCTGGAAGCCAACTTGGCCTTCTATGGCGCCGAATCCGGCATGGAAAAACTCACGTCCGATCTCTCGGCTCTATATACCGAGTACCAGGTTCCCCAGAACGCCCAGATTCAGAACCTGATCAACTTTCCCCCCACTTCCGCCATGGTCAGCAACATGAGCTATACCGAGACCATCACCTATCCGCTAGATGGTAACGGAAATCCGGTCAGTACCTATAACACCGTCAGCTCCGGAGCGAATCAGGGATTGTACGCGGAAATCACTCCGATGACGCTGCAGGTAATCGCCACTCGTCCGTCTGGGGCGTACGTCAATGTCACGCGTCAGGTGGAAGTCGCTGAGATTCCTGTGTTTCAGTTCGGTGTCTTCTGCGGTTATGACTGCAGCTACTTTGCCGGACCAAACTTCAGCTTTGGTGGCCGCGTTCACACCAACCAGAACCTGTTTATCACTGCCGGCAATGGCAACGATCTTGTATTCAACGACAAACTTTCGGCCTTTCAGCAGATCATTATGGATCAGCTGGAAAATGGCCACCCAACCACGACGAACTATAACGGAACGGTATATGTTCCCAAGGCCAGCGGCGCCTGTCCGTTGAACACGTTTCCTCCGACCGGTGCTAATTGCGTGGCTCTTCCCGCCGCCGGAGTGCTGCCTACCGACGCCAGCTGGTCGGGTGGATATCCCACGGTCGCCGGCGCCGTGAACCCCAATTTTCCCAGTATTTCCTCTGGCACGCTCAACGGTTACGTAACCAACTCCCTCACCGGCGCTAAGAATATGCAGTTGCCCTTCGTGCAGAATAGCTGCACCAGCAACCCGCCGCCCTGCACCGATCCCATTTCGATTATTCGCAAGCCGTTAGTCGGCGAGTCTGCCACGGGCACGCTCGGTAGCGAGCGCCTCTACAACAAGGCGCAAATCCGTATTCTGTTGGCCGACACAATCGCCGATCTGCACCCCGAGCGCGGAGCTGGCGCACTCGGAGACGGACAGGACATCGAGCTGCCCAACGTCACCACGTGGAACACTGCCCCATTCACCGCCGCTAGTCTCACCGGTGTCCCGGGAGCCCCGGGCGGAACCGAAGCCCTTGGCTTCGCAACGGTCGGCAACAACGGCTGGCAGGCTCCCTATACTAATTCTGGGCATCAAACCGGTGCCAGTTGGACGGCGGCGAACGCAATTCCGCTTGCTGACGAACTCACGACCACTCCCGCCAGCCCCACCGCCATGACCGGCCCCTGGATTCGAGTGGAGTGGTGCTCCGCACCGACCACCTGTACCGGCGTGACCAAAGAGTGGCTTGGCCTGGGTATTGGTCAGCTCTTCAACACTCCGCCCACTACTCCAAAGGCAGGGGCGGGCCAGAACAGTGTCAACCCTAGCGCGATTTTGATCCTGCAGCAGCTTCAACCAGCGGTCACCGTAACAGCCGCGAACATTTCTTCGTACAGCAAATGGTACCCTATCAACTTTTATGACGCTCGCGAAGGCGAGATGCGCGATAACCCCGTGGCAAATGCCACGGCCGGCAACAACCAGTATTCTTCCTGTTCGGTCAACGGCATCATGAACGCCGTTGAACTGGACGTGGGCAACCTGAACCTGTGGTTGCAGGGCACCATCGGCGCCACTGGCACCAACGTGCCCTACGCTCAGGAGAACGGCTACGTCCTTTATTTTTCCGATCACCGCGGCATGCTGCCCTCCACGCATGCCTCCAACGGCGGACAGACTCCGGCAGGCATAAACAACGGAGAATCAGGCATCGAGGACGTTGTCAACTCTTCGCAGAACTTCACCTCGACGACGCCGGATGGCGCTCTGGAGCCCGCGACTTACTATAACTACTCGCCTGAAGATGTCGATCAGAACGGGTTTCTCGACAATTGGGGCGAAAAGAATATCGGATATGGATTCGGCGTCAACACCAATACCGCTCCCTTAAACCCTTACCTTCGAGTTCCAAACCCGGGTCCGGTCACCACCACCAGCATTAATTGCGCTGAGGTCAATACGAGCACAGGTACTTACACCTTGAGCGCAACAAACCAGGTGGGCATGGCCAATCCTGTGAGCGGAGCGCGTCACGTCTTGAAGCTGGTCGATGGCGGCCTGGGAAACTTGCCAGTCATGCCGACTGCCAGCGGATGCTCACAAAGCGCCACGAATTCCACCGGTTGCGGCGGTTTCACAGTCGCCTCCGAAAACCCGGTCTACATTCAGGGAAACTACAACACCAACTCGACCGATCCCTTCTGGACGACCTATAATAACGCCACTCCAACCCAGACCCCCCACGCGGCAGCGTCCGTGATTGCGGACGCGGTCACCCTTCTATCGAATCAGTGGACGGATGCAGCCAGTCTGGTCTACCCAGATCTTCCTGGCAGTCGCTCTCCCACTGCGGACGCGTATTTCCGCGCTGCGATTTCCGGCGGCAAGAACATTCCGTTCCCGCAACCGGGGTGGACCGACGTTGCCCAGGACTTCGGAACCGACGGAGGCATGCACAACTTCCTCCGCTATCTGGAGAATATGGGCAACATTACTGTTCATTACAACGGCTCGCAGGTCAGCATGTATTACGCGGAGTACAACACAGGTATTTACAAGGATGGAGGGGGGCCCAACGGCAACGGCATCTACGACCCACCTGCCACTCGTAATTACTTCTTTGACGTGCTGTTCCTGAACCCAGCTAATCTGCCCCCAGCGACGCCGGAGTTCCAGGACATTGACAGCTTGAGCTATCACCAGAACTTTACCCCTCACTGATCGCAGGAACCGAACACAGCCCCGGCTCGCCTCTGTGCAGCCGGGGCATTTTCTTTTATTTTTTCGTATTGGTTACAATCGTGGACATTGCGTCTCGGCAATCCGGACCGCAATAAACTGGATTTCGCTAAGCCGGATTTCGATAAACCAGATTTTCGACAAACCATATTTCAATAAAGCATGCCATCAACTTCCGATCGTCGCTCTTTTCTTTGGTTCCTGTTCGCAGTGTCTGCCGTCGCTGGCATCGGATTGTTTTTCGTCCCAGCCTTCATCATCTGGCCGTTTCATCACCAGACTCCGCCGGCTCTGACTCTGGCGATGTCGCTTCGGCAACGCGCTCCCTGGGCAACTCTCTGTGCGCTGCTCGTGTGTTTCATGCTCGCAAGCCTCCTCTGGCGCGCCGCCAATCCGTCGCGCAAGATCGTGATCGCCTCCGTAATGGTCGTGGTCGCGTTCGCCGCAGTCATGTCCCGCCTGAATTATTTCGAGTGGATGTTCCATCCCATCGACGCTGCAGCATTTGAATCCGCCTCCGCCAGCAAGCTCAATCCGGAAGAAATGATTCTCGCCGTCCGAGCGGGCTCTGACGCCCGCGCCTATCCCATCAGCGAAATGGCCTATCACCACGTATTGAACGACGTCGTCGCCGGAGTTCCGATAGCCGTCACCTATTGAACGCTCTGTCACACCGGTCTGGTGTGGACGCGAACCGTGAACGGCAGAGTGCTGCATTTTTACCTAGCCGGCATTAACAACCAGAACTTCCTGATGCGCGATCGAGAAACAGGAACCTGGTGGCAGCAGATCACCGGCAAAGCCATCTACGGCCCGCTGCAGGGCGCGTCGCTCGAACTCGTTCTCAGTGACGAGTTGACCTTCGGCGAGTGGAAGTCGGAGGTGTCCGACGGCATGGTGCTGGCTCCGGTAAAGAAATATACGAAGGAGTACGACAGCGATTGGGAGCCGAAGGTTGCCAAGCTCCCCGTGGTGCTCAGCTTTCCGGGAACCGAGCTCAAGTCTCGCGATGTGGTCGTCGGGCTCGAGTTCGAGGGCGCAACCCGCGCCTATCCTTGGGATACGCTGGTCAAGCAATCGCCAGTCGTCGACCGCGTCCACGGCACGCCGTTGCTGGTCGCGGTCGGTCCCGATGGAAAATCGTTCCGCGTGTTCATCAGCCGCATCGACGGGAAAGATGCCGAGTTCTTTCTAAAGGGTGAGATTGCCGAGACGCCGGCCGAAACCAAGATCGAAACAAAGACCGAAACCAAGAGCGAGACCAAAGGCAATCCGAAAATCGAAACGCCAGCGGCGGCGAAATCCGACGTCCCCACCGATACGAAACCCGCAGCCGACGCTAAGGCAAACGCTCCATCCACCGCTAAAAGCGCGCCCGCGGCGGTTCTCAAACCATGGATTCTGCTCGACACCGCAACCGCCAGCGAATGGAACTTTCAGGGCTGCGCCATCTCCGGACCTTCGCAAGGCAAATGCCTCGATCGCATTCCCGCCCTCAAAGATTACTGGTTCGACTGGCGCAACTATCACCCCGACACAACCATCTACAAACGCTAGGACTTTTTCCTTCCATCCGACGCGAGGAAACCGATCGGACTCACTCGTTTCGCAAGGCGACCATGGGGTCCGTTTTCATGGCCTGCCTGGCGGGAACGCAACACGCAAGCAGGGCGACCAGAGACAGAAACGATGCGACCCCTATATATGTGACCGGATCACTTATCTGAGGACGGCGAAGCCCGTGATAGTTGAGATCTCCGAAATTTTCGCTAATTCGCTCTTCTCATTCATTTCATTTCTACGCACCGATTTGTGCAACCACCGTCTCCCACCGAGCATCTTGTAGAGTGGGTTCTGTATATTCCTGTTTTATAGACCGTACTCACATAGTCACGCTTCACACGCTTGTGATCTCATATGGAAGGCATATTCTCCGCGCGTAGTTTGGTATTTCTTACTCCCCTTCCGCGCCAACGCGTAGCCGACCGTTACGTGACGGCGGTTGTGGCAGCAGCCACAGCCATCCTGCTCCGCTGGTTCTTAGATCCCGTCCTCGGTCACGTCGCGTTTTATGTCACCCTGTATGTTTCGGTAACTTTTTGTGCAGTAGTGTGTGGCTACGCGCCTGCAATTCTGAGTGGCCTGCTCGGCTTCCTCGGAATTTTCTACTGGTTCGTCGACCCCCGCCACTCGCTCTCTTTCATTCGCCAGTCCTCTGAGATTCACGCAATTGTCGCCTGTTTCTTCGTATGCGGAGTGCTGATCGCGCTCGGCGAGGCCAACCGCCGCAAGCAGTTGCGTCTGAATCAGACTATCGACGCCCTCACCGCCGAGGCTCGCCAAAGGAAACGCGCCGAAGTCGAGTTGCGCGAGGCTCGCGACCAATTGGAGCTGCGCGTGGATGAGCGCACCGCGGAACTCTCTCGAGCGTTGGCTACCTTGGAATCCGAAATCAGAGTGCGCGAACAGAAAGAAGAGCAACTGCGCAACCTGTCTCGCCGCCTCATGACACTGCAGGACGAAGAACGCCGACGCATCGCCCGTGAATTACACGACAGCGCGGGGCAGACCATGGCAGCCATGAAGATGTCGATCGCGCTCATTCAGAGGGTCGCCACTACCCGGCCCGACATTCTCCGTCTGGTCGACGATCTGAATGCGCTTGTCGATGACGCCTTGCAGGAGGTGCGCACCACGTCTTACCTTCTGCATCCGCCGCTGCTCGATGAGGCTGGCATCGCTTCTGCCGCAAGGTGGTTCGTCGAGGGCTTTGCCCGCCGCAGTGGCATTGAAGTCAATTGTGATATCCCGGAACGAATGGAACGGCTGCCCAAGGACTGCGAACTGGTCCTGTTCCGCGTTCTGCAGGAAAGTTTGACCAATGTTCATCGTCATTCCGGAGCCTCGGCGGCCAGTGTACGGCTACGGCTCGACACCGATCACGTCGAACTTGAAGTCGGCGACAACGGCAAAGGCATCCCCGAGGAGCGCCTGCGTCGATTCAACGCCTCGGTCGCCAGCGCGGGAGTGGGAATCACCGGCATGCGCGAACGGGTGCGCGAACTCGGAGGTCATCTCGAAATTCGTTCGATCGACGGCACAACCATCAGCGTCGACCTGCCCGCGTTGAAATTGTCCGCCAAGCCAAAGCCGTCCGTTGTGTCCCTGTCCCGTTAGTCTTTAGTTTTGTCATTCTGGCCAATGGGAAGAATCTCCCTTTCGCCGTCAACTCACTCCATCTATTCAGAGATAACCCGTTCAGCGGTCCCTGTTGACACCTATCCCGACCTGTTCTACTTTGTTGTGTCAGTCGGCAAGGATTCATCCCGCACTAGAACGGGAGTTAAAAAGCCTGGCCGGCCTACTCCCTCAACTGAATATCCAATGAACCCGGCTAAATCTGGCTGCCGCGTCAAGAAGACTTGGTCCTTCTTGGGTCTCAGAACGAGAGAAACGACGTCGAATCAGACTACCGACGTGCACTTCACCTGTTTACTCCTACTCTCCGTCTTAGGCTTTCTTGTCTCTTGCGGCGGCGGGGGAAGCAGCTCGAGTTCCGGGACGAATTCTGCTCCGACCCCAACCCTTCAATCCATCACTGTTTCCCCTCCGAATACCTCGGTTGCTGCGGGACTGGCCCAGCAATTTACCGCGACCGGGACTTATTCCGACGGATCCTCCCGCGTTCTAAGCGGCGCGAACTGGTCTACCTCGAACGCTACAGTGGCGACCGTAAACTCTGCGGGACTAGTAAATACCATGACGCAAGGAACAGCAACGATAGCAGCTGCTTCCGGAAATGTTTCCAATAGCGCATCGTTAATCGTTGGCCCAGCCATTCCAACGTCCCTGAGCGTTCTGCCCGCAAAGTCCTCGGTGACAATTGCTGCAACCACGCCTACGAAACTATCGGCGATTCTTACCTATTCGGACAACTCCACCATAGACGTTTCCATCACGGCCACGTGGAGCGTTACGAATCCCTTCACGGCCAGTGTCGATAATGCCGGCAATGTTACGGTTTTGCGCGCAGGCTACGACATCATTAACGCTGCCAGCGGAACATTCACCGCGAGCTCGGTTTTCGTGGTCACGGCACAACCGCGATATCTCTATTTCATGGGCGACTCGGGCGGGGTCGCATCCAAGGCAATCATCGAACCTACCTCAGCTCAATTGCGCATGGCGGGGTACATTCCCACCGAAACGGATGACAGTGCGGCCTTTCCGTGCCCAACCACCAATCCGTCACAAAACTTCCTCTATGTGGGAGCTTCTATCGACAATGGCGGGCTCTCGGGAGAAATTCAGATATACAATCTCAATCCGGTGACTGGGACTTTGACGCCTCTTTCCGGAAGTCCCTTCGCTCAGGCATATCCCCTGGAGTGCCTGGACTTTGAGCCCACAGGCAAATTTGCCTACGCTGCCGACTCCATCAATGGCTCGACCAATCTTCTCACTTACTCCGCTGATGCTCAGACCGGAGCGCTGACATTGTTGAACGCTGTTAATTTGCCCGGCGGTCCTACAGGAGCTGCCATTGACCCGATAGGAAAATACCTGTACGTAGCGGTGTTTTCCAGCGACTTCAGCACAGCATCGGCTTTAGGCTTCAGCATCGACTCGACGACTGGCGCGCTAACCCCAATTCCCGGCACTCCCTTTCCTCTCTCGAATGTCACTGGAACCTTTTCCTTTCATCCGTCCGGCAACTTTCTATACATGGCAAATTCAAACGGCAGCTCCATTGATACCTACTCGGTGGATCGCTCCAGTGGAAAATTGACAGCGGCGAGCACGATTGCCACATGCATCAATCCCAGCACGATCCGATTCAGTCCCGATGGGGGCTTCGCTTACACCACTTGTACTATGGATGCTGCTCACGACTCCAACAGCCCATCGGTCGAGAGCTTCGCCATCGGCTCCGATGGTTCGTTGACGCATATTGGCAGTGCTGCATCATCGGCTGTTCCTCTGTACCTCACCTTCGATCCTTCTGGTCAATTTCTCTACGTCACCGGCGATGCACGATACATTCAGGTCTTTCAAGTGGGATCGGATGGCGCCGCACGCTTCGCGCGTCAGTTCGGCGCTCCACTAAGCAGACCCGTTGCAATGGTTGCGTTAGGAGGTGCATCGACGGTGCAATACACGCCTAAGACCGCCTATGCCACCTCCACCGGCGATAACACATTTTCAACCTACGCCGTAAATAGCGACGGCACGCTGACGCCAGAACAAAGTGTTCCTACTCAGACGCCATTCTCCTCGCTGAGTCTGTGGCCTTGGGGAACCGACATCGCAATGTCGTCGGCCGTTCCCTATTCCAACGTGCTCGCCTTTCCACTTTCCGTAGCCGGAATTCCCGGCTCCGCTGATTCTTTCGGCAACGCATCCACAGCCGGGGGCGTCGCAATCGATCCGTCGGGGCAATTCGCTTTCGAAACTGACTCAACTAATGGCGTCATTTATACCTATCGAAAATTGGGTGGGTCTTGGGGGCTCGTAATCTATCAGAGCACGCCTCCCGTGACCGCTTTCAATGCCGGGGCGGGCGCCGGCCCGATTGCCATCGACCCTTCAGGATTTCTCGTCTATGTGGGTAACCAGCTTGCTAACTCCATTTCCGCATACCAATATTGGGGAACCAGTCCGGAACTGGTGGAATCGACAGGGAACTACGTAGCACCGTATACGGACGGTTCGCCATTCGCCACCGGCGCTGCGCCTCTTTCTCTGGCCATTGATCCGAACGAGGCTTTTCTGTACGTTCTTTGTGGAGACCGTACTCTCCGCTCATTCGCGATTGACTATAATAGCGGCGGTCATCTTGCCCAGGCGGGAAGCGTATCCCTCATCGGACAGCCTTCAGGCCTTACGGTCGAACCAACCGGCCGCTTCATCTACACCTCCGACAGCACCGGAGTGAGTGCGTTCACGGCGGATTCTCAAACCGGCGCATTTACATCTGTGAGTTTGAATCCGGCCATCACCTTGGCCAACATTACTGGCGTCTACGCCGAACCTGCGGGCCAATATCTATACATCACCACCGGTGCTGCGAATGTTCCAGGTGCGGTGTTCGCCTATTCCATCAGCTCAAACGGGAACTTAACACTCGTGTCGGGACAGCCCGTAGCAACACCGCTTCTCCCTTCATCGATGGCGTTCGCGGACAACATTCAATGACTTCCACATAGGGTACGTGTGTCCACATCTACTTCAACAACGACTCCCTCCGTCAATTGAGACTCTCGCTACAAAAAACTAGGGCCGCCTGCAGGCGGCCCTGTTGTTTCAAGCTAAGAAGCTAGAAGCTAATCTCCCGCCACTGGCTCCGCAATCTCCGGCTTCGGCGCGTGCGATCCATTCCCGTTCGTCTTGGTCAGCGCACCAAGTGGAATGAATCCGTTTTCCGCGACGACGGGCTTTTCCTTCAGCACGACTTCGCGATACAGCGAAGCCATGCGCGCATTGTAGGCCTCATCGTTCTTCTCCGGCCCGCGCGCCTCAGCTTTCGCATCGGCAGTCTGCTTCTGCTTCAGATCCCGCGCCCGCACTTTCTCTTCGCGAGCATTCTTTGCGATGCCCTTGCTGTCCAGATCATGCTGCAATTCAGTCGTAACCAGATCGCCCCGCAACAGCAGCGAGTGCGTGGCGTCTTCCATGTTCACCTTCTTGCCGCCCGCAAAAATCTCATGCCGCCCATGCTCTTCATACCATTTCGTGAGCGTGGCCGTCATGTGCATCTTCTCGATAATGTTCCGCCACCCCACGCCAGTGTTGTAAGCGCAGAACGAAATTTCGCCTTCCTGCGTCGCATACGGAATAATGCACTGCTCAGTCCGCCGGAAGTCGTAATTGAACAAATCCTGAAACCACATGCCCGCGATGAACAGGAAGTTCCACCGGTCCTGCCGCCGTTTCATCACATCCTCCACCGTGCGGTCCGGTCCCACCTTGCCGTAATTTCTTCCGGTAACGTTGTAGTTCTTGTCGAACTTGCTCAGCAGATCCATCAGCTTGAAATGCGTGGGCGACT
>Ga0209624_10002956_pt1 | contig 12321 bp, 12 predicted proteins | sample JacPinW_OM2H0_O1_FD_188565 | JGI IMG/M metagenome (GOLD analysis project Ga0209624, IMG submission 188565) | Forest soil microbial communities from Algoma, Ontario, Canada - Jack Pine, Ontario site 1_JW_OM2H0_O1 (SPAdes) (version 2) | ecosystem: Environmental > Terrestrial > Soil > Boreal... | reverse complement strand
CTTGCGCACCCGAAACCCGGCATGACTACCCATCACTTCCCGCGTGGCGTCCGGCAGCGCCACACAAATCTTCGTCAACCGCGCCAGCCGAGCCTCTTCCTTGGCTTTTCCCATTCGAGCCCACCGGCGCTGCCTGAAGCTTTGCTAAGCCGTTGACTTAAATGCAGCGCCGGGGTCTTTAGCCCGGCATCGTTCAAATGGCACGATTTAAATCCCCAAGCAGACTTGTCCCAAAGGGATTGCACATAAACAATTCACTCCAAGCTTTCAGGGATGTCTGCTCGAACTCCGGCCGACTTGCATCGAGCGCCATTCGCGGCCCCGTTGCCGCGCACAAGCTCAACAGCCGCGACTTTACTACGCCCCGGCTGACGCGGCCTGCGCTCTCTCTTCCTGCTTCACAAACATTTTGCTCGCGAGTTCTACCACCTGCCTCAAATGCCACCACTCGCGCTCGCTCATCTGCGTCCCATCGCTGCTCGAATAATAAATTGACGCAAAACTGTTCCCAGACAACGGCACACGAATTACCAGACTGCTCTTCTGCTCTGAAGATTGATTGTCGGCCACGGCGATCCTCCCCAAGTCAAGATCGAGTAAGTAGAAATACGTACAACGGCGCTCATTCTCTCTCGTTTAGGTTTCCGCAGCAAGCCCCGCGCAGAAAATTGGGCCAAATTCATGTTTCGAAGTTCACATATCCGAAGATTCCCATTTCGGGAGATTCACATCTGAGCATGCGGCCTTTCTTTTACGAAGAATTGCGGGGAGGAGTTTCCGCAAATCGAGTGTCGCAGTTTCAAGCGAACCAGTCGCCTCATCACAGTACCAATTTGGGATTACCAGCAGGATCTTGCTAAGGAAGGTGCGCAGCGTCGGGCGTCCCGCTCCCACGAACGAAACGCCCGCGCCACTGTAGTGCAGCTTCTAACGAGTAGTACACCCGTTAGACTCCGTAGTATGCCACTCCTAAATCAGCAATCGTGAATCAAGCACTCCGCAAACATCCTTCCGTTTCTACTTCTCAAATACTCTTTCCACCTGCCCGACTTTCTTCTGTACCTTGCCGCCCACTTTCTCAGACGTTCCCTCATCTTCCAGGTTCGGATTGTTGGTGGCGCGTCCAACCTTCTCTTTCACTTTGCCCTTCACCTCGTGAAGTGTTCCTTCTGCTTGGTCCTTGCTGCTCTGCTTCATGATTGCCTCCTTTGGCCGACTGGTGCTGCGAATAAAACTAACAAGCTTGTATGATTCCCGCCCCAACCACCGCGACTTCTGGCCCACTGCAAAATGTAAACGCCACTACAACCTATCAGATACCATCTTGACTCATCAGACGCACCGCGCGTCTTTGTAGGGGCGCTCGCCGCGGCGAGCACCCTCTCACAAATGCTTGGCACGCGCCGCATACCGGCGTTATCCCATGCCAGGCTACCGCTGCCCTGTTGCCGCCAAAGCGTGCGAATTGCTCCGGACGGTCAGCTAACTCAGAACCGCACAGCCCCAAGCAGATACAGGACCAGCACGATCAGCAGCACAGTGCCCAATATCCCGAGCCCGCCGCCCGCACCCCACCGCGAATAGCCGTAGTAGCCGCCGCCTCCGCCGAACAACAAAACCAGAATGATGATCAGCAATAGCATCGTAAGTCTCCTTTACTTCGTTAACACCAGTGCGTGCCAGTTCTACAGCCGTAAACCCTTTTTAGATGGAGCTGCGATAGCAGCGCCGCCCGCGCGAATATGTTCAATGCACGCTATGCGCCGCCTTCCTTCTTCTCTCGACTGCGCACCTCGCCCTCCTGCGTCACGACGGCCGACCAGTAGCAACACCCTTGATGTGCAATCCACGCCGCATCAAACACAAGCTGCCGTATCAAGCCCGAAACGTCTGTTCTCGATTTTGCCGCCGTCAAGTCCAAGCTGCCTCCTGCCGCACGCCCGGAAAGCGCATGCTATAAAGAGTCTAGTTTGCCGCAGAGAGTTACAATCCACCCCTTTCCCAAACGCTGTATAAATCTGCGCCAAGTACCCTAGGTCTCGACCGGGGCCGAACGCTCAGTGAAACGCTGTAAAGGTAAGCCTGGAGGATGTATAAACACCGGTTACCTCTTTCCATAACGGGAACCAGTCAAGCTAGGCGAGGAACCACGATGAAGACCAGCTCTGAAAGCCTCTACAAATAGCGAGGCCGCACCCTTTCCGCATTTGCTCCAGAAAAGTTGCGGCCCCAACAATGCATGCTCTGTGCTTCAGACGTCGCGCTTGGCGCTAGCTCTCGTCTTACTGCTTGTCGTACACCAGCACGTCATGCACGGCCTTGCCATCCGCATTCTTCCCCGTCTCGGTCACTGTGCGGGTCTTTCCGTCCGCTGATACCACCACGTGAACAGTCACAGCCACTTTTCCGCCATGTTTGATGGAGCCCTCCAGCTTGTTCGGTGACGGGTGCTTGATTGCAATGGTGTCTCCCATCGCGTTTCCGGTCACCGGACTATCGCTGCCGTCCAGCTTAGCGGTGAAAGACATCTTCGTGGTTTTCCCGTCCGCGTTGACGGTTTCGCCCGCATACGTTTCCGTTCCATTCGCAATCGTGATCGTTACCGTGCTGCTCTTCGGCGCCGGACCCGGATCAAATTTTGACTTCTCGATGTTCAGCTTCCATGTCCCGGTGCTCGGATCGTCCGCAGCGCGCACCGACCACGTCGCCGCGATCCCCACCAGCAACAACAGCACACCTAAACGCGCAGCTACTCGAATTCGCATGTGTTTCCTCCATAAGTTGAACGTGAAATGTTTTGCGCAGGTTTACAACACAGCCCCACAGCGCGTGCATAGTACGCCCCGCCCGCACCAGATGCAAGCGCCGCGGTCCCCGCCTCACCCCGCGACCTGTAGCGGCCACACTTCACGCGCGCAGGTCAACCTTTGTAGCGCCCGTATTCAAGCGGGCGAATCATAAGTCAACGAGCGGAACCGAAGATGTGCAATGGTCCGTTAATCTCATCATTTAGAACTCTTGACAGTATTCATACCTGAACCTACGATTCAGGCCACATGAAGAACTGGACCCTATCTATCGGCGTTCTCGTTTTGGTAACCGCCTCAATGGCTTGGTCAACCCTCGTTTATGCGAACCGCTACTCAAACAAAGATGCTCATTCAATTGTGGGTAAATGGGATTCTCGAATCCGTTCAAACGGCTCTGGCATTATTCTTGAATTCTTCCCAGATGGAACGGTTCGAAAAAACTTGGACTTTGAAAAAGAAGGACGATACGCGCTGAAGGAAAACCGCCTCACTACCTTCGTGTGGGACGCGAAAGAGAACCGGGAGAAGCAGCGCATTTTCGACCTGAGACTAGACGCCGACCACATTACGATTAAGGAATCGAATGGCGCTCCGGAAATCCAAATGGAGCGTGTCTGCAAGGGCGGTCCTGCCTCTGCTGACGTTGTTGGAGAGTGGTTCTCATCGAATTACCCTGGTGCTATACCCGTATTCCCGCTGGAAATGCCTCTTCGTTTTCCGGTTTTCGTGGAATTCGCTCATAATAAATTATTCTTTCGCTCCGCTCCAACCAAGTCTACGCAAGGCCAATACGAGTTTTCGGAAGGAAGCTTGTTGCTCACATTTCCGGGCGAGCCGCCGTTTAAAAGTAAGCCACGAGTGAGCGCAGAACAGACGGACATACGCATCTCAACAAAGGGCCCTGAAATTCCCTTCAGGCGGGTGACCGGCTCTGAATGCGCTGGCCAACTCGAACCAACCAAGTAACCTTAGTAAATCAGTGCATCGCTCGTGGTCACAGCCGCTTTTTCGGCTTTCCTATCGGCATGGCTTGATCTACCGAAATTCAATTACCACAATCTCAGGATTCGATCCCAGACGCACCGGCGGTCCCCAAGTCCCCGCTCCGCTCGAAGTAAGAACCTGCATGTTCCCGATCCGGCTCAATCCATACACAAACTGCCGGTAAATCCGCCGCGCAATCCAACTCCACGGCACAAACTGCCCCAGGTGCGTATGCCCGGATAGCTGTAAAGAAATCCCGGCAGCCTCAGCGACCTCCGGGTGGTCGGGCGCATGCGTCAAAAGAATACTCGCGCGCCGCTGATCCACTCCGATACCGCGCAGCACCGACGCAAAATGCTCGCCGTGCGTCGCATGCCTGTACGGCACCCCAACAATCTGCAAACCGTCCACTTCCACCTTCTCATTGGTGAGCACGCGCACTCCCGCCGCCGAAACCGCGTTCAGATATTTGCTATCGTCCCCAAATTGTTCGTGATTCCCTGCTACGAAATAGACGCCCTGCGGCGCCACGAGCTTGTTTAAAGGCTCCGCTGCTCGTCCCGCGTCGATGGCTGCCCCGTCATACAGATCTCCAGGAATAAAAATTACATCCGGTTTTTCCTTCGAAATCTTCGCCACCATACGCCGCAAGAAATTCCCGTTTCGCACATGCCCCAGATGCAAATCGCTGATCAACACCGCCCTTCGCCCGCGCCACACCGCCGGCAGGTTCGCGAGCGTCACCGTCGTTCGCGTAACGCGCGTCCAGCCTGCGTTGAAAACCCCGCAAAGTCCTGCCACTATCGCCGCGCCGAACAACAATTCCACGATCCCATGGAAGTTCACCTCTAGCCCCGCCACCCGTGCGACGCCAAAAATAATCCAAGAGCAACCCGCGGCCACCACAAGAAATGTCAACATGCCCGCCCAAACTGCGGCAAACCTGTAAAATGCGCGCAAAGGAGCGTTGTTATAGCGATATGCCAGCAGCGAAGCGCCAATAAAACTCACCGACAAAAACCCAACCACCAGCTTGATCCACAATGCTTCCGGCGTATCGTTTCCGACCGGCGAAAACGTCCACGTTTCATAGAGGAAAAAATGTATCAGCCAAAGAAACGACTGAAATATCGCGATGAAAATAATCAAACGCTTCGCTGTCATCAGACTCCGCAGGCTCCCCAGCTTTCGCTTTGCATCGTCCCTTCTGTGATTCGTTCCGCAATACTCTCCACAAGATCGGCAAGATCCGCGGCCCTCCGCAGGAACTCACGATCGAATAGACCATTCACATTCTAGTCTGCGCGGCAGAAACCGCCAAACACGACGCAAAACTCAGGAACATTGCCAAGCACTTCAGCAAATCTCGGAAAACCAACGCTTGCCATCCCCACAATGAAAAAGATAATTAGAACGCAAACTACCCGCGCCAGAACCTCCGACCCCGTTGACTTGCCATGCGCCCCGCCCCTAACATGAGCACACATGCCAGGCGCCGACCCGCTTCTCGGATCAACCATCTCGCACTATCGAATCGTGGAAAGGATCGGCGGCGGCGGGATGGGTGTCGTATATAAAGCTGAAGACTCCCGGCTGCACCGCTTCGTAGCGCTGAAGTTTCTGCCTCCTGAGCTTGACCGAGATCAGAATGCCCTCGCGCGATTTCATTTAGAGGCGCAAGCCGCCTCAGCGCTGAATCACCCGAATATTTGCACCATTTACGACATCGGTGAACAAGACGGCCGTTCGTTCATCGCCATGGAGAATTTGGAAGGTGAGACGCTTCGGCACTTGCTCGGTAACCAGCCGATGCCGCTGGAAAATATTTTGCCTTTGGCTAAGCAAATAGCCGACGCTCTGGAAGCCGCTCACGCGAAAGGGATCGTTCATCGCGACATCAAACCCGCAAACATTTTCGTCACCAAACGAGGCGACGCCAAAATTCTCGATTTCGGCTTGGCGAAAATCTTCTCGGATTCCGGCGCCGCTGCTGATTCCATGACCGCCGACGCCCCCGAACATCTCACCAGCCCCGGATCAACGATCGGAACCGTAGCCTACATGTCCCCGGAACAGGCCAGCGGCAAGGTCCTGGATTCTCGTACCGACCTTTTTTCCCTGGGAACCGTACTCTATCAGATGTGCACCGGCCGCCTTCCTTTCCAAGGCGATACTACCGCGCTGATATTTCATGCCATCCTCGAGCGCACGCCTCCGCCTCCCTCGCAACTCAATCCTGCCATCCCCGGCAAGCTCGATGAGATTGTGCAAAAGGCGCTGGAGAAAGATCGCACCCTGCGCTACCAGAGCGCGGCGGAATTGCGCACCGATCTACAACGCTTGAACCGCGATAGAGAAAGCACGGGGAAAATTCCACCTCAAGCGCAAAAAAGTTCATGGACCTGGGCCTGGCTCACATCCGCTGCCCTCGTTCTATTGTTTGCTGCGGCCGCTTTTTTATATCTGCATCTTGCGGCCAAGCCGAAAGAAGGTTCCCGGAATTGGGAGCAGTTAACTTTTTACACCGACTCAGCTGTCTATCCCGCATTGTCACCCGACGGAAAAATGCTCGCTTACATTCGCGGCGAGAGCACCTTTTTCGGCGCTGGCGACATTTATCTGAAGATACTCCCGGATGGCGAGCCCGTGCAGTTGACCCACGACGACAAAATGCCAAAGCTCGCGCCAGCCTTCTCTCCCGACGGCAGCCGCATCGCCTTCGGTACGCCGTCCCCGTGGGACACTTGGGAAGTCGGCGTGTTGGGAGGCCAGCCGCGGCTGATGATGAAGAACGCCTCCTCTCTCACCTGGATTGGCTCTGGAAAGAATCTGCTCTTCAGCGAGATTAAGGGCGGTTTGCATATGTGCCTGGTGACAACCGATGAAGCCCGCGGACGAAGCCGAGATGTTTACGTGCCCCCGGGCGATAGAAGCATGGTCCATCATTCCTATTTATCGCCGGATGGCCGCTGGGTCCTCATCGTGCTAATGAACTCGCTCGGTAAATTGACGCAGTGTCGCGTTGTCCCCTTCGATGGGAACGGCCACGAACACTTGGTCGGCCCCAAGAACGCCGTTTGCAAAAGTGGGGCGTGGAGTCCCGACGGCAAATGGGTTTATTTGAGCGTCGACACCGGAGGTGCGTTTCACATCTGGCGCCAACGTTTTCCCGCTGGCGAACCCGAGCAAGTAACCTCCGGCCCCACTGAAGAAGAAGGCATTGCCATGGCCGCTGACGGCAAATCCTTCATCACCTCTGTTGGAAATGGAGATAAGACCGTATGGATTCACGATAAAAATGGCGAACGCCAGATGTCTTCGGAAGGCAGCGCTTTCCATACCACTTTTTCCAATGACGGCGCATATCTCTATTACTTGAAAAGCGCCGGAGGTAAAGGAGCCTCTGAACTTTGGCGAACGGATTTAGCCAAAGGACAAAGTGAGCAGATTCTGCCCGGCTACGAAGTGGAAGTCAGCACTGAGGGAAATGAATATGCCCTGTCCCTCGACGGTAAGCGCATCGCATTCGTCCGCAAAGACGAGAAAAGGGTCTCGCATCTGTGGATTGCGCCGACCGATAGGCAAAGTTCGCCGCGCCAACTCGATTCCGACGACAATGAAGATTCACCCTCCTTTCTGCCCAACGGAGATCTGGTTTTCCGTGCGAGCCGTGGCGGCATCAATTACTTGTTCACAAGAAAACAAGACGGCAGCGGCGAGAAAAGATTGCTCGATCAGCCAATTCTCGACCTTCTCGCAGTCTCTCCAACTGGCAAGTGGGCGCTTATAGGCCAAAGCGAAAGCACAGACACAGACGAGGAACAACACGCTCGAGTAGTCGCTTATCCTCTCGACGGTGGCTCGAAGATTTTCCTTTGTCGCACCATCTGCATCGGTGGTTGGGATTCCACCGAAACGCATCTGTTTTTGAGTTTCCTGAACGAAGATAAATCCTACTTCATCGCAATGGGAAAGAATGCCGACTTTCCCAAGATCCCGGAACAAGGGCTGAGCAATAGTGCGGAGTTGACCAAAGTTGCTGGAGTGACCTCTGAGCCATACTCGGTAGAATCGGCCATCTCCCCCGATCTTTATTCCTACACCAGGATCACCTACCGACGAAATCTTTACAGAATTCCTCTGCCTTAAACATTCCCACGATCTGGGCGTGCTTTTTGCGTCGGCGTCCTAATTTCACGAGCCGTTTTCCGAATGGTTTTGTGCTTCGAAATGTAGAAGTAAATCGCTGCGGGGTTAAACGCTAGCCGCGCTGAATGCCCGGCGCACTCCGGGTTGCAGCAGATAATGCAGCATCCATGCCGCAATCGCCACCACAGCCAAATGGCAAAGTAGCGACATTCCAACTGGCATCAGAAAAAATCGCCGAAAACTATATATCCCGACGATCGTAAACGCCGTGCACAAACCAATTGCCGCGATCGACGCGCTCCACGCCCACTCGCGCAGTTCAAACAACGCGGTCGCCACACCCGCCGCGGCAATCGCCAACATGATCAACGAACAACCGCCTCCAATCGCCATCCCCGTAATCGCTGTCGAGACCGGGTCGCGAGAAATTCCCCCCGTTATCACGATGAAGGCAATACAGAAGGCCGCGACACAGCTAAGAGCGAGTATCGCCGCCACGCTCGACAGCAGAACCGCAATAACCGTCACCCCAGTAGGACGTTTCATCGTTTTCATTCCCCGTATGCCTGCGGTTCCGTAATTCCGCGGTAAAAGTTCCACAACCTGCTCCAAACCCAACGCATGATGGTCGCTTGAGGCCTCAGGGGGCCATCAGGTCCATCCCCTATATCTCGCTCCGGGTTCCCGTATCACAGTACGCCCCGTACTCGCCCGCGTGCTTGACATGACGATCTAGAGACTTCTCACGTATCTTTCTTGCTGGGAAATGCACCTTGGTGTACTCTCTGCGCATGGACATCGGACAAAAACTGCGTGAACTTCGGCAACAGAAGAAACTATCTCAGGGCGACATCGAGCACAAAACGGGACTTCTCCGCTGCTACGTCAGCCGCGTAGAGAACGGCTTCACCGTTCCCAACATCGAAACTCTCGAAAAGTTTGCCCGCGCGCTGGAAGTCCCTCTGTATCGATTCTTTACCGATGGCCAACAGGTGAAAATGCCCAAGCTGCCTACCTCTGATGCGGAAAAAGCGTGGGGAGCTGACAGCAGTCATTCCCAGGAGATTCGCCAGTTCGCCAAAGCGTTTTCCCGCATGGATGACCGCAAACAAAAACTTCTCGTAGATCTAGCGCAGAAAATGGCGCGCCGGCAGAACGCCTAAAACTAATTCCGCCGTGGTCTCAGTTCGCCCCGGTCTCAGCTCCGCCCTGGTTTCGGTCTAAAAGTTGCGCCAATCTGCGCGAAGTAATCCACGTAGCATTATCTCGACGAGTTGAGATTCCGCCGGTGCTCAGTTCGCCCGGGCCTCAATTAGAAAGTTCCTTCAGTCGATTCGTAAACACCTCGCGCACCGCCTTCTCCGGAAGAATATTCTTCAGTATCCCCAGATCCGCGTCCACGATAAGGTCTCGCTCAGTCACTTCCACCGTTCCCTTTATCGGAGTACTCAACAGCCCCATCTTCGCGCTAAGCGTGAAACTAAGTATCGGCCCTTGCCAACTCTTCTGCTTCACCACCAGTCGCACAGGCAGCCCCGCTTTCTCCTGCAACATTTCGTCAAACGACCGGTCCACCGACGCAATCATTGCAGCCTTCGAACGGTTATGTGCAATCGTTATCCGCAAGTTTCGCCTCGCTTCAATTCTTCCGCATCACCTAAACGCTACGCCATGCACCTCTTCGCTGCGGCGCGTGCATTACATCCCCGCATAACAATTGTCCCATTCCAGCTTGTAACAAGCCATCCCTCCGATCGCTGTGAACAGCCATCTGCGGGCCCTACTTGCTCCCTGGTCTCTACACGTCCGTGCGCGCGGAAATCAGGGACTTATCCGATTCTAGAAATTGCCCTGCTCTGCGAAATTTCGGATGTATCGCACACGAGAGTTCATGAGGCGCTTCCTAAGCATTGCAGCATTGACCGTCCTGTCCGCTTCAATCTCGCCGGCGTTTGGTCAATCCCGCGCTCCTGGAATTAAGAACGTTTTTTGGCAGCCGAACGATCTCCAACAGGGTTCCGTCGCCTTCATCACAGTTGAACTCGATCGCGCCCCGCTTCGCGTGACCGGACAGTTGATTGGCAAGAACTTGGCATTTTTCAAGTCGGACAATCCGAAGATCTGGTACGCGCTGGCTGGCGCGGACTTGGAAACGCATCCCGGCACGTACGACTTATCCGTTCGCGCAATAATGCCCGGAGGAAGAGTCGCACGCTCATTAAAAAAGGTAGAAATCGCAGCAGGCTCTTTCTCGACTGGAACAGTCAACGTGCCGGAAAATTTCGTGGAGCCCGACGCGGAAAGTCAAAAGAAAATTGCTGCCGATCAATTGGTAAAGACCCGCGCATTCTCGCATTTCTTGGCCGCGCCCCAGTGGTCGGGCGATTTTGTCACGCCGGTACAGGCCAAGCCCACCGACTCGTTCGGCATGACCCATATTTTCAACGAAGAGTTGAGCAGCACCCATCGCGGCACAGACTTCCCGGTAAGCGAAGGTTCCCCGGTTGTCGTGTCGAACTCCGGGACAGTCGTACTCGCGGGCGAGCTTTTCTACGAGGGCAACTGCATCATCGTCGATCACGGGCAGCGCCTCTTCACCATTTACATGCACATGTCAAAGATAGACGTGAGTGTTGGCGACAAACTTATCAAGGGAGATCGCCTGGGACTCTCCGGCCAAACAGGACGCGCCACCGGTCCGCATCTGCACTTCGGCGTCCGCTGGAACGGCGCGTATCTAGATCCAACCAAGCTCCTGGCGCTAACCTTGCCGAAATTAACCCCGGCTAACGCGCCCAATAGGAGTCACGCTCAGCCCGCTCATCCCAAACCAGATTAGCCGTCTCGCAGTATAAGACGTTTCGGGGTGCGTGGGAGCAAGACGCCCACTTGGAGCCATACGCCTTTTAAAGGCTCTACGCCAGCCACAAACAGGCCGAAAACGAGGTTTCCACCGGAGTTCTGCGAGTCCCGTTTGGCTCATCTCCTGGCCAAGTCCGTATGTCCGTGATAATGCACGCCGCGTTTGTCTGTTTCGTTGCGGTACACAATGTTCCATTGTGGCACGCCGCATGCCTCTACTGCAGTGTACCCGCCAGCAGAACAACAGATTTCGAGCGGCTTACTCTAGGAGACTCAAGACATGAACAGGAAACAGAAGGGTTTTTCACTCATCGAGTTGTTGATCGTCGTCGCAATTATTTTGATCATTGCGGCTATCGCAATTCCGAACTTGCTCCGCGCACGCATGGCGGCCAATGAGGCCTCAGCGGTTGGTTCGGTTCGTACGCTTAACACTTCAGCTGTCACCTACTCCTCGACCTGGGGCGTCCAATTCCCAGCTTCGATGGCAGCGATGGCAGGCGCACCGGGCGGCGTTGCAGTTTGCGGCGCGTCCTTGTTGATTGACCCACTGCTCGCGGGTGCAACAGCGGCAGCGACGGCCAAGAGCGGTTATTTCTTCACCTATGTTGGCGCCACGGCGACTCCGGCAATCGGCGGATGCACTGGCTTTCAGACCTACACGATTGCGGGACAGCCTGCGAATGTAGGACAGAGTGGACAGCGCGGTTTCTTCAGCGATCAGAGCGGCGTCATCCGTTACACCACGGACGGCAGCGCTCCGACTGTCGCCAGCCCCCCGCTCCAGTAGTTCTCAGCACCATCTTTACGCCGAAGAGGGGAGAGCAATCTCCCCTCTTTGTTTTTCTCCCACCGCAATCTCCACTCTTAAGCCCTTCCCCTAACCCCTGTATTTCCTCCCTGCAAATGTCCATTCGTACTACCAACCCCACCCGCCTTAGCTCAAACGTACTGAACGTACTATGAAAAGTGGACCGACCATTTGGGCCTTCCCGACCATTGTCGCAAACATGTGCCGGAATGAAACTGTCATCGACCTGAGATGGTCACACAAAGCGAGGACAAAAAAATGAACAACAAACAACGCGGCTTCTCACTAATCGAGCTTCTTATCGTCGTAGCGATTATTTTGATTATCGCGGCCATCGCCATTCCCAACTTGCTGGCCGCCAGGACCTCGGCTAACGAAGCTTCAGCCGTCGGTTCAATCCGCACCATCAATTCTTCAGCGGTAACTTATGCTTCCACTTGGGGAGTTGAATTCCCAGCGTCCCTGGCGGCCATGGGCGGAGCGCCCGGTGGAGTCGCAGTCTGCGGCGCGGATCTCTTGATGGACCCAGTTCTTGCTAACGCAACCGCGGCAGCCACCGCCAAGAGCGGCTATTTCTTCACCTACGTCGGCGCCAACGCAACTCCGGCACTCGGCGGATGCACCGGCTTCCTGAACTACACGATTGTGGCCCAGCCTGCAACCGTGGGACAAACCGGCCAGCGCGGCTTCTTCAGCGATGAAAGC
>Ga0209624_10002955_pt1 | contig 12322 bp, 7 predicted proteins | sample JacPinW_OM2H0_O1_FD_188565 | JGI IMG/M metagenome (GOLD analysis project Ga0209624, IMG submission 188565) | Forest soil microbial communities from Algoma, Ontario, Canada - Jack Pine, Ontario site 1_JW_OM2H0_O1 (SPAdes) (version 2) | ecosystem: Environmental > Terrestrial > Soil > Boreal... | reverse complement strand
TTCTTCGCGTGGCCGTAGTTGTTGTTAATCTCGTCCCAGTTCAGCACATTCCACCACGCCTCAATATATTCGGGACGTCGGTTTTGATATTTCAAGTAGTACGCGTGTTCCCAGACGTCCAGGCCCATCACCGGTTTCGCGCCGCTCATCAACGGGTTATCCTGATTCGGCGTTGATTCAATTCCCAGCTTCCCGCCCTTAACTTGCAGCCACGCCCAGCCGGAACCGAAGCGCTTGGTCGCCGCGTCGTTAAACTTGCCCTTAAATTCCGCAAAACTGCCGAAAGCCGACTTGATCGCCTCCGCAACTTCGCCTTTCGCTTCTCCACCGCCACCCTTCTTCATAATCTTCCAGAACAGCGAATGGTTCGCGTGACCGCCTCCATTGTTGCGAACCGCCGTGCGAATATTTTCCGGAACGCTGTCAATTTTGGCGATTATCTCTTCTACCGAAAGCTTCTGAAGATCGGCATGGCCTTCCAGAGCCTTATTCAAATTCGTAACGTAGGCTCCATGATGTTTGTCGTGATGGATCTCCATCGTCTTCGCATCGATGTATGGCTCGAGTGCGTCAAACGAGTACGGCAGAGGCGGCAATGTAAACGTGCCTTGCGCAGCCGCCGTCTGTCCGGTTGTTTGCGTCATTTCTTCCTCCTCAATTTTCAATCCTGCCGCATAATTATAACCCCTCGAACGATTTAACGGTCGAGGCATCCGGCGCTACATTAGATTCGCCCCGGAGATGGTGGGACTCAATCGCCATGGTCGAATATTGATGCAACATCCTGAGCAGCATTTCACCGCTACCGCCGCCGTCCGCGACATCGTCATCGGAATGTCTGACGGCCTCACCGTCCCCTTCGCCCTCGCCGCGGGTCTCACCGGAGCCGTTGCTGCCACCGCCGGACGACTTATTGTGACCGCAGGTTTTGCTGAGATTGCCGCGGGCTCCATCGCCATGGGACTCGGCGGCTACCTCGCCGCAAAAACCGACTCCGAACACTTCGAGTCCGAAAAACGGCGTGAGTACTTAGAATGCGATGAGATCCCCGATCAGGAAAAATTGGAAGTCGTAAAAGTTTTTCGCGATTACGGCCTAAGCGACCAGCAGATGTCTTCCGTCGTCGACACCATCTGCGCCAACAAAGACCGCTGGGTCGATTTCATGATGCGTTTCGAGCTGGGCCTCGAAGAGCCCGACCCTGCCCGCGCCGGCCGCAGTGCCGCAACCATCGCCGCGTCTTACATCGTTGGCGGGCTCATCCCCCTGGCGCCTTACATCGCCATGCGCAACAACGTGATCCAAGCCCTTTGGGTCTCCATCGCCGTGACCCTCCTCGCACTTTTTTCCTTCGGCGCCTTGAAAGCCCACTTCACCGGAGTAAAATTGTGGCGTGGCGGGCTGCAAACGGTCTTCGTTGGGGGATTGGCTGCGGCAGCGGCGTTTTTTATCGCCCGCCTAATCAGCTAGCCCCACTGGCCGATTAAATTACAACGATGCACTCAGGTTCGAGCCACTCGTGAATCGCGAATCGCAAAATACCGTATTCAACTCAGTGACTTACACGCAATTTGAAGACGCGCAAAACCACAATGAAATTGCGGGTTTTCGATACTATCTGAGCGCCATCAGCCCGCATCTAACCAAGTGCTGCGAAAAGGCATGCGGTGCGTCAAAGAGAGTGTCGGAGTGATTATTCGAGATTTGTGTCTTCGAGTTTTTTGAATGACGACATCCGGGACATAGGCAATATCAGAGCAAAAGGAGATTTTTCAATGAGTGGAAAAGTTATCGGGGTGCGCCGCTGGGTGGCCATGACCATTCTGTCAGCCGCTCTTGTGGTGGGCGCGGTTTTCGGTATCTATGCCGTCAATCTGCCCGGCCACAATGTTTTTGGCGCTTCGAAAGTTGCCATAAAGGAACCAGCCAATGCCAATCCGGTAAGCTTGGGAACATTTACCAACGGATTTGCATCCATCGTGCAGCCGGCGCTTCCGGCAGTTGTTAATATTTCTTCCTCAAAAATGGTCAAGAATCCAATGGGCGGCGAACAGGGCGAGCAAATGTTCAATGACCCCTTCTTCCGCCAGTTCTTCGGCGATCAGTTCGGCCAGCAACTCCATCAGCCCAAGGCCGAGCGTGAGCACAGTTTGGGCTCGGGCGTAATCATCAGCGCCGATGGCTACCTGCTCACCAACAATCATGTGGTCGACGGCGCCTCGGACATCAAAGTGTCTTTGAGTGATCGCCGCGAGTTCACTGCGAAAGTCGTGGGCACCGATCCTAAGTCCGACATCGCAGTTCTAAAGATCAACGCAACAAACCTTCCCGTCTTGGCGATTGGCGATTCCAGCAAAGTCTCGGTTGGCGATGTAGTTTTCGCGATCGGCGACCCATTTGGAATCGGTGAAACCGCCACCATGGGAATTGTCAGCGCCAAGAATCGCGGCTTCGGCGGCCAAATCGAAGGCTACGAAGATTTCATCCAGACTGATGCGGCCATTAACCACGGAAATTCCGGCGGTGCGCTAATCGATCTTCACGGCGATCTGGTGGGAATCAACACCGCCATCCTGCCCGGCAACGGTGGCGGCAATCAGGGAATTGGCTTTGCCATTCCCATGAACATGGCCCACGCGGTCATGGATCAATTGATCGCCCACGGCAAAGTTGTTCGTGGATATCTCGGCGTGTACATCCAGAACATTACTCCTGAACTCGCGCAATCCTTCGGATTGTCGCAGCCTAACGGCGCTTTGATCGGCGACGTTTCGCCAGGAACTCCTGGAGCCAAGGCTGGATTGCAGAAGGGCGACGTCGTAACCGAACTTAATGGTCAGAAAATTCTGCAGGCCAATGATCTGCGCAACGCCATCTCGCAAACTGCTCCGGGCACTACGGTCCAGTTGCAAGTCCTGCGCGACAACCAAACCAAAAACGTCAGCGTAACCCTCGGCGAATTGCCCAATACTCCGAGTGACGAAGAGGCTAAGCCAAGCGAGGAAGGCAACGGAAGCGGTCTTGACGGAGTTCAGGTCGAAGACTTGACGCCCGCGATCGCTCAGCAACTGCAACTGCCCGAGAGCACCACGGGCGTGGTAGTCAGCTCAGTCGATCCGAGCAGCGTTGCCGCCGATTCTGGTTTGAATCGTGGCGACGTCATTCAGGAAGTGAATCACAAGCCAGTGTCCAGCGTGCGTCAGTTCAAGCAGGCGGTCTCCGCATCGAAGTCTGGTCCGGTTCTTCTGCTTGTAAATCGCGGCGGACGCACTCTCTATCTCGCGATCGAAGGTCACTGATCGTGCGAAGTGATGCGTTGCTCGTAACGTATCGCAAATAGTGCATCACTAAATTCTTCAAATCAGGCGCGTCCGAAATTAAAACGGTCGCGCCTTCTTCATTTCACTTCGTTGTGCGTTCGATTGAACGCTCCGCGTCTACAGTGAAATTTAAATAGCGACTACCGTTCTCACCCAAATGTATCAAAAAGAAATTTGTGGCTTGATATGGCTCGGTGATTGCAAGTCCGTAAGCTGAGTGAACCAATTCGAGACATAAACACGGGCTTGGGGTTCTAAGTATTAAGTAAGCAAGCAGAGGCAACCTTGAACGCCAGAACAGCATGGAACAGGTTATGCTTTCAACACTGTAAAGCGTACTATGGTACCCGGGTCCTATTCACTACCCTAATAGTCCTAGTACCTAATGGGATAGCACAATGAGCGCGTTCGCAAAGTCCATTATGGAACTGCCAAAGGCGGATCACAGGGTAATGGCTACAGAGTCCCGAGCATTATTTTCGCCCCTTCCTGACGGCGAATCTCGCGCACGCTTTTTGGGCGCAGGATTCACCTTGGAATTTGTTGTCGTAGCTCTTCTTATCGTCATCCCCATGCTGCTTCCGGAGAAGCTGGATATCGTTCGCAAGTATTGGATTACGCCGATCGCCACGCCTCCGGTAGTAGCCTGGAAACCCCAGCCGAAGCTGGCTCCGCTGCCCGTAGTGAAAAAGCCCGTTTTGCGCGAGACGCCTCCTCCAAAGCCAGTCCTCGCTGAAATCCCGAAACCCAAAATCATGAACCCGGTGTTCAACTCACCGGTTGCCAAGCCGAAAACGGCCAAGCATGACACCAAGGCCCCCGATAGCCCGGAATTGAAAGACATTTTTGTTGAGAAGAAGCCGCTCTCGCTCGGAAGCTCTGCGGTTCCGACCATAAGGAAGCCCCGCGAAGCAGTTCAAACCGGCGGTTTCGGCGATCCCAATGGCGTGCCTGCAAATCCGAACAGCCACGGCACTCCAAATATCGCGACCGTTGGTTCTTACGATTTGCCTCCGGGTCCTGGATATGGAAATGGAACCGGCGGAGCCAAGGGCGCCAAAGGTGTCGTAGCCAGCGCAGGTTTCGGCAATGGAACTGCCGCCGGAAGTCCCAATGGCGGTGGTCACGGCGGTGGCGGCGTGCAACAAGCCGGCTTTGGTGACCAAACCGCAGCGGCTGTAACTCCTCAAGTTGTAAAGACCAACGCGCCAAATCCCAAAGTGGAGCCGGTCGAAATCATTTCGAAACCGAAGCCGGCCTACACCGCCGAAGCCAAGAACAAAAAGATTGAAGGGGACGTAACCTTACAAGTTGTTTTTACTGCATCAGGGCAAGTGCAAGTGGAACGCGTAGTCCGCGGGCTTGGGTATGGACTCGATGAGCAAGCAGAAACAGCAGCCCGCCAAATTCAATTCAAACCAGCGCGTCGAGATGGCCAGCCGGTCGATTTCGCTGGCCTCGTTCACATCACCTTCGAGCTGGCCTACTGAGAAACGCAGGAGGAACAGTCGCATGAAAGCCTGGCCCAAATTTGGTGCATTCTTATTGCTGGCCTGCGCCACCGCCGGCTCCGTGTGGGCGCAAGAAGCCGCTTCCAATATCGATCAACTCGCCGACCGGATTAACGCCCGCGAACAAAAAGAAGTCGCCGCCATCCGCCAGTACAATCCGCTGATCGAAACCTACATTCAGGATATGAAGCCCAATCCGGAGTTGGGCGCCGTGCCGGTTAAGGATCACTACTATCTGGGAGTCGCGGATTTCAGCAAGCGTATTGTCGATCGCTCGCTCCTCGGCAAGGGTAAGCCCGGCCTCAATTTCTCGCCGCTCTCGCACCTTGCGGATTTCTGGACCTCCGGCTACGACCCGGCTGGCTTCTTGCAAATGGTCTTCATTGACCCGTCCGGCCTCGACCGCGGTCACTACCACTTCGAATACGTTCGCCGCGAATTCCTGGGCGAAGTGCGCTGCATCGTTGTCGACGTCACGCCTCTCCCCAAGTCCGGCAAGGGCCGTTTCAAGGGCCGCATCTGGGTGAGCGATCAGGACTACGCCATCGTCCGCTTCAACGGCGTATTCACTCCAATTTCCTCCTACTCCGGCTACAACGTCCACTTTGATTCATGGCGCACCAACCTGCGCCCCGGCGTTTGGATGCCGACTTACATCTATAGCCAGGAAACCGCCTTCAAGGAAAACCTTGGCGGCACCATTCGCTTCAAGTCGCAGACCCGCCTCTGGGGCTACGACATCAAGGGTATCGGCCACGAAAGCGACTTCACCGAGCTAACCGTCGAAGCGCCTGGCGCGGTTCAGGACCAAGCCGCCGCCAGTCAGGATCCTTCGCCAGTCGAAGCCGAACGCAAATGGCAGCACGAAGCCGAAGACAACGTTCTCGATCGTCTGCAGCGCTCCGGCTTGCTCGCGCCTCCAGGACCGGTCGACAAAGTCCTGGCCACCGTGGTCAACAATATTGAAGTCACCAACAATCTCGACGTTCAGCCCGAAATTCGCTGTCGCGTCCTGCTCACTTCCACTCTCGAATCTTTCTCCATCGGCCACACCATCGTAATCAGCCGCGGCCTTCTCGACGTGCTGCCCGACGAGGCTAGCCTCGCCACCATGCTCGCCGAGCAGATGGGCACCATCATCGTCACCAAGCCTCAGACCGATCAGTGGGGCTTCAACGACCTGACCAACATCCCGACCACCGAAATCATGGCGCGCCTGACTTTCCATGACACGCCTCACGATTTGGACCTGGCCAATCAGAAAGCGCTCGAACTCCTCGAAAAGTCGCCCTACAAGGACAAGCTGGCCAACGCCGGCCTATTCCTGAAGCAGCTCGATGCCGAGGAAAAAGCTCTGCCTTCGCTGATCAACCCGAAGTTGGGCAATCGCGTGTTCCTGTCCGATAAGCTGGTTCAAAACGCACCCCAGCTGCAAAATGCCAAGCTCGACCAGATCGCTGCTCTTCCCCTCGGCGGCCGCATTAAGGTCGACCCCTGGAACGACCGCATCGAGATGGTCAAGAATGCTCCGGTCGCGCTAATTTCCGAACGCGAAAAGATGCCGTTCGAAGTTACCCCGTTCCAGCCTTTCCTGACTTACTACAAGCCGGGCACGGGCAATGGCGCACCGACTGAGAACAAAGACGCGGTAGCGAAGACGCAGCCCGATGGCTCCGCGCCTCAGCAGCCGTCTCAGCCGCAGGCTCAACCGCAGTAACCACAATTTCTCTCTCGTAAGGGGGCCCGGCAGCGCATCCTGCAGCTGCCGGGCTTTTTGTTTGCCCGCCTCTCAAGTTCCCAGCCCTCCAAGGATTCTCCTGCGCAATCGAATGCGTATGAGGGAGAATCGCCAGTCAGATGGCTGTGCCTCCCAGAGTGGCCCACACGTCGCTACAGGCCTATTTCCAGGTCCAGGCGCGCCCGGCGCGAGAGATCGCGGTCGTATGGAGAAAGGGCTACCGGATCGAGCGATGGTCCTACGGGACACTATTTGCCACCGCCTGCCGCTTCGCACGCGAATTGGAAGCGCGCGGAATCGAACCGGGAAGCCGCGTCCTGATTTGGGCTGAAAATTCCGGCGAATGGCTGGCCGTTTTCATCGGCTGCCTGCTGCATGGCGCAGTCAGTGTGCCGCTCGATGCGGGTTCTTCACCCGAATTCGCGCGCAAGGTGGCCGCTGATGCGGGCGTGAAGATGAGCGTATGCGACGACGCGTTTAAGCCGCATCTGAGCGGCGAAGTTTTAGGCGTCAACGGACTCACCGAGGTCCTGGCTCGTCATTCTGGCGACCCGTACCACGGGCCCAATGCCCAGCGCGACGATCCGGTCGAAATTGTCTTCACCTCCGGCACCACCTCCGAGCCTCGCGGCGTGGTGCTTACCCACGGCAACGTTCTCTCGAATCTCGAGCCCATCGAGCGGGAAATTGGAAAATATCGTCGGCTTGAGCGCTTCTTCCATCCTCTACGATTCCTCAATCTGCTGCCCTTGAGTCACGTCTTTGGCCAGATGCTGGGTATTTTCATTCCCCAGGTTTTGGGCGCCACTTCAATCTTTCTCGATTCGGCGCGCCCCGGCGACATCGTCAAAACAATTCACGACGAAAAAATTGCTGTGCTTATCTCGGTGCCGCGGGTCATTGACGCACTCCAAAACCAGATCGAGACGAATCTGAAGAGCGCGGGTCGCTACGACAAATTCCAGCGCAATTTTAAGCGGGCGGAAGGGAAGCATTACCTGCGCCGCTGGCTCATCTTTCGAAAAATCCGCTCGCTCTTTGGCTGGCGATTTCTCGCCCTCATTTCCGGTGGCGCCGCTCTTTCGCGCCAATCGGAGGAATTTTGGGGTCGGCTTGGATACGCATTGATCCAGGGTTACGGCATGACCGAAACCACCTCGCTGATCAGCGTGAATCATCCATTCCGGCTGGGCGCTGGCTCGGTAGGGAAGGCGATTCCTGGCGTGGAATTGAAGCTCGATCCCAATGGCGAAATTTTAGTGCGCGGCTCGAACGTGGCCAAGTCGTATTGGCGCGGCGGGAAGATGCAATCAGCCGTGGAGGAAGACGGCTGGCTGCACACCGGCGACCTCGGCACCGTCGACGCCGACGGCAACATTTATTACCGCGGGCGCGAAAAAAACATGATCGTCAACCGCGAGGGGATGAATATTTTCCCCTCCGATCTGGAAGACGCCCTGAAAAAAGACCCCCGCGTTCGCGATTGCATCGTGATTGGACTCGACCTCAAAGGAGACGGCAATGCAGAGCCTTGCGCGGCCTTGCTCCTCAAATCCAGCGAAGCCCAAGAGCAGGGCGAAGCCACGGTCGAATCAATAGTCCGCGCAGCCAATTTGCATCTCGCCGCGCACCAGCAGATTCGCCACTGGCTCGTTTGGCCCGATCTGGACTTCCCGCGTACCTCCACGCAGAAGCCCATCCTTCTCGAAATCCAATCGCGCGCTGCGCAGCAGCTGCTCTCCAAAACCGCCACAACGCCCGCCGCCACCAACGCCGCTGCGCCAGCCGGCATTGCCGATCTAATCGCCCAGGTCACCGGCCGTTCTGGCGCCTCGCCGTCCGACTTGAGCTCGATGGAGCGGGTCGAATTGATGAGCCTGGTCGAAGACCGCTACAACCTCCAACTCAACGAAACCCAGTTCACCAACGCCGCCACCACCCAGGATCTGCAAAAACTCGTTGAGCACGCGCCGCCCGTCGCTCGCCGCTTCCCATTTCCTACCTGGCAGCTCACCTGGCCCATTCGCCTGTTCCGTCTCGCCATTTATTACTCGTTGGTTTGGCCGGCCACCATGATTCTCGCGGGCCCAACTTTCAGAGGCAGAGAAAAGCTCCGCGCATCGCCGGGCCCTGTCATCATCGCCTGCAATCACGTCACCTACCTCGATGCGGGGTTCGTTTTGGCGGCTCTTCCGGCACGGCTCCGCCATCATTTGGCGACGTCCATGGACGGAGAGCAGTTAGCCTCAATGCGCCGCCCGGAGGTAGGCACTGGCTTCTGGCGCGGACTGCTCGACCGCCTCAAATATTTTCTGGTCGTCGCGCTATTCAATGTCTTCCCGCTGCCTCGATTTTCTGGATTTCGCGAAAGCTTTACCTTTGCCGGAAAACTGGCCAGCCGGGGTGAAAGCATTTTAATTTTTCCTGAAGGTGAACTCACCAAGACTGGTGAGACTGGCAGGTTTCTTCCCGGTGTTGGGCTGCTAGCGGCGAACCTACAAATTCCGGTCGTGCCCGTTCGGGTCGATGGTCTCTACAAGTTACGTTTGAAACGGCAGCGGCTTGCACCGCGCGGAACTGTCTTTGTCAGTATTGGCGAGCCTGTGCAGTTTCGTCCTGAGCAATCGCCTGAAGAGATCAGCCAACAGCTAAAAGCAAGTATTCAAGCTCTACGAGCGACTCCCAAGGCCTGACTTTCGGACCACTCAGGCTAATTTGTGAGAGGGAGCCTCACCCGCGCCTCGCACCCTCGCCCGCCTCCACAATTTTCCAGCGTCAGCGACCCTCGATGCGCTTCAGCGATCTGCCGGCTGAGCACCAGGCCAATTCCCGAGCCGCTCGGCTTGGTAGTGAAGAAGGGTACGAACAAGTTTGCAGGATTGGGTATCCCCGGCCCCTCGTCGCGCACCCACACATCTACATAATGCCCCGCGACATTCCAGCCCACGGTCACGCCCCCGCCCGTCTCCAGCGAAGCGTCGACAGCATTACGTACCAAATTGATGAGTAGTTGATCGAGCTGGTCCGAATCCGCGTCGATGCGAAGCTCCGGTCCTGGCGAAACCTTAATCGGAATTCGCGACTCCAAGCCCGCCACACGGCGAATCCAGGCTCCCACTTCAGTCGGCCGCACCGACGGCGGCGGCAGCTTGGCCAGCCGCGAGTAGGCGCTCATGAAGCGGCCCAGGCTGTCCGAACGCGTGGCGATCACAGTTAAGCCGCGTTCCATATCTTCTTCCCAGTCGTGTGCCCGCGTGGGGCGCTTCAGCGTGCTGGCCAGGTTTTCAGCGACCGATTTGATCGGAGCGAGAGAATTATTCAACTCGTGTCCGAGCACCCGAATCAAGCGCTGCCACGCTTGTCTCTCCTCCTCGCGCAGCGCAGCGCTCAAATCGGAAATCACCAGCAATTGGTGGATTAACCCGCCTTCACGAAAGCTGCCGTGCCTGATTTCCCAGCGGCCCGACTTGCCGGGAAACGCGATGGATTCGATCGAGGATTCTTTCATCGATAAGCATCCAGCGAGGTCCAACTGATCGGCCGTATGCCCCAGCAAACGCACCGCAGGCCTGTTCAGCAATCGCTCGCCCGCGCGATTTACCAATCGCAGTCGGTTGTCGCCGTCAAATGCGAATACCGCCACGTCAATTTCCTCCATTACTTTGCGCAGGAGTGTAGTGGCTTCGAGAGCGCCCAGGCGTTGCCGGTGAAGCGTGTCACCGAGCGCGTTCACTTCACGCAGCACTTCGCCCAGCACGTCATCGCGCGAAGCTCCCCGGGCGCGAATCGAAAAGTCGCCCTCGCGCAGCGCGGCGAGCAAGTTCGAAAGCGTGCGCATGGGAAAAATCACCCGCTGCTCGGCGGTGAATGCAAAGCCAAGCCAGGCTGCCGCGATGAAGATCGTTAGGGTCCATTGCAGGCGCGGAGTGTGCCCGCCGGTCCAGATCAGGATCAGCGCCACGGCGGTGCTCACGCCGCCCGCCGCCAGAGCCAGCAGGAGGATGCGACGCTCGTATGAAAGAGGTTTCAAAGACTGTATTTTTGAAGCCGGCGATAAAGTGCGCTGCGGCTCAGGCCCAGCGCTTTGCTGGCGTGGCTGACGTTGCCGCCGTAGCGTGCTAGAGCCTTTTGGATGAGAGCCTTTTCGACTTCCTCGAGCTCCATGTCATCGAGGCGCAGGGCGGTTTCGCGCGTAGGTCGCAGGCCCAAATCGCTCGCGCGAACCTGATCGGTTTCGGAAAGCAGTACAGCGCGCTCGACCGAGTGATCCAGCTCGCGCACATTTCCGGGCCACGGATGATCGAGCAGGAGCTGCATGGCCACCGGCTCGAAGCTGCTGAGGTTTTTGCGATAGCGCTGCGCGGATTGACGCAGGAAGTGCAAAGCTAGCTGTGGAATATCGTCCTTGCGCTCGCGCAGCGGAGGAAGATGAATCTCAATCGTGTTCAACCGAAATAGCAAGTCTTCGCGGAACCGCGCCGCCTCCACTTCCGCGTTGATATCCGCATTTGTAGCGGAAAGAATGCGCACGTCCACGCGGCGCGTAGTCGAAGAGCCCACACGCTCAAGTTCGCCTGTTTCCAGTGCGCGCAGGAGCTTAGCCTGCAAATTCATCGGCACATTGGCGATTTCGTCCAGGAAAAGCGTGCCGCCATCGGCTAGTTCAAATCGTCCGACGCGGTCGCTCTTGGCATCGGTAAACGCTCCGCGCACGTGGCCGAATAGTTCGCTCTCAAAAATTCCTTCGGGCAAGCCGCCGGCATTGACGGTTACTAGCGGGCGATTCGAGCGGGGCGAGAGAGCATGAAGCGTCCTTGCAACCACATCCTTGCCGGTCCCGTGCTCACCGGTGATCAGCACGTTGGCGTCGGATGGACCAACGCGGGCGATCAAATCCATGACCGGCCGCATCGCTGCCGAATCGGCAATCAAGGTGGGGCGGCCATCGGCTCGCAGCAGTCGATTTTCCGCCTCCAGTCGCTGGCTCCGCCGAATGGTTTGGGCCAATTCGATCTGCGTTCGCAGAATGCTTAACAGCCGCGCATTCTCCCAAGGCTTTTGAATGAAGTCCTTGGCCCCCCGCCGCATCGCCTCCACAGCCAGCTCAAGACTGCCCCAGGCGGTCATTACAATCACGGGGATGGCGCCATCTTTCGCGCGAATATTCGAAATTAAATCGAGCCCTTCCTGGCCCGACGTTGTATCGCGCGCATAATTCAAATCCATCAGCAGCGCGTCAAACTCGCGCGTCTCCAGCGCTGCAATTACGGCGGCAGGTGAAGAGACCGCCTCAATCTCAAAGCCTTCGCCTTTGAGCAGCAGCCGCAGCGCCTCGCGAATATCGGCCTGATCATCCGCGATCAGCACTCGCGTGCGATTGCGCGGCGCGTGACTCACCGACCTGGGCGCTTCGGGAATTTTTGAATCAATTACCGTTGTTGTGGACTTCGGGGCCTCGACAGACATGGGTACCGGCAACCTTTCCATCAAACTTTTTGTTCCGAACCGCTCGTTTTGTTCCGAACTGGTCGTTCTAAACGCCTACCACTTAGACGTACTGAGAGCCATACAGACTCCCTCATTCGTATCTCAACGCATTCATTGGATCCACGCGCGTCGCCCGCCGCGCCGGCACGTAGCAAGCCGTCACCGCGACAGCCACCAGGAATATGATAACGCCACCCAGCGTCAACGGGTCGAACGGCCGCACGCCATAAAGCTCGCTAGCCACCCAGCGCATCACCATCAGGCTG
>Ga0209624_10002953_pt1 | contig 12326 bp, 6 predicted proteins | sample JacPinW_OM2H0_O1_FD_188565 | JGI IMG/M metagenome (GOLD analysis project Ga0209624, IMG submission 188565) | Forest soil microbial communities from Algoma, Ontario, Canada - Jack Pine, Ontario site 1_JW_OM2H0_O1 (SPAdes) (version 2) | ecosystem: Environmental > Terrestrial > Soil > Boreal... | reverse complement strand
AAGTTCGATCTGCACCAAATCGCCCAGTGTGAGCCCCTTTGTCGGAACCTGCACATTCACCTGGTACAGCCCCGCCAGCCCCGGCGCGAGCCCCGCAAACTGAATCGTGCCCAAGACGTCGGATTCCGAGAGTGCGCCCGGACCGTAGTCATTGAACAGCACGGATATGGAGCCATTCGTCCAGCAATCCGCTGTACTCAGTGGATTGCTCGGCCCTACCGCCCCGTCTGCAATCGCAGGCGTCACCTTGCCCAACCCCGTCATGTAAATCGAAATGTACTCGCCCGGTTGTGCCGGATTCGCTTGGTCCACCAACGCCCCCGTCGCCGCATGGCGCGCCGCCGCTAATCCAATACCGTTCTGGCTCTGGGAGAAGACCCCTGGTTGCGAGATATTTACGCCAGAACCAACCGAAACCACATTCGATGCCACCCCGTTATTGGTGACCTGAAGATCGGCTGCACCGTAAGGCGCCACTCCATACGGCACCAGAATCGAAATCTGGATTGGACTCACCGCGAAAACCGGGCACGGAATCCCGTTCAGCGTCGTCGAAACCCCGCCCAAGCTCAGCGGTACAGGCTCGCCCCCCGCCACTGCCAGCGTCGTCGGAGCCAGACCGCTCCCGAATAACGTAATCAACTCCCCTGGCGCGACCCCCGCGATCGCCGGTTGATAACTCGCCGCATTAACCACCCTTGCTTGACTGATATAAACGCCCTCAACGGCTGCCGGCGCCGCGGCCCGCACGCCCACCACCAGCCCGAAAATTCCCTGCGTCCCGATCGCCACAAACCCATTCCCTCCCGCTCCGAACGCGTAGCGATACCCCAAAGCGTCTGGCCCGGCCGTTCCATCGGGGTTCACAACGATCTGGTCGTCAGTAGCGAAGTCCCAGGTAATCGCAGTAACTGCGGCGAGTGGGAGATTTGTCAACTGTTGCACCAGCGCGTCCCCAGTTGCGTCACCCGTCATACTATAAGTCCCGAAGTAAAAATCCGGCGAGGGGAGCGGCCGCTTTTGAAGCATTCCAGCAACGTCCAATCCCGCCGTGAAATACATGCCTTGGCTGATGCTGTTCGTTCCCGTCCCGGCGGGCAGCGCCTTCACGCCGAAGAAAATGTCCAACGCACCGGGCGTCCATCCTAAAATAAAATTCCCATCCGGCGACGCGAACATCGTCTTCGTCCCCGTGAAAAAAGGATTCGCCGGCACCGTCAGCGTCGCGCTCCCGTCCGCGTTGAAACTGTAACTCGCACCGTTAACAGATTGCGTCACCTTCACCGCCACAAAACCAGGTGGGTTGGTCTCTTGCCCATTCAGCGTAATCGTCCCCAACCCGCCCTTCCCGTTTGGGCTCACGGTAAAGAACGCATTCTTGATCTCGTCTGAAAAATCCAGCACTGCCGTCTGATAATCCGATGTGAAGCTCGCGTTGTTCAGGGAGCCAATGGGAATCGCAATAAAAACGTTGAGATCGGAACCTGGGACCACCGGGTCTGGCGCGCTGGCCACAATCACGCCCTGCGAGACTACCCCGGCTATCTTCTCAACGCCAAACAGCGGATCATCGATGCTGATAAAGCCATCCCTATAGGACCAGCTATTCGACGCGCTAAAAGGCACAGTCTGGATCGTAGTCAGGGTGCTGGTCGTCTTTGTGCCCGTGGCCGTGTACGACCCAGATCCGCTATTGAACACAATCGTACCGGAGAGTGCGTACGTAGGCGCGGACGCCAATGGAGAAATGGACATATTAAACTCGCGGAACACGTAAGTCCCACTGGGCAACCCGCTACCGCTCACAGTCTGCCCCTGGGCCCCCTGCAATCCAACCAATACAGCCAGTAAAAACAAAACATTATTAAGTCGTAAATTCACGAGACCTCGTCGCTAAACAAGAAACCCTAGTGCCCCGCGTGCGTCGTCGGCTGCTTTGGCGCCGGAGCCGCCGCTCCCGGCGGCCCAGCGGAAGAACTTTAGAACCGGATAACGCCCTTGATTTCCACGAAGCGCGGAGAAGCGGCCGTGCCCGGCACGAACGCACCGAGCAGGCCGGTGGGAGGCGCCACTTCCGCGACGCTGGATCCAAACAACGGATTGGAGACGTCAGCCACCGGGTTGTCGAAGTTCGGGTGATTGAGAGCGTTGTACGCCTGCGCGCCGAACGAGAAGGTGACGCGCTCTTTGATCCGGATGTCTTTCATGAGGGCGAGATCAAGATCGAAGAAATGCGTACCGTAGATCGAATTGCGTCCGATGGTTCCGAAGCCGGTTGGAACACCATTGGCGGCCGGTGCGAATTGCGAAGGGTTGAGACAGGGTGAGTTCACCGCGCTGGGGCAGCTTCCCGGAACACGCCCTACAGGTGAAGCAAAAATCCCGCCATTATTGCCATAGTTGTACCCGAGGAGGGTACCCAGAGCGCTATTGTCGATGACTGTAAATGGCAATCCGCTGCGCAAGAACAAGTTACTGGAAAGCGTCCAGCCTCCAAATACCTGGTTGGGGCCCCACTTGAATCCGGTGTGCCGGAACATGTCGGTCAGCACCATATTCGCGCTGAAATAATGGCGGACGTCGTAATCCGCGCTTCCGTAGTTACCCCGGATGTTGAATGGGTTCTGCGGCGACGTGATATCGAGGTCCGTCTGGAAAATACCAAAGGGCTCATTGGCGACGCCGCCGTTGGAGACATCATCCAGAGCGTGGCTCCAGGTATAGTTCGCGGTGAAGGTCAGGCCCGCTGAAAGGCGCCGCTGGAGGCTGATGGTGAGGCCGTTATAGTTAGAGTCACCGGCCGAAAGATACTGCAACACCGTCCCAAACGCTGGGTTGGGAGCAGCTGACGGTAAACCAACAAAGCCGTTCGTGCAGACCGTGGGGGGGCAATAAGCATTGAGCCCGAAATCCCCTACGGGAATGTGAACTCCGTGATTGCCCGAGTAATTCAGGGATAGCAACATTTTTGCCCCGATGGACTGCTCGATCTCGAAATTCCATTTGTAGTAAGTCGGTTGCTTGAAGGTGCTCGGGAAGGAATCGAAACTCGGAGCTGCGAATTGGGGAACGGTTTGGGAAATAGAGTTGAAGCTCCCACCGTTCTTGAATTGCGACAGCAGGGCCTGATTGGCCGCTCCAGCCGTAGTGAAAAGGCTTCCGGGTACGCCTGGCGCTAGATTTCCATTCGGGATGGTAAAGGCATTGAGGTTCGGGGCATTGAACGCCGCATCCTCAGCCAAGCTTCCCGGCAGCGCGTCCGCAAAGATGCCCGCGCCGGTACGGATCACCGTTTTGTCATTGTGGAACGGCCTCCAGGCGATGCCAATCCTGGGTTCCCAGACGACAGCCTGAGTACTGGGGTAAGCGGTGTGCAGGCCCGAGGCGATGAATTGGTTGTACGGCGTGGATGTCGCGTTTGGATCGGCCGCTCCGGTGAAGGTGTTCGCCAGGTGTGAGAAGCAGTTGGAATCGCAAGTGGGATTTGCGTAGTGTTCCAGCCGCAGGTTCAACGATACGGTCAGGCGATCGCTAACCTTCCAATCGTCGGCGACATAACCACCAAGTGTATTGAATTTGATACCTTCTTCGGTCGACGAAGGAAAGGCTTGGTTCAGAGACGTACTCGGGCCGCCTCCGTTAAAGAAGTCCGTCAAATTCGTGGTGATCAATCCATTGACAGGGCCACCCAGCGCCGCGAAGTCCAGATCGGTGACGTTCTGGTGCACCCAGGTAAAGCCCAGCCGGAAGGTGTGTTTTCCGGAAATCTTGGAAAAGTCATCCGCGACTTGGTACTGGAACACGCGCCTTCCCTGCGGAAAGAAGAATCCAGGCGGCTGCCCCAACGCCCCCAAAGACGAGAACGGCGTCCCTGAGAAGTTGATAAAAGTAGGCAATGCCGCGAGAGCGCCGGCGGCATCGCTGGGCGTGAAGACAGCTCCATAGAAGAGGACCGAGGCGTTGAACTGATTTACCGCATTCGGGCCGAATACGTGCGTCTCGGAGACTTGGCCCTGCATTTGAGGCTGGTTACTTTGTTCGTTAAACGTGGGACCAAAGGGACTGGCGTACGTGGGCTGGAATCCGTTGTCGCGCAGTACGCGGATGTAGCCGCGGTCCTTATCATTGAAGATGTGATCGACGCGGGCGGACCACAGGTACTCCTTGTTGATGTCTGCTGGTGTGTTCCGGAACTGCAGGGCGCATGGGATGTTAGTCCCCAAGCCGGTGAAGTCTTGACAACCACCGCCAGCTACAGGCGTCGCGCCGCCCGCGCCGGGGGCCCCGTTGTAAACATTGAAGACCTTCTGATAAAAGGGGATCTCCGCGGCGTTGCCGTTTGCGGCCAGATTTGCCAACGTGGCCGACTGGAATTGAGGACTTGGAATCAGCGTGAGTGTACTCGACCCTGGCAAAAGATTGCGAAGGCCTTCATAGTCCACATCGAAGAAAGTCCGGTTCTTCCAGATCGGACCGTGAACACCAGTTGCCCACTGGTTGAAATTATTGAAAGGCGTCGGCTGTCCCACCGTGTTGCTGAAGAACTGGTCGGCATTCAAGGCGCGTCCATTCCAGTTGTAAACCGCGTCTCCATGGAACTGGTTGGTTCCCGACTTGGTGATGTAAGCGACTTGGGATCCTGCGTATTGCCCGTACTGTCCGGAATACGCATTGTTGATAATGTTCGCCTCGGCAATATCGTTCGAACCGAGCGATAAATTAGAAGCGCCGCTATTGTTCACGCTCAAGAACGGATCGTTGTCGTTCATGCCATTGATGGTAAACAGATTGGATGTTCCCGGCATGCCGACGGCCGAGAAATTTCCGTTGCCCCCGTCGGTGTTCATCACCACGCCCGGCGCTGTCTGGGCGAAGTAGGTGATGTCGCCGCCAGGATTGGGCAGGTTTTCAATCATGTTCTGAGTGAAATTTGTGGCCACGTCGGCGTTCTGAGTCTGAACGGAGGCTCCAGCCTCCACTACGTCGACAGTCTGGGTGCCGCCGGCTAATGCCAGTTGGATGTTGGCCGGAGTCGGCTGTCCGGCGCTGACGATCACTCCGGCGTGCTGTTGGGTTTGAAAGCCAGCGGCGCTTACGACGACTTTGTAAGCACCCGGCGCAACAAATGCGAAACGATAGCTTCCCTCGTTGTTCGTGGCCGCGCTTTGGGATGCATTCGTGTTGACGTTGGTCAGAGTTACCACTGCGCCGGGTATTGCGGCGCCGGTCGGGTCCGTTACGCTTCCCGTGACATCGCCCGCGGTAATCGACTGGGCGTAGGATTGAGCTTGAAATGTAACAAGCAGCGCAAGGACCGCCAAAAGCAGCAACGAAGTTCGCAATATCGCTGAGCTGCGTAAAACATAGTTACTGTTCGGAGCGGTCTGCCTGCCCGCATCTCTAGACAAGGTGGTCGCACCCGTAACGGTTCGAGACCAAAAGTTGGTCATACTCTCAAATGCTCCTCTGTGCTTGGATTAGCTATCGATGGTTTGTGGCGTTATACAAACGCTAAGTGGTCCCTGTGAGTCAAGTACAAAAAGTCCAAACAAGCGCCCCACAGCAACGCTTCTTAGCAATGATTACCGTTCAACCTGCGAGATTATTCCCGTCAACCGCGGGTCCCGCAGTCGCGGAATAACTTCATGGTTCAAGCGGTCTGGAAATATGTAAGGCGGACAAATCGATGGGACAAATTGGGGCACGCGACCAAGGACCTGCGCTCGGAGCTAGGGAGCCAATATTAGAGACAAGAACACGTATCTTGGATTCGACCGAGGCGAGCATAAACTTCGTGGAAATCCAAGCGCTCGAAGCGGCGCGGAGAGGTGGCTTCCGAGAGAGCATTGTGGGGCATATTGGCCTTGCCGTTCGTGAAATTATGGTCAATGCTGTCATTCATGGAAATGGGTGCGACCCCCACAAGAAGGTGGTAGCAACTATCTCGCGGACGGCGAAAAAGTTGAGGATAGAAATTACCGATGAAGGGGACGGCTTCGATCCTGATCATCTCCCTGACCCACTCTCACCGGAAGGCCTTTTAAAAGGTTCTGGCCGTGGCGTCTATCTGGCTCGCGCGTTTATGGACGAATTCCATGTGCGACGAGAACCTGTGGGCTGGACCACGGTAATCATGGCCAAGTTGGTCCATTCGGCAACTTGAGAGCTCAGAAGTGGGCCCTAACCTCGGGCCGGGACCGGCTCGGGAGCGCTACGAGTGATCGCTCGGCCTCATTTTCACGTGTCATCCCGAATCGAAACTCGTGTGTAATCAAAAGCTTACCAAATCAGCTCCATAATCTGCACATCGCAGCCGCGTTCCATTGAGCTACTGGCGCTCATACGACTTAATAGCATCAGACACCTACCACGCTTTCAAACCAGCGCAGGAGAAGCAATGCTACAACTCGTAAACCATTTGGACGCATCCTACAATCTCGCGAAGTGGCTTACACAAAATGAACACGACGCGGAGGACATCGTGCAAGATGCATACTTGCGTGCCATTCGACACTTTGGAAGCTTTCAAGGGGGGGAAGGCAGGGCCTGGCTGCTGGCGATTGTTCGCAACTTGTGTTACGACTCCATGAGACGCAAGAGCGTCCGCGAACGCACTACGCACTTCGATGAAGAACTGCACAATACAGGCCTAGCCCCTTCTGACCCAGAGATCTCGCTGCTTCAGAAGGAGCGCGCCGGAATTTTGCGGGATGCGCTTGCAGAACTGCCATTGGAGCTACGCGAGGTGTTGGTGCTGCGAGAACTCGAAGAATTGTCGTACCGTGAGATTGCTAACATCGCTCAAGTCCCCATAGGGACTGTTATGTCGCGACTTAACCGAGCTCGCAAACGGCTTCATCAGGTCCTGCTCCCCCCTGAGAAGGAGGGAGACAACGATTCTCAGGACGCCACTGCCGCGCGCAGCTGATTCGATTAGAACGCGAACCCCGCCCGCCCTCTCATACACCCTGACCAATTCCGCAGGTGTTCCGCTGCCCTTATGCCAATGGCACGACTGCGGTGCTAAACTCTTGACGTTCGGTTCAAAACACAATGGGACCTGCGGTACCACCCCAGCGGACCCTCCGATTCGGCGTCTTCGAGCTCAACATGCGTTCGGGAGAACTATCGAAGCAGGGGCGCAAAATCCGGCTTGAAGGGCAGCCTGTACAAATTCTCATCTGCCTTCTCGAGAATCCGGGAGAGTTAGTCACGCGCGATGAGCTGCGCCAGAGACTCTGGCCCGCCGACACCTACGGGAATTTTGAAGACGGCCTGAACGCCGCCGTGAAAAGGCTCCGGCAGGCTCTCAATGACTCCGCTGGCAACCCCCGATTTATTGAGACTCTTCCGCGACGGGGCTATCGGTTCCTCGCTCCGGTGCAGGCCGTTAACGCAACCGAGGACGTACCCAATTTAATCGAGACACCTCCTGCCGACACAGCGGCCGAATCCGGAAAACCTCCAGGAGCAAAATTCGTCTTGTGGTCGCCTTTTTGGAAGAGATCTGGCTTCGCTTTGCTCCTGGTGTTGGGAATCTCCACGACCTGGATGCTTCGCCCCAAGAACGGCCCGTCGCCGGTAATTCGATCCCTGGCTGTGCTTCCGCTTGAAAACCTCTCCCACGATCCTTCGCAGGACTATTTTGCGGACGGTATGACTGATGAGCTAATTACGGAACTGGGGCAAATCAGCGAGGTGCGTGTGATCTCACGCACCTCTGCCATGACCTACAAAGGTGCGCACAAGTCCCTGCCACAAATTGCGGGGGAGCTGAACGTAGATGCGGTGATTGAAGGCAGTGTTCTACGTTCGGGCGATCAGGTCCGAATCACTGCTCAATTGATCCAGGCGCCGGCCGACAAGCACTTGTGGGCTCAGAGCTACGAGGGCGACGTGCATCAAACGTTGGCGTTGCAAAGACAGGTGGCCCGCGCCATTGCCGAGGAGATCCAGGTCGAATTGACGTCACACGAGCGGGACGTGTTGAAGAGGGTGAAGACCGTGAATCCGGACGCGTACGAGGCCTATCTTAAGGGACGATACTTTTGGAATAAACGAACCGCCGATGGCATGAAAAAGGCCATCGATTATTTCAACCAGGCCATCGAAAAGGATCCGAACTACGCCCAAGCGTATGCGGGGCTAGCCGACTCTTACGCCTTGGCGGGAGATTGGCAGTATGGCGTCCTGACTCCCAGAGAAGCGTATCCCAAGGCCAAGGCGGCGGCGACCAAAGCCATAGCGCTGGACAGCACTTTGGGCGAAGCTCACATCTCCCTCGCTTGGTGTATGGATGGCTTTGACTGGAATTGGGACTCTGCTGGGAAGGAGTTCACGCGAGGAATCGAGCTTAGCCCCAGTTACGCGACCGGTTACCATTGGTACGGCTGGCATTTGGCCGCGCTAGGGCGACATGACGAAGCCATCGCGGAACTAGAGAAGGCGGAAACCTTGGATCCTCTTTCTCTTATCATTGGCGCGGATTTGGCAGAAGAACTACTGATCGCGCATCGTTATGACGAATCGGTAAAACAAAGCCGGAAGACAATGCACATGGACCCTTTCTTTGCCCTCACACACTATGTACAGGGTGAGGCGTTCGTGCAGAGGCATAAGTACAACGAAGGCATCGCGGAACTTCAAAAAGCGATCGAGTTATCGCAACGCAGTACGGCATTCAATGCCAACCTCGCTTACGCCTACGCTTTGTCTGGCAGAAGAAACGAAGCGGTAAAGATATTGAATGATCTAAAGAATCAATCGCGGAATGGCTTGCCAAATGCTCCCGAGATTGCCCTTGTTTATGTAGGGCTGGACCAAAAAGATCAAGCCATGGTCTGGCTGGAAAAGGCCTATGCCGAGCGCTTAAATCCCGGAGTTCTCATGCGGCCAGCCTTCGACCCTTTACGCGCTGACCCGCGGTTCCAGGGTCTGCTTCACCGCATTGGCCTCAGCGAGTGATTTAAGCCGTCTAGAGGGAAGCGCCCGCCGGCCGTTGGCGAAAGAACCTAGAAAGCAGATCGAAGCCCAGACAAGCGGACGGTATGTCGGCGCTGGGATTGTTGAGGAACGTGGCATTCGTTCCGCCCCGCTGCGATACTGTGGTGCTCCGGGCCAACGACACGACTGCGGTGATACACTCTTGACGTTCGGTTCAAACATAATGGGACCAGTGGTACCCCCCCTTCGAACCATCCGATTTGGACTCTTTGAGCTCAACATGCGTTCGGGAGAACTATCGAAGCAAGGCCGCAAAGTCCGGCTTGAGGGGCAGCCGGTACGGATTCTCATCTGCCTTCTCGAGAATCCCGGAGAGTTAGTCACGCGCGATGAGCTGCGCCAGAGACTCTGGCCCGCCGACACCTACGGGAATTTTGAAGACGGTCTGAACGCGGCCGTGAAGAGGCTCCGGCAGGCTCTCAACGATTCTGCCGGCAACCCGCGATTTATCGAGACTCTTCCGCGGCGGGGCTATCGGTTTCTCGCTCCCGTGCAGACCGTCAATGCAGCCGAGGACGTGCCCAATCTAATCGAAACACCGCCTGCCTACGCGGCGTCCGAAGCCGGAGAACGTCCAGTAGCAAAGGGCGTTCTGTGGTCGCTTTCTTGGAAGAGATCTGCATTCGCTCTTCTCCCGGTGTTGGTAGGCATCACGATCTGGATGCTTCGCCCTAAAAACGGCGCGCCGCCAGTAATTCGGTCCCTGGCCGTGCTTCCGCTTGAAAACCTCTCCCACGACCCGTCACAGGATTATTTCGCGGACGGTATGACCGATGAGCTAATTACGGAACTGGGCCAGATCAGCGAGTTGCGTGTGATCTCACGCACCTCGGCTATGACCTACAAAGGTGCGCACAAGTCCCTACCGCAAATTGCGCGGGAGTTGAACGTAGACGCGGTGGTTGAAGGCACTGTTCTGCGTTCTGGCGATCAGGTCCGAATCACCGCGCAACTCATCCAGGCGTCAGCCGATAAGCACCTCTGGGCACAGAGCTACCAGGGCGACGTGCATCAAACGCTGGCGCTGCAACGCCAGGTGGCGCGCGCCATCGCCGAAGCGATCCAGGTCGAATTGACTTCACATGAACGGGACGTGCTGAAGAGCGTGAAGACTGTAAACTCCGACGCCTACCAAGCTTATCTCAAGGGACGGTATTTTTGGAACAAACGAACTGCGGATGGCATGAAAGAAGCCATCTCCTATTTCAGCCGAGCCATCGAAAAGGATCCCGACTACGCTCCAGCATACGCCGGGCTAACCGACTCTTATGCCCTGGCGGGAGATTGGAAGTATGGTGTTCTGGCTCCGAAGGATGCCTATCCCAAAGCGAAGGCAGCGGCGCTCAAGGCCGTAGAGCTAGACGGCACTCTTGGCGAAGCGCACATCTCGCTTGCACTTTGCCTGGATAACTTTGACTGGGATTTTAGTTATGCCGGGAAGGAGTTTACGCGGGGAATCGAGCTTAGCCCGAGCTACGCGACCGGTCACGGGTGGTACGGCTGGCATTTGGCCTCGTTGGGGCGAAATGGCGAAGCTCTAGCGCAGGTAGAGAAGGCGGAAAATCTGGATCCGCTGTCTCTAATCATCAGCTCCGATTTGGCGGAAGAGTTACTCATTGCCCATCGCTATGACGAAGCGGAAAAACAAAGTCAAAAAACCATCAATATGGATGACTTCTTCGCCCCCGCACACTATGTGATGGGTGCAACGTTCGTTCAAAAGCAGAGGTACGACGAAGCCATCGCAGAACTTCGAAAAGCAACAGAGTTATCGGAAGGCAGTACGGCATTCAATGCGAACCTCGCCTACGCCTACGCTTCGTCTGGCAGGAGAACAGAAGCCGTCAAAATATTAGACGACCTAAAGAATCAATCGAAGCACGGCTTTTCAAATGCTCCCGAGATCGCCCTGGTCTACGTTGGAATGGACGACAAGGATCAGGCGATGATGTGGCTGAACAAAGCTTTTGACGAGCGTTTTAGTCCGTGGGTTCTTATGCGGCCAGCCTTCGACCCTCTGCGCTCCGACCCGCGGTTCCAGGATCTGCTTCACCGCATTGGCCTCAGCAAGTGACTTAAGCCGCCTACGGAAGCGCCCGCCGACCGTTTCACAAAAGAAGCTAGTGAATCTGGCGCGTCAAAACGAAGCCCAAGAACAAGGGCCGCACGGGGGTGTCGAGGCATTCGTTCCGCCGCGCTGCGATACGGCGTGTACCGGGCTACTTCACTCTTACGCCGTTCTGGTTGTCAGAAAAGTTTATCCCGAGGAGCGGAATATCTCCGCCGCCTGAGTTGTCTAAGAGATGTACAACAGCTTTTCTTCCCTCAATGGGCGCAGCACGTGCCGCGCCCATTCTTTTCTTTTATCCATATCCACAATAACGGGCCAAGCTGACCGATCAGTGAGGTTCACAGGCTGGGCCTTAAACCACGGCTCCCACTGAAAATAGCAAAGTGTTTAGGTTCCCGTGATCGGAATATTTCGCATGATCGCGAGCACGGGCGGATGCTTACCACGATGTTCATCACGCATGGGCATCTACGAGGGCGCCATTCCGAATCTCTTAAGCAAGTTGCGCTTGGACGTTGGCCCAATCTTCAATCACTAGACTGTCGATGCGGCTAGGCCGTTAGACAGCTGTCCTGCATTTATTTCCCAAGCCCAAAGAAATCGCTTACGCGCACCGGTTGATGCGACCTGCGACGTGCAATAAGGGAATGCTGACTTAGGGAATTTCTCACCTGACCCGATGGTCTGCATTGGTGGAGATCGAAGGTTGTAACCAAGAGCAAAGGCCGTGCGAGTGAGCCGGTACCCAGCCTGAGCGGATTCTACTAACGCCTTCAGGACATGGATCGATTTCCGAGAAACTCTTGGAGTTTCCGCAATTCTCAACTTCCACCGTTTAGCCGGAGGCGTGCCTTCACGACGGTGAACAGAAGGATTGCGGCGAATAGCGAACCATGACCGACATAGGGCCGAGGCTTGCCTCAGCCCCAAAAGTGAAAGAAAGAGGAAAACAATTATGAAAAACTATTTGCCTGTTCTTACTGCCCTGGCCACGAGCCTGATGAGCAGCACCTTTATCCCATCCCTGAAGGCTGGCGAGCTGGACAAGAAAACCATCATCACGATATCCCAGCCGGTTGCCGTGGAAGGGACGATTTTGCCGGCCGGGCAGTACGTGCTTAAGCTGCAAGAGGATCAGTCCAGCCGGAATATCGGGAATGCCCGTTAGACCGTAGAAATTAGCGACTCCCGCTCGAAGCCTTGATAGGCTGAGAGCAAATTTTCTTTCGCGAGAAAAAGGAGAGTCGCTATG
>Ga0209624_10002952_pt1 | contig 12328 bp, 9 predicted proteins | sample JacPinW_OM2H0_O1_FD_188565 | JGI IMG/M metagenome (GOLD analysis project Ga0209624, IMG submission 188565) | Forest soil microbial communities from Algoma, Ontario, Canada - Jack Pine, Ontario site 1_JW_OM2H0_O1 (SPAdes) (version 2) | ecosystem: Environmental > Terrestrial > Soil > Boreal... | reverse complement strand
GCCCGGCCGAGAGAGTGAACGTAGATCATCTTCTGTTCTCATTTTCTGCCCTCCGCGTCGCACCTGAGGGAAACAGATTTAATCCGCGGCGGCGTTTGTCCCAGTGTGTGCGGCTTTTTCCCCTTTAGAGCGGGTCGCAAGCAATTCGAGCAACATACTGTCACGCTCCCGTTCGAGTTCTGCGATCGAACGCCCATTCGCTTCCTTCAATACGCCGTTGACAATAGTTTGCTTCACTTCCGGACTGAACTCAGTAATCGTGCCGAGATCCTTCCACCATGTGGCGACGGGGCCGGAAAGGTGTTCCATGAAGTGTTGAATCCCGCCTTCACCGCCTCCGAGATGGAACAGCAGATTGGGACCCATTAGACCCCAACGTAGTCCAGGTCCCCAGCACACCGCGGCATCGGAATCGGCAACATCCAGAACACCTTGTTCGATGAGGTACACGACTTCACGGTAGAGAGCAGCCTGAAGCCGATTCGCAACATGGCCAACCACTTCCTTCCGCACGTGTATCGGCCTTTTGCCGATCGAGGTGTAGAAGGCGATGGCCCGCTCCACGGTTTCCGGTGACGTTTTCGCGCCTGCGACGACCTCCACCAAGGGAACCATGTGAGGAGGATTAAAAGGATGGCCAATTACACACCGTTCGGGATGCTTGCACGCTGACTGCATCACGCTCATGGTCAATCCGGATGAACTGGATGCGATGATCGAATCTTCCGGAGTCGCAGCGTCCATATCCGCGAACAGCTTTATCTTGAAGTCCTGCCGTTCGGGACCATTCTCCTGAACGAGGTCAGCGTTGGAGAGCGCTTTCTTCATATCCGTCGTGAACTGCAGATGTTCGCGTGACGCGTTCGGAGAAAGCCCGATCACTTGCAGATCTTTCCAGGCAGAGTCAATAAAGCGGCGGAGGTTTGTTTCTGCGTTCGGTGCCGGGTCGGTCGCGATAACGTTGAGACCACGTGCCAGGTACAAGGCCGCCCAACTCGCGCCAATCACACCTGTACCCACGATTGCTATGTTTTGAATCTGTTTATTTCTTGCCATAAGAACTCTCTCCATTCCTTGATTAAGCAACTGCTGACTTGCTGGGTGTATCTTGCGCAGCCTTCGCTGGTTGTGGCGCATGGTGATTCACGATGAGTCGAGAACCCCTTTGGCCGGTGAAATATGTCCAAACCCATTGCAGGAAAACCGTCAAACGAAGACTTGAGGTCGCCAGAAACTGGAGGTGCACGAGCGCCCAGGCTAGCCATGCTCCGAATCCGCTTACTCGGAGTTTGTGGCTTTGCAAGACGGCAAAGCCTTTACCAACGACCGCCATGTTGCCTTTGTCGAAGTAACTGAACGGACCGGGCGGCGTGTTGCCGGTTATGCGGGCATGAAGAACCTTTCCTGCATAACGACCTTGCTGCATGGCCACCTGGGCAACGCCGGGAAGCGGCTTGCCGTTTTCCTCGAATGACGCCGTATCGCCAACCACAAATATCTCCGGGTGTCCGGGCACAGTGACATCGTTCTGAACACGCACACGGCCGGCGCGGTCGGTTTCCACTTTCAGCCACTTCGCCGCGGGCGATGGTGCAACTCCCGCCGTCCAGATGACGGTCTTGCTCGGTATGCGCTCGCCGGCCACCACGATGCCATCGGCATCAATGCGATCCACGCTATGTCCGAGCCGAACCTCGACACCCAGTTTCTCCAGCCGTCTTTTCGCGGCTTCCGAGAGATCCTCCGAGAACGGAGGCAAAACTCGCGGCGCCATGTCGACGAGCACAATTCTTGCGGAGGCGGGATTGATCCGCCGGAATTCCGATTTGATCGAACCTCGAATCAGAACCGCCAGGGCGCCAGCCATCTCCACGCCCGTGGGACCCGCACCAATGAGAATGAAAGTCAACAGATCGCGATGGTGGCTTGGATCTTCTTCGGCCTCCGCCTGTTCGAATGCCTGCAGGATCTTGTTTCGACTCGAAACAGCGTCGGCCAGGCTCTTCATGCCCGGGGCGAACTCCTCAAATTCGTTGTGACCGAAGTAGCTGTGCGTGGCGCCCGAAGCGAGAATCAGGTAGTCGTACGCGAGGGGTACTGCTTGTCGATCTGCATCGCTACACAGCACTTGCTTTCGCTCTTTGTCCACTCCGGTGACTTCTCCCATGATTACTGTGACATTCTTGTAATTGCGAAGAATGCTTCGTATGGGTGTCGCAATCTGGCTAGGCGTCAGCACTGCCGTTGCCACCTGATAAAGCAGCGGCTGAAACAAGTGGTGGTTGGAGCGGTCGATCAGGATCACCTCGGCGGGTGTTTTCCTGAGAGCCTTGGCGGCGGCAAGGCCACCAAAACCTCCTCCGACGACAATGATCCGCGGTTGCGCCATCTGCTCCTCGATTTGTTTCAGTCCGCCGCGTTCGATTCGCGTTGCGTAGCCGGGATTGTGCCGCTCGCCCGAAAGCCATCAATATCGTCAGTGGTGAAACCGAGCTCCTTCAGGACTTCATCATTGTGTTCGCCGATTCGTGGGGCGCGCCTGGCAGGTACTTTCGAAACGCCGTGTACTTGAATTGGGCTGTTGACCGTCGAGGTCAGTTTCTCGCCAGCTCCTTCGAGGGGAATGACGATGTCATTTGCTCTCAGTTGCGGATCATTAACGACTTCCTGCGGGTCACGCACGGTGCCAAAGGGAACGTGAACGCCGTTGAAGACCTCATACCAATGCGACATAGGCTGCGAACCAAAGATCTGATCGAGCATTGCCGTCAGTTGGTGCCGGTTCTGCGCCAGTTTGGCAGGATCCGAGAATCGCGGATCCGTCAGGATGTCCTCACGACCCATTGCTTTCAGGAGCGCGGGCACCTTGTCTGGAGTGGCTGCAAGAACGAACCATGTGCCGTCGGAAGAGCGATATGTGTTCGCAGCTGCATTTACGGGATGCGTTCGATCGTGCAGCCCATAGAAACTTGCGCCACATAGAGCGGCCTGGATAAAGAGGCCGGCCGACCAGACTCCCGCTGCCAGGAGCGAAGTTGTGACGTAGGATCCTTTACCGGTGTGTTCGCGACGATAAAGCGCGGTCACGATCGCGGCATAAATGCAGACCGCGGTTGCATTGTCACCGCTGCCTGACACTGGCCAGGTCGGCGGCTCTCCAGCATCGCGCATCATGAATAACAAGCCGCTTCGCGCCCAGTAGGCCGTGAGATCGAACCCCGGAAGAGCAGCGTCCGGACCCTTCTCGCCGAAGCCGGTGAGATCGGCATAGATCAGACGCGGATTCCACCGCGCGACATCGTCATATTCGAGCTTCAATTTCTTGCGAGCGGGATGCGGTGTGTTGACAATGAGCACGTCGGCCCATTTGGTTAACTTCTCGAGAACCTGCTGCGCGCTCGCAGCTTTCAAATTAAGCGCAACGCCGCGTTTGTTTCGATTCGACAAGTGGAAGGGATAAGGCTCTTCCGAATGCGGCTCGGGCGGGATCTTATTCCCCTTTCTCCAAAACTCTCCCTCAGGCGGCTCGACTTTGACAACATCCGCGCCAAAATCGGACAAGATGGTTGCAGCACCCGGCCCGGCGATGAAGCTCGACAGATCCACGACCTTCAATCCGGAAAATATGTTGCCTTCTGTCATTTTTATCTCCTTCTTCCCGATCACTACCTATGGCGGCGAGTCATCTGCAACTTCGAAGTGGAGCGCAAAGCTCTACTTCCCCTGAAACTTCGGCGCGCGTTTGTCGAGAAACGCCGCCGTACCTTCTTTCTTGTCGTCGGTGGAGGCGCAGATTGCGAAAAGAGAGGCTTCGATGAGTAGACCTTCGGCCAGGCTCGTCTGCAGCCCTTTGTTCACCGCCTCAAGCGCATACTTCAGGCTAAGAGGAGCGTTCGCGATGATCTTCTTCAACACAGTTTCGGCACGCTCGATGACGTGCGCGTCCGCCTCCAGTTCGTCCACTAGACCAATGCGATAGGCCTCTGCTGCATCGATGATGTCGCCGGAAAGGATGAGCTTGAGTGCTCGGCCTTTTCCTACCAGACGAGGCAGACGCTGCGTGCCTCCATACCCAGGCATGACTCCAAGCTTTACTTCTGGCTGACCGAATTTCGCGCTCTCGGCAGCGATTCTGATCGTGCACGCCATCGCCAGCTCGCAACCACCACCTAGGGCAAAGCCATTGACTGCAGCGACGACCGGCTTGCCAAGGTTCTCGATGAGGTCCGTCAATGCCTGTCCCTGCCGAGTCGCCGCTTCTGCTTCTACCGCTGTGTTGTTAGCGATCTCGGCGATGTCAGCGCCCGCAGCAAATGCTTTTTCACCGGCGCCTGTGAGGATGACTCCACGGACGGTGGAATCGTCACCTGCGTCCTCGAACGCGGACCGCAGTTCATTGATCGTCGCCCTGTTCAGCGCGTTCAAGACCTTGGGCCGATTCAGCGTCACATACGCGATCGGACCTTTCTTGTCATAGAGAACATTCTCGAGCTTTAGAGCGGAAGCCCGCGAGCTCATCACTTCTCCTTATCAATCGTTGCAGTCTGGGTGGTGTTTTTATTACGCCGCCGGAATTTCGGCGTACACGATGCCGGTCAAGTTTCCCTCCGCCGCAAGCACTGTCTTCTTGTTAGACCCGTCGAGATTCGCGCTATAGACCGATCCACCCAGGTCGGTCATAAACATGCGGCCGCCTTTCAGATCCAAAGCGATACCGATTCCTTCCATCAAATGGTCGAAAATAATCACCGGCTCTTTCTTTCCATTTCCCTGAGCCGGATCCATGGGCGCCCGATTCACCGTGTTGCCGCGCGGTGGATCGCCGCGGTCCGTCCAGTAGAGCATTCGGTTGGTGAGGTCTAGTTCGAGGTCGATGGGTTCCGGCAGGCCCTCATAGAGGAGTTCGATGTCCTTACGATTGGCGGCACTTTGCCCCTTGGGAATTTCGAGATTGGCGCGAAAGATACGTCCCTCACCGGCATTCTCCGGCCCCTTCTGCGTCCAATAAAGTTTGCCGGCTTCGACGTCGAGCGCGATTCCCACGCACCATTTCTTAACGTCCTTTCCCGGACGTGCATCGCCCTCACTAGTATCGATCAGCGTTTCGATCTTGGAACCATCCAGGTTGGCACGCATGACACGCATCCCCTCACGATCGCACCAGTAGAGCTTGCGGTTCTTCTCGTCGAGTTGCAGTTGCTTGGGAGTGAAGGTGCCGCCCGGAGAAACGATGTGGGTAAGGTTTTTTCCATCAAAATCCGCACGCTCGATCGAACCGTCGTTGGCACTGGGGTTTCCCATGTTGGTCCAGTAGAGGTGACCTGCGTCCGCGTCCACCACGATTCCATCGGGAAGCCGCCTTCCCTCGCTTACGATGACCCTTAGGTCGGAGCCATCGGGGTTCGCAGAAAAAACTTGGCCACTGCTCACACTGAGAAAGAACAAGCGAGGAGTCATGGCCTTTGCTGTGGTTTTTTTGATTTCCCATTTGGAAGATTTAACAGCCATGATTTTCTTTGCTCCTTATATTGACTGCCTTCAGTTCTTGGCAGACAGGTTGAATAAGAACCGCAGTTCACTTCATTCCGCTAGACGAAGGCGCTGAACCCGGTAATCGCTTTGCCGAGAATCAGGTTCTGCATTTGGAAGGTGCCTTCGTAGGAGTAGAGCGCTTCCGCATCGGCAAAGAAACGGCCTACGTTGTAGTCGGCGACGATGCCGTTGCCGCCCAAAAGCTCCCGCGCCCAGGCGACCGTCTCGCGGCACTTCGCAGTGGTGAACGCTTTGGCAAGTGAGGCGTGAGCATCCGTCAGCTTGCCTTCCGCCTGCAACTGGGCCATGCGGACCAGCAGGCACTGCGAAGCGGTAATGTTGGCAAGCATCCTGGCGAGGAGGTCTTGCACCATCTGGAATGAGGCGATCGGCTTCCCGAACTGAAGGCGCTCCTGACAATACTTGAGTGCGTTCTCGTAGGCGCCCATGGCGCATCCGGTCGCCTCCCAGCCAACCATGAAGCGCGTCATCTTCAGAACGCGAGCCGTGTCGCGGAACGACTTGTCTTCCTGCAACCGGTTCGCTTCCGGTATGCGGCAGTTTTCCATGGTGATGAGGCCGTTCTGCACCACCTTGAGCGCAATCTTGTTCTGAATTTTGTTGACTTTGAAGCCAGGCGTCGTCTTGTTCTCGATAATGAACGCTTTGACTTGGTTATCCGCTACATCGCGCGCCCAAATAATAGAAAGGTCGCACCACGGAGCGTTGCCGATCCACTTCTTCTGGCCATTGAGGATCCACACGTCACCATCGCGTTTCGCGGTAGTCAACATCCCGCCGGCAGTTCCGGACCCAACGAGTGGTTCAGTCAGGCCGAAACAGCCAATTTTCTCCCAGCGGGCCATCGGGGGCAGCCATTTCTGTTTTTGTTCCTCCGATCCGCCCAGGTAGATCGAGCCCATCGCCAGACCGTTGTGCACCCCAAAGAATGTCGCAATCGAGGAATCAACGCGCGCCATCTCCATGGCGATCAAGCCAAATAGCTGCGCGCTTCCGCCTCTGCAGCCGTAACCCTGCATGGCGACGCCGCCAATGTTGAGTTCTTTTACTGCGGGCACAATTTCGAATGGGAAAGCATCTTCGACCCAGTACTTGGTGATGATGGGCGCGATTCTTATCTCCATGAAAGTGCGCACCTGTTTCACGACCGCCAACTCTTCAGCGGGCAGGGTTTCCATGAGGCCATAGAAATCGCTATTGGGCGCCGGTAGCGGTGCAGGCTTTTTATCTTTTACTGGGCTTGCCATTAAAACCCCTTTCCTACGTTTTTGCTGTGCGACAGCTCATTCAAGCAGGCGAGTCGCCAAACGCATCGGAAATTTCCTCTTGAAAAGAAACGGATTGCAGTCTCAAGCGTCAATAAATCAATGTCAGGAATCGAGCAGTGTCAGTCAGCGTCAAATGGTTCTGACACGCAACCCCAGTTCCGACGTCCTCGGCATGACGATGTCAGCGATCCGGCACGCGGCCCGGCAATCCAACTCGGATTCGAGGAAGTCTTCTGCTGATCCGGCGCATTGGGTCTCCAAGCAGGGCCGATCGAATTATTTCCTCCATCCAACTAGGGCTGTTGAACTTTGGCGCTCCTCTCACGCCACGGCCGGAGCCTTTTGCCCATAATCGGTATAGAACCCTTTTCCTGTCTTAAGGCCCAACCGTCCTTCACTGATGTACTGTTTGAGCGGTTCCCGGGGACCCAATGGAAGCTCAGGATGGATCGCCGCATAATGCTCTTCGATGTCCAGCACCACATCGAGTCCGACCTCGTCCATGAGACGGAAAGGTCCGACATGGGCTCCAAGTGCAATCTGGAAGATATGGTCCACTTCTGCCGGTGTCGAAACCCCTTCTTCGACCACTTCGAGCGATTCGCGCTTTATGGCGGCCCAGATGCGGTTAAAAATGAACCCGACGCTCTCCTTCCTGACATGGAACGGAACAACCCCGTAGAGTGGGAGGCGCTCCATCAAATCCGCGATTACTGCATCCGACGTCTTTCCGCAAGACATCACTTCGACGGCATTCTGCACCGGCGGCATCAAATAGTGCGTATTAACGACGCGAGAAGGTTTCGTAACGCGCTCGATGACCTGACTTGACGGGTAAGAAGATGAGTTACTTGCCAAAATCGCGTCTTGCGGCGCCAGACGGTCGAGGTCGCCAAAAATTGTTTTCTTGAGATCGAGTCGCTCCGGCACGGCCTCCACCACCATCCAGGTGTCTGCGATGGCGGGCTCGAGAGCCTTTGCAAAGACAACCCGTCCAGCAACCGCGCCCGCACGCGACTTCACTAACTTGGGCAGCTCGGGGTCTATAAATCGCGCTGCAACTTCAAGTTGTGTCGTCTTGGCATCGTAAAGCCGCACTTCTCCACCGCTGCTGGCAAGCATCAGCGCAATGCGTGAGCCGAGGGTTCCCGCACCGATCACAGCCGTCGGACGAGTTGTTGGGTTGAACTTGGATTGACCGGTTTGTTGATTCATTCTGTTCCTCCTGGATAGTTCGGACATTTTTTGTGGAACCTACCTTGTGCTCTGCAAACTTCAGGCCCACCAGTGCCGCAAATCAGTGCTATTAACGTAAGGGCAAAACGGATGTAAATGGAACATCGCTGACATTGCGCTGAAATCGGAGTGAAAGCCGGAAGTTATTGATTCTTAGGGAGTAGCAGGCGGCCTCGATGCGGTTTTACTTTCGACAATTCCGTGTCGCATTGGTACAGTTTCTTATTCTGTTTCTGTATTTTGTGTGCCGTATCCATGTACACCCATCCCCAGGAGCGCGTTCGGTTCGGAGCCTTTGAGCTCGATCTCAGCACTGGCGAACTATGCTCCATCGAGGCGCTCGATCCCGGCAATCCCGGTCCTAACCAAAAGGTTCTTCTCAGAGAACAAGTGTTTCAAGTTTTGCGCTTGCTTGTGGAACGTGACGGCAAGATTGTCACCCGCGAGGAAATCAAGAGCAGGCTGTGGGGGGATGATACGGTCGTCGATTTCGACCAAAGCATCAACACCATGATCAAGGCTCTACGCCGTGCCTTGGGGGATTCGGCGGACAACCCTCGGTACGTCGAAACCTTGGGACGGCGTGGCTATCGATTGATGCTGACCATTGAATATCCGGAGTCGGCGACGCGAACCGTTTTGGGGAAAGACCGAGAGCAGAGCGAGCAGCCTGCCGCCGAGATGAGCGAGAACGCTCAGAGAGTTGCACGGCAAAGAAAGCCTCGTTGGTGGAAGGCTGCAGTCGTGTTTGGGTCTGCTGTCATCCTGGTGGGCGGGGGCTATCTCTCGTGGCGGCACCTTCGACCTATCACCCCGCCAAAATCACAAAGAATCAGGCTCGCCGTCCTGCCGTTTCAGAATCTCACTGGCGATCCCAATAGAGAATATCTTGCGGACGGCCTCACCGAGGCAACGATTTCACAGTTAGGTCGCCTGAACCCGGAACAGTTGGGCGTGATCGCGCGGACTTCCGTGATGGGATACAAACACAAGGACGACCGTCTGGACCAGATCGGGCACGATCTTTCTGTGCAGTATGTGCTGGAAAACAGCCTCCGCGGCAGTGGAGATCACATACGCCTTACGAGTCAGCTGATTCAGGTGAAGGACCAAACCCCTCTGTGGTCCCACGATTATGACTATTCGGCGAAAGAGGTTCTCGATCTGGAAGACGACGTAGCTAAGGCCGTTGCGCGCGAGGTCCGACTCCGTTTGACCTCACAACAACGAGCAGAGTTATCGCGGCCGCACCCAGTCAATCCGGAAGCCTTCGATGCCTACTTGCACGGGTACTACTTCTTTCAGCGGGATACGAACAAGGATACAGACATGGCTGCAAGGTATTTCGAACGGGCGACTCAACTTGATCCCAGCTATGCACTGGCTTGGGTCTGGTTGTCTCGGGCTCGCAACTGGCAGGCAGAGGAGGGTCTTATCCCTCGGGAGGAGGGTCACAGCCTTTCCCGTGAGGCGATTGAGCGGGCCTTAGCGCTGGACCCGAACCTGGCTGCGGCATACTCCCAAATGGGACGAATTAAATTTATTGATTTCGATTGGGTTGGCGCAGATGACTCCATCCGGCGGGCAATTGCTCTCGAGCCGGGAAATCCCGCGTATCTGGATCAGGCGGCCTTCTCCGCAGCAAAGTTTGGCCGTTCTGACGAGGCTCTGGCATTCGCTCGCCGAGCCCTCGAGTTAGATCCGCTCAATGCCTTCAGCTGGGGAACGCGTGGAGAAATTGAATATTACGAGGGTCAACTTGCCGGAGCCGAAGCGGATGTGAAGAAGTCCCTCGAACTAAGTCCCGATGTTTGGCCTGGTCCCTTCCTGTTAAGCGAAATCTATTTGACGCAGGGGCGGCCGCAGGATGCTTTGCTTGAAATCAAACTAGTGCGATCTGATTACCTGCGTACGTATTTATACGCCCTTGCGTACGCCGCGATTGGCCGGGAAAAACAATCGGACGCGGCTTTGAAAGAGCTGATTGCGAAATACGGTACACGCAAAGCCTTCTGGGTTGCCTCTGTTTATGCGTTTCGAAACCAGCGAGACGAAGCATTCGAGTGGCTAAACCGGTCTTATGCTCAATGTGAAGATGACGTAGCCGACGTGAAGTTCTGGCCGATGCTAAAGAACTTGCACGGCGACCCACGCTATACCGCGTTCTTGAACAAAATCCATCTGCCGGACTGACGGCCCGGCGTGGCAAGTAGAACGGGCGGTAGGGTGCAACGTTCTCAGGGGAGTTGCGCCAATGCCAACTTTGCAACCGGTGGTTACACTACTATAGATATGGTGGCCAGGGACGGAGAACCGCCGACGCCAGCCTTTTCAGGGCTGGCTCCCCCGCCGTCATCTAGTTAGTCCCAAACAACTTACCTCAACGATTTGCATGCACGTTTCTACTGCAGATCATGACTCGGCTGCCACGGATTCCGTTGATAGGCAGAACGGCAGACCTCTTTTATACGACTCTTCCTTACATCGGGGTCCGTTCGTGGGATGCCTACGCGCAGTTTGAAGTTCGAAACGGAGAGCTGTATACAAGCAAAACAGGAGTGGGGGATATCAGAATGGAAAGGTTAGACTCCAGTAAGTACAGGCACGAGGTTTTCCTCGGATATGAAGTTCAAACTTGGCACGAGTCGGTGGATCCTGTTCCCAGGTGTGCCAAGCAGAACTACCTCGTGCGTATCAGCCACGGCTCCGTTCATGTCCCGGCAGATGCGCTAGAGACTTGTGTTTTGCGGTCCGCCGGAATACCTGTGAAACGGGCATTTGATGTTCGCCTGCGCTGTCTCAACAGCCTTTTTCGCAGTTGTAGGTTCGACGAACTCGCACCATCGGCATGGGCTGACTATTCAGCGAACGATGGGCACAGGCACTCGTGACCCGCACGAGTAAACTTGAGTAGACTCGTAAGAACCGGTTGACTTGACGGTGGTTGGCGAACGGTGGCTGGCGTAACCTCGCCATTACACTCATTGACCCCGGCCGGCTAATTCTCAATGAGTGTAATCGCCTGTTAACAACAGTTACTTACGGTTTGCCCGTCGCTCGTGAGGAATCTTACTGATTGTGAGCAGCAGACTTCCCAGAAGCCGACTTCTGTCCCGTCTCGCATATTCTTTTCCAGGGTAGGTTAGCCTCAGCGACACCCCGGCACGGTACTGTTCGCAACCCAGAAGGTATACACCGCGCAGTCGTCCGGCGCCGGTGGCCGCGCCGGTGGGATTTGCCGGACGACGGGAGGGAGCATTCGCAGGTATGCCACAATCGCGCGGATATCTTCTTCGTCCCAGTTGGAAGCGTGGTCCCAGATCATGCCCTGCCAATGGAGCGTGCGACCGTCGGGAGTGATGCCGCTGCGAATGGCTCGGGCGATTTGTTCGTTGGTCCACGAGCCGATTCCCGTTTGCACGTTACTGGTAATATTGCGACTCCATAAAGTGCCAACGGGCCGCCAACTGATCTTCTGTCCGCCAGCTCCGTTCGTGTTGTGACAAAAGGCGCAGGAGGCCACAGTAAAGAGGTAACGCCCCCGGAGAACCAGAGCTTTCTGTTCCGGCGTCTTGAAGGCAGCCGGGTCGGGTTCAGGGATACCTGCAGTTGCCGCTTTGACGATCTGCTCCGGTGGAATGAAACTAAGTGTCGGCAGGGCATACATCATCCAGCCAACCAGTCCCAGCAGAAGCAGTACCACGACGCTGATAACGAGAGTCAGCCATCCGCGCCCGCTTCGAGGAAATCGACGTTCTCGCGGTCCTGCCAGGGTGAAAAGGAGTGCTCCGCAGATGAGCACGATCCACTGCGAGTCGATCAGCGTGGTCTGCCTCGGGTGCTGCGGAGTCAGGGAATCGGCTCGGCCGAAGTTACCGTCCGCGTATGTCAGGAACTTCACAACGGCGGCTGGAAGCGGCAGGGTAAGCTTCACCGCGATCGTTTCGATAACGCCGTAGTGTAACGGAGGAGGAATCCGATTGTGGACCGGCCGCAGATCCTTGAGATATCGCGCGATCGCCGTGGCGTCGTCATCGGTAAGGTAATGGAGATAGAACCACGGCATGCACCAAATACTCAGCAGACGGTCAGGCGCCCTCCCATTGCGGAGGGCGTTGACGACTTGCGATTCTGTCCACTTGCCTACGCCGGTTTCCTCATCCGAGGTCAAATTGCGCGAGACGTACACGCCATGGGGATAAGCTCCGACTCGCATTCCGCCGGCGAGATAGAAATCGTCGCCACGATAGATGCCGGTGCGGTCGATCTGC
>Ga0209624_10002951_pt1 | contig 12328 bp, 12 predicted proteins | sample JacPinW_OM2H0_O1_FD_188565 | JGI IMG/M metagenome (GOLD analysis project Ga0209624, IMG submission 188565) | Forest soil microbial communities from Algoma, Ontario, Canada - Jack Pine, Ontario site 1_JW_OM2H0_O1 (SPAdes) (version 2) | ecosystem: Environmental > Terrestrial > Soil > Boreal... | reverse complement strand
AACTTTCACGGCGGGAACGTTGCGCGAACCGTCCATCGCCCGGCGCAGCGTAATCACGCCCTCGAAATGGCCATCATAATTCTGCGGCGAATAATCCTGGCCGCCGCTTACGACGGTGTAGGGCGCATCAAGAATTGTATCGAAGGGGCCAAAGCCCTGCTCCATGGCCGCCGAATAAACATAAATTTTAAACGAGCTGCCGACCTGCCGATAAGCCTGCGTGGCGCGATTGAATTTCGATTCGTCAAAACTGTAGCCGCCAATCATCGCCTTCACTTCGCCGGAAGCATTATCAATCGCCACCAGCGCGGCTTGCGCGGTTACGTGCTGCTCGACGTCCACTCTAAGAGTGCTGCCCGATATTTCTTTGATGCGGAATTCACCCACATCTCCGGGATGAAATAATTGGCCCGGCGATTTTCTTCCCGTCCACGCGAAATCCTGCGCGCCAACCACGGCACGATACTGTCCGATTTTCACTATCGCGGCGGTGGCATCTACCGCGGTCACAAGTCCCGCGACGTAATCGCCTTTCTCAATCGAGTGATGCCATTCGTCATCGTCGTAACTTGCCAGCGTGCCGAGGTGATCGGTGAAAACATTTTTCAAATGTCCGCGCCAGCCGTGGCGGCGATCGTAAACATGCAGTCCATCGCGCACCGCCTGATTCGCGGCGTGCTGCATCTTTATATTCAGAGTGGTGTATACGCGAAGACCGCGCTCGTGCACCGCTTCAGTGCCATAAGTGCTTTCCAGATATTTGCGAATTTCTTCAAAGAAATATGGCGCCAGATCGTTTCGCGGATATTGAAGATGCAAAGTCAGCGGAGTCTGCGTCGCTTGCCGCGCCTGATCTTCCGTGATTTTCCCTTCGTGCGCCATCAGCTCGATTACAATATTTCGCCGGGCCAGCGCCTTTTGCGCGTGCAGCACCGGCGAATAAATTGGCCCCGGAATAATTCCAGCAAGAGTGGCCGCTTCAGGAAGCGTCAATTGGCCGACGGGCTTGCCAAAATAAAATTCAGACGCTGCTTCCATTCCGTATTCGCCATGACCCAGATAAATTTGATTGCAGTACATCGCGAATATTTGTTGCTTGGTGTAGCGGCGCTCGATCTGAATCGCAAGCAGCGCTTCTTCCACTTTGCGGTGGAAACTTCGGTCGGAGCGGTCTAAAAAAAGGGTACCCGCCAACTGCTGTGTCAGCGTGCTCGCGCCTTCGGCAAGTTTCCGGCGAAGAATGTCCCGCCACGCGGCCTGCGCAACGCGCGGCAAATCCACTCCCCAGTGATCGAAAAAATGTTGATCTTCTGCGGAAATAATCGCGTCGCGCAAAACTTGGGGGATCTGGTTGTAGTTCAGAAGAATGCGGCGTTGCAGAGCAAAACTTCCCACCGGCGTGCCGTCATCGGCGTAAAGTTCGGTGACGACGTTCGGGTGATAATCTTCCAGCGCGCGGACCGCCGGCAAATCGCTGGAGTACACAAACAGAAGTCCCGCGGCGGCGCCCAGCACAATCGCGCAAAAAAGTAAAAGCGCAAACGCCAACCGCCCGATAATGGTGCGTCCACGAATCCGAAGTTTCGGTACAGGAAGTTTCATCAGTTCACAGAATTTCTAAAATTTCGATTTCCGCTAAATTGTAACGCAACCACGCTGCCTTCGCGCGCAGCGAGCGTACCAATCCACGCTGATTGTATTGCATGAAAACGGCCAAACTGTTTCCAGAATGCTCTCAGGGTATTTCCTGACGCTCGAAGTTGCCGAAATTGAAGGACTTAACATTCTTCGGTCAGGTTTAGGCGGTCATCTTCAGGCACCTAAAGTAAATCAATCCTCTGTGGGAATTCAGCAACACACTGTGGCGGCCTGCCCGCGAACTACTTCTTCGATTTGCCCGCGACCGGAGCCACGTCGAATGAATCCACAACCCACTTATTATCCTGCCGCGAAGCGTGGTAGACGCCCGAGGCCTCATCGCAAATATCTCCGCACTCGAAACTGCCGTCGATGTCCGCCTTCGTGTCCGAGATCCATTTAATTTGTCCCTGATTGAAAAGGACGCCTTGTTTGTAATCGTTGCGATTTTGAATCAGCTTCATGGGCTTCTTCAATTTTTCGCATTCGGAAACGGGAAGCACCGGAGGCTGCTCGCCATGGAACCTCTGTAGCATCGCGGCGGATGGATTTTTGCCGTTCACAGAAATGAAATGGTAGGCGACAAGCAGCTCGAAACTCTTGAATTGATAGTGGAACACCGCTTCGCGAAGATTGTCTTCCTGATCCGCACGCGATGGCTCGCCGCCCTTCTGCAACGCGGGTGCAGCCACGAATGCCGCCATCAAAACAGAAATTAAAATTGCTTTCATTATGAATGCCATCCTATTCCAAGTTGTCGCACTGCAGAACGAATAATTCCAAAATTTTATGTCCTGCGGCGATGCATTAAGAATGCGCCGATCGTTACGCCCAGCGCCAGCGCCAATAATGCCCCCTCAAATGTAAATCGCAGCGGCCCCAACTTTTCTCCATAGCCAAAGCAGCCGCAATCTATCGAAAGATTTTTCACGTAAGCGCGCAGCATCGCGGCTGAAAACAAAATAAAAAGCCCCGATGCGGCAGTGGCCGTCCAGCGCAGCGCTACGCCTGAAACCAGAACGATGCCAAGAAGCAATTCAAACCACGGCAAAGTCCGCGCCAGAATTGAAACGATTGCTTCCGGAAGTATTTGATAGGAATTAATCGAGAATGCGAACAGCATCCACGGTTCTCGCAGCTTGGCGTAACCCGCATAAATAAACACGCCGCCTAGAATCAGCCTTCCCGCAAGCAGCAACCATCGCGGCCAATTGGCTCGCGCAGCTGTCACGGGAATTGTGGAAGCAGTATCCATTTATTGCGTCAAGAGATAATCGATGTACTGCTTCACAAGAGCATATGTGGCGCCCTGAGCGGGAATCTGCACAGTTTGGCCCTTGTGAGTAATAAAAATCGAAGGCGTTCCCGAAAGACCTTTCGCCTTTGCGAGATCCTCATCGTGTTGAATTGAGGCGGTCACTTCCGGACTATCCAATAATCCTCGCACGCGCTTCATTTCCGCGGGCGTCAGCACGTTATCCAACGCGTCGTCAATTTTCCCCGTCGCTCCCCACGTATCCTGCTTGGTGTAAAGCGCGGTTTCCACTTCGCGGAATTTTCCAATCTCGGCGGCGGCGTTCGCCCACTTGGCTGCTTCCGCGGAATGTGCGTGCATCGGCAGCGGAAAATCATGGTGGACCAAATAAACTTTCCCACTCGCCACATAATCATTCATCAGCGGCGTCGTGGCCGTCATGAAAAACAGTCGGCACGAAGGACACTGGAAATCGCTATAGACGTCCAGCGTAACCGGCGCGCTCCTGGTGCCCAGCGATTTTTCCGCCGCCAAATCCACACGAGCCGGCTTCGCCTGCGCTGCATTTTTTGCAGCGGAAAGCGATCCAGCGAAAGCGATCAGCATCGCGGCACAGGCAACGGCAAGTCCGGCGATCCATCGCGATGATTTTCTGCGCATTCCTATTCCTCCGCGAGAGTTCAATTTTCCTGCGAGCGGGAACATTGTATCCGAATCTCGCGCGTTGCGGCACGCATCCCGTCAGTTCGTGTGCCTATCAGTTTCGATGCAGGATTGAAGCGTCGCGTTCGCCCGTTTCTGCATCGAATTGCCAGCGGCGAGGCAACCACCGGCTCGATCCATGCGACACCGACGAAAGCGACCCCCAGTGAAGCGAGGGAAATCTGACGGAAGAAGCTCCGGGCACCGGCCAACGCTTCGATTCGATGGTGAGTGGCTTTAAGTGATGTATGGCAGCCGCGAGTCGTTGGCTGTCTAGCCGTAAGCTTATGATAAGTAAGGTGTTATAGGAATTAAAATAATACTTGACAATCGCGCACTCAAGTCTTACAATGACGCTTGTCTTACTAGGCCCTGAACCTTTTCCGCTATCTTGCATCTGAATTCGCACTGGAGGAACAGCAACAATGAGTAAAATTATTGGAATTGACCTTGGTACCACAAATTCTGTCGTATCTGTAATGCAAGGCGGCGAGCCGGTCGTAATTCCCAATCAAGAAGGCGCGCGCACCACTCCGTCCGTCGTCGGCATCACGAAATCAGGCGAGCGCCTCGTCGGCCAGGTTGCAAAGCGCCAGGCCGTCACCAATCCTGAGAACACCGTTTACTCGATCAAGCGTTTCATGGGACGCCGCTATGACGAAGTGCGCGACGAAGCCAAGCGTGTTTCGTACAAAGTTGTGGCAGGCGATCATGACGACGCGCGCGTCGAAATTTTGGGCAAGAAATATAGTCCACCCGAAATTTCCGCGATGATTCTTCAGAAGCTGAAGACCGCCGCCGAAGATTTTCTCGGCGAAAAAGTTACGAAAGCCGTGATCACTGTGCCCGCGTATTTTAATGACGCGCAGCGCCAGGCCACCAAGCAGGCCGGAGAAATCGCCGGCATGGAAGTCGTCCGCATCATCAACGAGCCGACCGCTGCCGCGCTTGCGTACGGCCTCGACAAAAAGAAGGACGAAACAATTGCCGTGTATGACTTTGGCGGCGGCACATTCGATATTTCCATTCTCGAAGTTGGCGAAGGCGTCGTGGAAGTGAAGTCCACTGCCGGCGATACGCACCTGGGCGGCGACGACATCGACCAAAAAATCGTCGAATGGATTATCGCCGAATTCAAGAAGGACGAAGGCATCGACCTGGCGAACGATCGCATGGCCTTGCAGCGTCTCCGCGAAGCGGCCGAGAAAGCGAAGATCGAACTTTCTCAGTTGATGGAAACGGAAATCAATCTTCCGTTCTTGACGGCCAACGCTTCCGGCCCGAAGCATTTGACCAAGAAGCTCACGCGCACCACGCTCGATAAGTTGATGGAAGATATTCTGCAGCGCACGGTTGGTCCAACCAAGCAGGCGCTGAAAGATGCCGGCATCACAGCCGATAAGATTGACGAAGTCGTGCTGGTCGGCGGATCAACGCGAATTCCGCGCGTCGTGGATATCGTGAAAGAACTTTTCGGCGGCAAAGAACCGCACAAGGGCGTGAATCCTGACGAAGTTGTCGCCATCGGCGCCGCAATTCAAGGCGGAGTGCTGGGCGGCGAAGTGAAGGACATTTTGTTGCTGGACGTGACGCCGCTTTCGTTGGGCGTTGAAACCTACGGCGGCGTGATGACCACGCTGATCGCGCGCAACACCACAATTCCCACGCGCAAGTCGGAAACTTTTTCGACCGCGGCCGACAATCAAACATCCGTGGAAATTCACGTGATGCAGGGCGAACGTCCGCTGGCGCGCGATAACCGCACGCTCGGGAAATTCCATTTGATCGGAATTCCACCCGCTCCGCGCGGCGTGCCGCAAGTCGAAGTAACTTTCGATATCGACGCGAACGGAATTCTGAACGTTTCCGCGAAGGACATGGCCACCAAGAAGGAACAGAAAATCACGATCACTTCTTCCACTGGCCTCAGCAAGGAAGAAGCCGAGCGAATGCGCCATGACGCCGAATCGCACGCCGAAGAAGATAAGAAGCACCTGGCGGAAATCGAAGCGCGCAATCAATGCGACATGCGCGTCTACCAAGCGGAAAAATTGATCAAGGATAATCGCGATAAGCTCAGCGAGTCCGACATCAAAACCGCCGAAGAAGCGATTGAAGCCTGCCGCAAAGCGCTGGCGGGAACGGATGTTGACGCCATCACTGCTGCGAGCACGCAACTTGAAACCGCCACGCACACAATCGCCGAGGCGATGTACAAAGCAACCGCGGCGTCGGCGGGACAGGCGCAGGGCGGTCCGTCGAGTGACGGCGGTTCGCAATCGGGTTCCGATACGAACTCCGCGCCAAAGACTCCCGGACAAGGCGATGTAATTGACGCCGAGTTCGTGGACGTCGACAACTCGAAGAAACCTAACTAAGTGCTAGCGTCACGAAAAAGCGAGGAGCGCGTTGACCACATTTGAAGGCGTGCGGCGCATGGGGCCGCCATCAGCAGTACAAAAGTTGCGTGAGGATTTTTATCTGGTGCAGGTTCCGATCAGCGAAACACCCAGTGCGGATTGGAAGCGCCTTTTCTACGACACGCAGCAGGCCCCTTCGCCGGACTTTCTTCCGCGCGCGGTGGAAATGAGCGGCGCGCTCCTTAAATTTCGTTCCGATAGCGCAGGCGTTGAACCGCGAATTAAATGGATTGATAAGTGGATCGAACGCGCCAATCAAAAAGAATCCGGAATGGCCGGGCGGCTGGACGAAGACAGGCGCCGCCGCCGCGAAGAATTCGGGCGCGAGCAACAGGAATTAAACGAGTTGAACGCCCGCTGGGCGAATTTGTAAATCGCCGCGGCTTCGCGCTGGCCTTAATTTTTGGCCGATCGCGAAAGGGAAATCATGGCGACCGCTACCAAACAGGATTATTACGAGACGCTTGGCGTCTCCAAGAAAACGCCGCTTAAGGAAATTCGGCAGGCCTATCGTAAACTTGCGCGCAAATATCATCCCGATCTGAATCCCGGCGATAAATCTTCCGAAGAAAAATTTAAGCAAGTTCAGGAAGCGTACGACGTTCTTTCCGATACGAAAAAACGCCAGATGTACGACCAGTACGGATTTTATTCTGATCAGGGTCCCGGGCCGGCTGCGGGCGGACCGCAAGGTCAACCGCAGGGCGGCCAAGTTGATTTCAGCGGATTCGATTTTGGCGGCTCCGGCGGCACAAGTTTCCGCGATTTGTTCAGCCAGTTTTTTCGCGGAGGCGGCGCGGGCGGAGCAGCGGAATATTCCGGCCCCGATGAAGAACCCGGCACCGATCTCGAATACCGCATGGAAATTGGTTTTTGGGATGCCATTCGCGGGGCCGTAAAAAAGATCAGCGTCACGCGATTGGATACCTGTCCGACCTGCCATGGCACCGGCGCAATCGGCAATTCGCAAAAAGTTTGCGCAGATTGTGGCGGCACCGGACATCAAACGCGCGCCAGCGGCAACATGCGATTTGAAGTTGCCTGCGAGCGTTGCGGCGGCACCGGACGTCTTCGCACCGTATGTCCAACGTGCGGCGGCGAAGGCCGCGTGCGGCGCACCGAAACTTTGGATATTCGCATTCCCGCCGGAATGCAAACCGGTTCGCGTGTCCGCGTCCCCGGAAAAGGAAACGCCGGCACTCACGGCGCGGCGCCGGGCGATCTCTACATTATTCTCGACGTGCAGCCGCATCCATTTTTCGAGCGCCGTGGTGATGACATTTACACGCGCGTTCCGATTACCGTAAGCGAAGCCTCGCTGGGCGCGAAAATAGAAGTACCCACCATTGACGGCCGCGCCATGCTGCGTATTCCGCCAGGCTCATCCGGTGGACGCATGCTGCGTTTGCGCGAAAAAGGCGCGCCGGTCGCACGCACTCCGAATCGCCGCGGCGATCAATATGTGGAATTGCAAATCCATGTGCCCGACGCCGTGGACGAGCGTGTCCGGAATTTGCTGAAGGAATTGGCAGAACTTGTGCCCACAGACCCGCGCTTGGATCTATTCGCCAAAGCGGGCGTTTAACGGAGGATTGCGATGGCTCCTGCGAAAACCAAGAAAAAAGCGCGCGCTGGCTACATGATCAGCGCCATCGCAACTCTTTACAAAATTCATCCGCAAACTTTGCGTTTGTATGAGCGTGTCGGATTGCTGAAGCCTTCACGCTCGCAAGGAAATACGCGGCTCTATACGGACCAGGATCTCGAGCGGCTGGAAGTAATTCTAAATTTGGCGCGGGATATGGGTGTGAATCTTGCCGGCATCGAAATTATTCTGAACATGCGCGATAAAATGAATGGCATGCAGCGCCAGATGGAACAATTCCTCAGCTTCGTTCAGCAGGAACTCGGTCCTGCCATGCGCTCGGCGCAAGTGAAACCTTCACGCGACGCGATTGTGCGCGTGCCTCCACCACGCGTGATTCGCATGCACAAATAATTTCCGCGCCCGCGAAATTTCCCGCTGAATAATTCAGAATTTCGCTTCGATTAATTTCAGAAGAGCCGTCAGCATATGATTCAGCGGCGTCGGCACGCCAAGCTCCGCGCCTTTCCGCACCACATATCCATTCAGCGAATCAATTTCGGTATGCTTGCCTCGCGCAACGTCCTGCTCGGTGGAAGAAGTCACGTCGCCCATTTTTTTCGCGAACACGCTCAGCTTCTCGCATATGTCCGCTTCATTCAGCGTAACTCCGGCGGCTCGGCCCACAGCAATAGTTTCTCGCGCCGTCGCCAGCATCGCGTCACGCCCCATCTCATCATGTCCGATCGCACCGTAACTTGTCCGCGCGATCGCGCTCATCGCATTCAGCGCGCAATTGAAAACAAATTTCAGCCACAGATCCGCCGCAATATTTTCTGAGATGCGGCACGGAACTCCTGCCGTCAAAAATGTCGCCGCGATTCGCGCAAGATCGGACGCATCCGAAGCTTCTCCACCAATCGCCAGATCGCCGCGCTCGAAATGTTTGACCCGTCCCGGCTCCGGCACTGACGCCGCCACATAAACAACTGCCGATAACGCCCTCAACCCCGCCGCGCGAATGCGCTCGGCGTTGTCCACGCCGTTTTGCAGACTCAACACAATTGTCTTCGGCCCAACATGCGGAGCAATTTCTTTCGCAACAGAATCCGTCGCCGTAGTTTTGACGCAAAATAAAACTAAATCGGCTCCGCGAACATTAGCAACGTCGCTCGACGCAGCCGCGTGAATCATTTCCTGAAAATTTGGGCTGTCAATGAAAAGTCCGCGCTTCGCGATAATTTCCGCCGTTGCAGGACGCGCAATAAATATGACGTCCATCCCCGCGCGCGCCAGCATTCCCCCGAAATATCCGCCGACGGCGCCTGTACCCATCACTGCGATGCGTTTGAAAGGCTCGTGCTGAGATACAGCGGCAGGCTCGGCCAAGTTGGATCCTCCAGGAAAATGTTTAAGTCGTCAGCGTCGCAATCAGCCGATCCACATCCATCTCGGTATTATAAAGATGCGGAGCAATCCGCAGCGCGCCTTCACGCAAACTTACGATCACTCCAGCCTCGCGCAATTTTTCGTAAAGTTTCGGCGTTTCCGCGGGGTGACGCGCCGCCACGCAAACATACGGCCCGCGCAATTCCGGATCGGCTGGACTCGCCAGCACGCATTTATCCAGCGGCAGCCGCTCGATAATTTGTTTCATCAATTCGGCATTGTGATCCCAAACTGTTTTCACTCCCACGCGCGCAAGAAATTCCAGCGACGCCTGCAGCGGCGCCAAATTAAAAAAGTTCGCCGTCTCCGGCATGTCCCAGCGAGACGCCTCTTTTTTCAGCTTCATTTCTCCGCTGGAAAGTTTCGTGAAGTCATTAGCGCCTTCAATCGCCGACCAGTACGCAGGCATCGGCTTTAGCACCGCCATACTTTTCTCACTCGCCCAGAAAAATCCTGTGCCGTATGGCCCAAGCAGCCATTTGTATCCTGACACGACGAGAAAATCTGCGCCCAGCTCTACAATGTTCACTGGCATTCCGCCCACGCACTGCGCCCCGTCGAGCAGTAACATTCCGCCGACTTTGTGAATTGCGGCCGCAATACGTGCCGCATCACACCTCGCGCCATCGTCGAATCGCACCAGGCTCGTGGAGATTAGCCGGGTGTTCGGCGTAATCGCGTCAATCAAATCGTCAGTGGTAAGAAATCTTCCGCGCGGAGAAACAATCCGCACTCGCAACCGTCCCGCTTCTTGCATCGGCAACCAAGTTGCGAAGTGAGCAGGAAATTCGCCGCGCGCAATCAGCACTTCGTCGCCCGGTTTCCAATCCACTCCTTGTGCGACAGCCGCCATTCCGGTGCTCGCTCCGGTCGTCAGCGCAATTTCCGCGGACTGCGCGCCAATCATTTCCGCAAGCAATTGACGCACACGGCTCGTCAACTCGAACTGAAGCGAATCCGGCATTTTGTGCGGATATTTTTTCCATTCGATGGAAGCTTGCGCCGCGCGTATCGCAACTTTCGGCAGCGCCGCTTGTCCGGCCGTATTCAAATACGCGACATCTTCAAATTCAAACCATTCCGAGCGCCAGTCCGTCTTCGCAGCAACCTGTTCAGTTTTCATTTAGATTCTCCGCGCACAGCCGGTTCCAAACTTGAATTGTCCTTCAATGCAGCCGTTCCGCAACGCCCAAAATGGCATGAACCAATTTGGTTGGCACGTCTGCGAAATGAACAACGCCGCCGCTAAAAATGTTCTCGCAATTGCTTGAAATGCGAAATCACCAATAATCTTCCAACTCCGCTCTGCAATTCCTCGTGTTCCAATTCCCATGTGGAATGATGCGGAATAAAAACCGCGTTCAATCCCGCCTGCAGCGCCGGATTAATGTCGCTGCGCGGACTGTTTCCCACCATCCAGCCGTGTGATTTCACAATGCGGTGCTGGTCCACAAGCGCCGCATAAGTCTTAGCATCTTTTTCCGCCACAATTTCTATCGCCGCGAAAAATCTTTGCAATCCGGATTTCTCCACCTTCGCCGCCTGCTCCGCTGCATGGCCCTTCGTGAAAAGTATCAGCCGATGTTTCCCGGCGAGATAGTCCAGCGTGTCCGGCACGCCATCCACAAGTTGTGGCTGCGTTTGTTCCAGCTCGGCAACCAGCGCGCGAATCTGTTCAATAGTTTTTCGCTGGGCCATCTGTCCGGCTAATTTGCAGTAGGTATCTTCCAATGAGCGGCAAAAACTTTTCGCGCCATATCCGTGCTGGCGAATATTAATCCGCTCCGTTTCATTCAAAATGCGCCGCGAATAATCGCGCGAATATCCCAGCGGCTCTGTCAGCGCAAGGAAATCCTCAATCGTCTTCTCAAAGAAGACGTTGTTCTCCCAGAGCGTGTCGTCCGCATCAATTAGAATTGTCAGCCGGGCCATGAGGTCACAATTTTCGCAAGGGCATGAATTAATTTTACGGATTCTTCGGCGTTCCCACCGCAAGCTTTTCCAGAATCTCCCGCGCGATGCGTTGCGATTCGCCGTAATGCGTCAGATAATTTTGAAATTCGCGATTAATTTCCGTCGCCTGATCCAGTTCCAGCTTTATTCGCAGAATCATATCGCGCATGCGCACCGGATGCGGCAATGCTGCGTCCTCCGTTAATTCTTCCAGTGCAATCTTCGGATCGAATCGGTCCATAGAATCCTCCGTGCGCGCATAACGTGCGCCACTATTCTACTGCGAATTGGAAATAACTTCAGGCGGGTACAACAAATCCGTATGATTTAAGACTGCGGAAGGAATTCGTAGCGCTCAATCTGCGCGGCGACGCCGGTTCGCCCCTCGAGCGGTTCCACGCGCACCACAAGTCCCGTGCAATGTATGTGAACGTCGGTGGCCAGCGTGATTTGTTTCGGAAGGGTAAGCACAAATTCGATCTGCGAGCCTACTTCTACGCCGCTATCGGTCATGAAATACAGTCCGCGGAAGCTGACGTCTCGAGTTTCGGCCGGAATTTCGCCGCTCTTCGATCCTGCTTTGCGAAGCGTCATCGGCAACGCCATGGTGAATCGCCGCGAGCCTCGGCGCTCTGCTCCAGTTTCCAATCTGTCCCCCCAAAGGTTGTTTAATGCACCTCACGCTAACATCGAAGTCTTCAAATCGCAATTAGAAAGCTGCGCGGCTTCGGCGCCGATGGTATAGATGATATAAGGGATAGCAACGCGCCATGCCTGACCCTCCTGCTAAGTTTTTCGCGAATCCAGATCCGGCGGTGCCGGAATTTCGTGCGCCCGGTGCTCCGGAAATTTCATCTTCTCGTGAACGCCGCCACCGGCCTCGCGTGCTTCTGGAATTGCCGGTGCGAATTCGCTGGCTCGGCCCGTTCGGTCTTGAAACGGAAATCACGCAATCGCGAAATGTCAGCCGCGGCGGCTTGCTTGTCGCCAGCATTAACGCGCGGCAAACCGGTTCGCTTCTGTGGGCGACGTTTCCATACGATCCCGCGGTAGCGTTCACCGAATCGGAAACGCCGGGCAAAGTGGTTCGATGCGCGGAAAGCTTCGCCATTCGCAATGCGCCCGCAAACACAATCGCAATCGAGTTTCATCATCACGATCTGATTTCGCAAAGCGATGTGCTCGCGCAAGATAATTCTTCCAATCGCACCGGGCGCAATGACCGCAGACAGCACGCACGCATCGAGCTGGCATTTTTAATTCGCGTTGAACGCGGCGGACGAAATTCAAATTTGCCGCCACAAGAAATTGAATCCTCGCAATGGC